>Ga0172382_10001066_pt1 | contig 50072 bp, 109 predicted proteins | sample Leawel138RmetaG_FD_122245 | JGI IMG/M metagenome (GOLD analysis project Ga0172382, IMG submission 122245) | Leachate microbial communities from a municipal landfill in Southern Ontario, Canada - Leachate well 138R metaG | ecosystem: Engineered > Solid waste > Landfill > Unclassified | place... | reverse complement strand
TTTCATGAATTTTACGGCAAGGAAACCAACGGTCTTCAGCCGTTGGAGGAATTGCCGTCTCCTTTCTTGTATAATATTCTAGTTCTTTGAAAGATATGAGGTTTTGCCAGAAAACCTTCTGGCAAGTAAAATCTTAATAGTACAAAGGCGTAGAAACGCCACCTGTCGAACGGTTGTTCGAGTTGTCTTGAATATCTCGCCTTTTCCGGCCTATTCAAAGACATAACTCCTTCAAGACGGAAACTTGGTTCTTGATGTCGCAACAGTTGTTCTGGACTTAAATGACCAACAGGTGTTGCAATAGCAACGCTTTTCCGAGGGCAAGCCCTCGGAGAACGAGCATCGGTCAATATGCTTATAGTAGACATAGAGAACATTGGTTTAGTGATTTACAAGCCATCGACTTTAGTCGTTGGTAATTGACGGTTAAGACCTTATCATTGAAGTATGATTCTGTCAATAGTTAATCCGCAACTATCCGCAACCAAAAAACGATTTATCCGCAACCATAATGAGCGTAGAGATTGTAGTCCCTGATTTCTTGAAGGCTCCTGCTTCAACCTCAATCCATTCAGCGTCCTTAAATAGCTTCAGGAAGCACTGGTGGAGCTTGGTAGTACCTTGACGTACCAAAGGCGAACAAATGGCCACAAGGCGTCCTCCAGGCTTCAGCATACCCCATGCGTGGAGAATATGCTTCATATCTTGCCCCTTTGCGAACGGGGGATTCATGATAACCTTGTCAAACTGTTCATTTCCCTTTGAATGACAGATAAAAGATTGAGCATCTGTTTCCAAGAAGTCGTATTGGATGATTGCGACTTTTGAACCAAACTCCTTGTCGTTGCAAAGCACTTCATAGGAATGACGGTCAAGCTCGCAGGCGTTGACATCGCCGGCAAGACCGGTCGCAAGGATTTCCCGCAGCAAGGCTCCTTCTCCAGCAGAAGGTTCAAGTACAACATCTCCCTTTTCGATTTCGGCAAGGGCTACGAGATCCTTTGCAAGATCCGCAGGGGTGAAGAACGCTTGGAGTTTCTTTTGGATGCTTTCAGTCTTTCCTGTATCCATCACTTCTGCAAGAGCTTCCCTGGGGTCTCGCGTAAAGATAAAGGCTTGCGTTTTGCCGCCCTTCCATTTTCCCTGCTGGTCTTCAAGAACTTTCTTAACCTGGCAATACAAAGCCCTGTCCAACTGGCGAGCCGGCAAACGAACGCTGTCTGCCCCTATTTCGCACTCTTTAAGAACGCTCAATACATCTTCTGCAATAGGTTTCATAGAATCCTTTTCTGGAGCTTTAGGCTCATCAATGATAGGCTGGATAGGTATCGAGCTTAAATCAAGTTCAGCAATCAAACGACTACCAAGGATTTGATTGTATTTCGCATAGACATCGGCTTGCCCATCCATTCCAAAAATGACAATTTCAAAATAGATGCCGCCGTCAATAGAGAGCATATTTTCGCAAAGAGCTTGAATGAGTTTGGTATTCGGCTTTACGCAGATAGAGCTAGGCCATTCGCGTTTTCCCCAGTCTGAAGAGATATGAAGGTTACAGTAGCTCCCAATCTTAAACCCGTCTTCAGAATGTTTCCAGTTCTCCTCTCCAATGAAAAAGAGTTCTTCAAACTTACAAGCGTTTGGGAAAAGCATTTTGCGTTCTAAAACTTGATTAGACATCTTTTTCCTATCCGTACAGCATATGGTACTTCAATGCTTCCCGGCGGCGATTTCAGAGCGGATTTCTTCAAAAGTGAAGAGATAGCAAAGTCGAGGGTTGCGGGCGACTTCCAGCATATCTTTCAATTCCTGCAAAGAATATCCTGAACGAATAGAGGGCTTAATGGCATAAGTTTTCGTTTTCATAGTTCTGTTCTATCACAGGCTATTGGTTATGTCAACCCCCGCAAACATCCATAATGATTCCAAAGGATTCAGCCTGGATTTCCTCAACCATTTCGGGAGAAGTGAACTCTCCAGCCGCCTGCAGAGCGATAATCAGGCGAGATTTTCGCAGGCTTGCCAGCAAGTCTGGAGCTGCCCTGGCCAATTTGAGTTCGGAAGGGTGGTTGCGGAGATGGTCAATCAATTCTTCGTCGCTGTAATCATCCCAAGGATTATTCATTTTCCGTCCTTTTCTTTTGCTCGATTGAATCCAATCCAAAAATCATCTACGGCATTCGGTTCAATCTTTTCATGTTCCAGTAGTCGATCAAGTTCTTCCCTGGGCATATTTGGATTGAATGGTCCTAGATATTTTGAAAATAAGGCTTCTCCTTCTTTCCAGGCTCGATAGGTATACTCCCCACAATCAACCATCGTGCTATGAAAATGGCGACCCCAACCAATAGATGGACTAGGCGTAGGCATTACGGGAAGAAGGTCAGTTGATCCGCAAGACGGATATGGGATTTCTTCTCACCACCGCCCCACTGCTTGGCTGGCTTCATCTCAACCCCTTGATAGCAATTCACAGCCGTTGGGGCAGGCAAAACGATATCGATGCTCGCTCCTTCTCCCGTTTTCTTGTCACCTTCGTAGTTGCGATACTGGACTTCGATTTCCCGCCCATCCGGAAGAACGAGAACAACATCTTTTTCAACGCCTGTCAGTTTTACTTTCATGGTTTCTCCTTAATCGCAAACAGCTACAAAGATAGACTCTTCAACTTTGAAGAATCCAGGCTTTTTCAAAAGCCATTCAATAAATTCATAATCGCAATTAGGTTCTGGGACTTCTTCTTGCCAATTCTTCCAAAACCTGTCAATGTCTGATTCCCCATATTCTGTTTTCACCCACCCTAGAATGGCTTGGCTAGGGGTATCTCCGTCATTATATCTGCGCTGGATGATGACTAAATTCATGATTCAACCTTCCGATTGCGATTGCGGCGTTTCATAATCTCTAAGTCGTATCCCAAGCCCGTAAGTTCTTCCGCAAGGTCTTTGTACTCATCTGGAGTGGCAGGAGTTGTTTGAGACATAACGCCTATGTATGAGGCTCCGCCATGCTGGCCTACATGCTCATAGGAGTTGCAATTGCCGTTCCCCGCGTCGATATATGGGAATAGGGCGATAATGTCGCAAAGGGGAGCCTCGATAAGATTCTTCGCGTTCCATTTGCGGAAGATAACAACTGTCTTTTCTTTATCTTTCATGACTATCTTATATCATAGAGATTTATATTTGTCAAGTGGTGGGCCTTGTAGGACTTGAACCTACGACCAAAACATTATGAGTGTTCCGCTCTGACCAACTGAGCTAAAGGCCCGAAAAATGGTGGGACGAGCGGGGATCGAACCCGCGACCCTAAGCTTAAAAGGCTCATGCTCTACCAACTGAGCTATCGTCCCATTCTATCGGTAAAAAGAAACATTCGGCATGACATTATTCACTTCATGCTTGGCAACATCTCTGGCGTCTGCCCGAACAAAGATTCGGACGGCTGTTTCGCCAATGTCTCCCCAAGCACAATAGACATCATCCTTCCCAGTATTACCCCAGTATGCACCAAACTCGTCATAATCGCCGTCTACCCACTTCAGCCGGGTGACCCGCAGCTTGCCTTTCGCCAGCAAATCTTCAGGAAGGCGATTCGCCCGTCCCATATCCGCACCGCGATAGGAGCAAGCATTTTCAAGTACCAATTTATTTTTCATGATTAGACCTTATCATAGAGTTTCGGATTTGTCAATGCCATTGTTTACGAAAGATACGCTGAATCAACTTAGAGTCAGTATCAGGACGGGACTTCAGCCCCAGTGTTGTACTTTCTCCTGAACATTTGACTTCTATGACATTGGAGACATAGCAACCATCGGCATCGATGTCTGTCCCAAGGAAAAGCACTTCTCCCGCAGAGACGGCCTGACCGAGATGACCCGCAGCAACATCGCTATGGGTAATGACCGACGAAAAGATTACAGGGAGTTCATGCCCCATATACTCAAAGATAATATACTTAAATTCCATTATGCTCTCCTGCGGGTATGTGTAAGTTTCCTCTTAATGTCCAAATTGTATCCAAGGTCTTCAAGTTCTGCCTTCAGCAATTTGTACTCCGCTGCTGTAGCAGGAACAGAGCTTGAGATTACATAATGATAAGAAGCTCCTCCGTGTTGGCCTATGTGCATATAGGATCCGCAGTAGCCTTCCCCGCCGTCTTCATAAGGGAACAGGGCGATAATTTCTCCATTCCCATATACCGCTTTGGTCCATTTGCGGAAGATAACAACTGTCTTTTCTTCATCTTTCATAACATTTAATCCCACCAGAACCGCATATGAAGGGCTGACGCATCATCCCGAATAACATCGCACTCATCGCACTTGAACTCCAAGGCCAGTTTATCCAAAGCTGTAACAAGCCCAGCATCATCAAAGTTCCCAGGAAAATATGCCTTGGCAACTTGAAGATAGATAACCCTTGTATATTCAACCCCCACTCCAATACGGTGGCTCAAAACTCCATTCCAATCAGGAGGAACAATCTGATTCAACGCATTGACAAAATCAGACTCAATGCCATCTCCAATAATTTGAAAAACCCGGGCAGCGACCTCAGGCTCGACATAAATGCGATAGTTGTTAGAGGGCATTTCTCCCATAACGATTGCCAACGACTTTGCTTTTGATTCGATAAGTTTCGGATTCATGATTTAACCCTATCATTGTTTCCTGGATTTGTCAACTAGGCATAATCGCCAATACATTCAAGAACATCCCTTGACTTGTTTTTGATATCCCGAAAAACAGTTTTGATGTAGTTCAAGGACTCTCCAATGTCAGGAGGATTGTTGTCCCACCAGGACATACGGGATCCCGTCATCTTGTTGACCGCAAAGCTAAAGGTATGCTCTTTGCCATCCTTATGAATGAAAACGATTTTTCCGCAGGGATGCTTTGCTGAAGCCATAGGGGAAACTTCTTTGGCCCAAGTTCGCTGTATTGGTTTGATTTTCATACACTCTTTATATCATTGAAGGATTTTTCTGTCAAGGGGTAGAATGAAGGATTTATGAATATAATTGAAAACATCAAAGGCTTTTTAAGACATCGTATAAAAGACCCTTCTGCAAGGGCTACAAGAGAGCCTTTACTAACGGCTCTACGTAGTGAATATGCCTGGACGAAAGTCAGGAATGAATATTTTGCAGACCATCCCCTTTGTCAAGTATGTCATTACAATAAGGACGGTCAAGTCCATCATAAAAAACCCTGGCATTTATTTGAAGACTTGAGATATGAGCCGACCAATTTAATTACCCTATGTCAACCTTGTCACTTCAGGTTGGGACATGGGAGAAATTGGAAGAAATGGAATCCAGAGATTCAAGAATTGAGCGAAGGCGTTCAGGAGTGGCTGGATGATATTCGGGATGAAGGCTAAGAAGAATGAACAAGTAGGACTTTCCACTCCCCTTCTTCATGATAGCCGTTTTCCAAGGAAGCTTCCATAACAGCCTTTGAAACCTTATGGTTCTCAGTAACCAGAGCCTTAAAACGAGCTTCCGCCTGGGCGTTCCCTTCTTTGTCGTCCCGATAGGAACATAAAGACTGAATATCATACTCCCCGCCGCGGATTTCAATAACATTGACGGTACTCACTTCTGGCGAAGGTTCCCGTTCCTTCTTCAAGTTCCACCAGCCATGACATTCCCAACCGTCTTCAGGAGTCTTCCTCCCAGGAATATCCATATTGACATAGTCAATAAGCTCTCCTGAAAGATAGCCCTGCCCCATCATCTCTGAAATACGGGCTTCGGCGGTTTCTTCCAGAGCTTCCAAAAGCTTCGTCGGAATTTCCTTCTTGAAAGATTCACAACGCCAATAGTAATCAATGGCAATCGTGCTAGAAACTGCTACGGCTTGGATAGGCTTTTTCATACTAGATAGTCCTTAATTTGGTCATAATCGTACCAAGTCTTGTTGATTTGTATTCCGAAATGATGCTTCTTGATATAGTCAAAAATCCTTGAAACTGGGTCCTCGGAAATATCATGATGATTTACCCAAGCATATTTCAATAACTCGATATTGTCTTCAGGAGTCTCTTCAAATTTCCTGTCGCTCAGATGGTCGTAACCCTGGTCATTTTCGTTAAACATACGGAAGCCAAAGGAAATGCCAAAGCAATCCTTTGTCTCCGTAGCTAACAAGATGACATTATCGCTCATGCGTTTTCCTTCAGCATTTTCCGGACATTGGCGATGACTTCGGGATGGAGATTGATTGTACTACCTGTGGCTGTATTGGGTTTTACCTTGCCCTTTTTTAAGGCCGTCAATAGACGCTCAATAATCGTATCAGGCTCCCCCTTGCTGATTAAGTCAGCCAAGGCTTCATACTGGACAGAAAAGATATAGGTTTCTGCTGCCCAAATAGTGCCAACCAATGAGGATGACGAAACGGTGCAACATTTCGGCCGGCCTGAGATTTCCTTGATTCCAGAAGCCTTTGAAGGGCCAGGGCAGGCGAGGATAGCCTTTTTCAAACCTTCTCGTACACATTGAATGGCCTTGTAATGGTCCTTGATGATGAAGTGGACTGACCCGCCTACTGTTGGTTTATTTTTCATGACTCTTTATATCATCATAGTTCTAGTTTGTCAACCATCGGCTTTGGCACGCTGGGCGGCCACCCATTCCGTAAGGGTCAGAGTCCGATAACCATCCCCGTAATACGCCAACCATTGAGCAACTTCCTCATGGGTATAACGATTTTCAAGTTTGAGTTTCAAATCGGCATAGTCTGCTGCTAACCGAATGAACTGAATTTCAGGATCCCGCCCTAACAGCCCAAGTCGCTGTTCATCTTCCTTGTCAATCATCTCGGAAATCGAAGTATCATGATTCATTTTTTTTCTTTCCACATACGCTGAACGAATTTCAGTCCCTTGATAAAAGCATAGCCCTCTTTTTCCCAACCCTTACGCAACAAGGTCAATACAGATTCTGCCAGACCCTGGCGGGAAGAGGATTCAACATCGAAGTATTCTTTCATGATTACCTTAGGGGTCGTACCTGTCTGGAAGATTGGCGGAACAAGTCTCACCTTGAACCGAATATTCTTCTTTAGGGAAATGTTTGGCTAGGTCTTTCGCATGAGTAACGGCCTTTTCATAGGCAAGGCAAATAGTCACCAGACGAAAAAGACCTGTGACGCTACCTTTCTTTCGCGAATAGACTCCCCAAACCTTATGCTTTGGGTCTTTTTTGCAAACATGATAGAGTTCTGTTTTCATGGTTCCCTTATATCATCGAAGGTTGATTCTGTCAACCTACCTTCCTTGAAATAACCAACTGGTTCTTATCGTCCCAGTAATGAACCGAAACGAGTTTGCACCCAGTTTGCTTGCGGGAGAAGACCCAGCAGCGGGCCATAAACTGTTCTGCATGGTCTTTGGCCTTCTTCTCGACAGAAGCCTTCGTTTTGTCGAAAGGACCATCTACAGAGCAAATAGAGCCATTACGATGCAGAAGGGTGCATGCCCAGCGTTGGGAAGGAAAATACAGTTTCCCAAAAACGTCCCGGCTTTGCTGGTCAAAACGGGACTGAATCTCCATATCGTCTCCGTTATCAAACACTTCTCGCATAGGACGATGATAGTTTTGAGTTGCCAAGGCCACCCATTTGGGATTTCCTCCGCAAGAGCCAGAGAGAATCTTCTTATAGGAATAGCGGGGGCAACGTTTGCGGGAGGCTGCGAGTTCAATCTCACAAAGCTCCTCATCAAATTCAGCCCCGTCGTAGGCCAACCAGTTATTTGAGAGGGGTTTGGAGTTGTCGCAGGCTTGAATCTGGAACATTTGATTTTTCATGACTCTCTTTTAGCATTAGAGCTTAGTTCTGTCAACTAACAACCATCAGCCGGATGGCTTACCCTCAAGTCTCCAGACTGGGAATAAAGAATGTCTCCCGGGGTGGAGATTTTCAAACCTGCTAGAGTCTCTTGAACATGAAGAAGAGCTTTCTTGTAGCGATTACGCTCCCTCTTCAAAGCAATCCTTATTTTCTTGAGTTCCTTGACTTCAGCCTGCAGGTCCTCAATTTGTTTTTTGAGAACCTGTTTTTCTTCTGCCAGGCGAATAGCAGCATCAAATCCTGTATTTCTGCTCATACTTTTTCCTTTGGACTTGGTAGTTCCTTAACGAACTTCTTGGCATCTGCCAAAATCCATTCAGCCCCCTTCAGATAGGCTAGGACAGCTTTGGGATCTCGCTTGGCCCATTGGCAGAAGGACTCCTCGTACTTGCCTACAGCTTGAACCATACCGCCAGCGTGGTAATACAAGGCATGGTTGTCTGCATGGCGAGGTTTCTGAATGGTGATATAATTGCAGTAACCGTGGAATCCGACATCAACCTGGTCGCAGGCCCTGGAAGCCTTGTTGATACCATCAAAGACGGTTTCTGCAAACTCCTTCGGATGCTCTTTGAAAGCATGAAGGGCGTCCATATTCAATGTAACTGTAATGAATGATCCCATTGTCTTTCTCCTAGCCCAATAAAGGGCAACCGAAACGGTCGCAGATATCTTCCCCGACATCTTCTGCAAAGACGGGATTGATATCATCTATTCCCGCTTCATCATTGAAGACTTTTTCTTCCAACTTCGTCATACAGTCTTGGCATACGGTTTCTCCGTCATGCGTGACTCCTACAATTTCCCAAGATTTGGTCATGGTTTCTCCTATTCGATTTCTTCAGTATAGACAAGCTGGCTCTCTCGGCAAGCTGTCTTTTCAACTTCGTCGCTGCGGTTTTCCTTGTAGGTCGGCTGATAGAGAGAACCGCCCTTGAGAAGCGTCAGGTAACGAACTTCGATAAATGCTCCGACAGGAGGAATAGCTTTGTTCGGTGGAATCGTTACATTCCCAAGTTTGATTTCGTTTCCGTCTTCATCCCATACGCAAGTTTTGACGCTCCGCTTGGTATTGACTTTCGTCACATAGACCGTTGCTTCGTGGTAGAACTTGCATTTGATATGAGGGCCATAGTTTGTAGGACGGCCACCGACATAGGTAGAATCCTTCAGCTTGAAAACAATGCCTTCCGCATTTTCTGCCTTCAGACGGTCAAACATTTTCTGCTTTTGGGTTTTGGTAAAAGCAGTTTCAACAGTCTTGATATGAGGGCTGTTCAGATTGAGAGAGGATAGGGTTTCGTAGCGTTCAAGAGTTGTCGAATCCTTGAAGTCCAACCCGCCCATAGAGAGAAGGTCAAAGGCCCAAAGGATATTCCCAATCATTTCTGTATCAATCTGAATCTTTAGACCTTTGGGGAGTTCATTTGCAATTTCAATCGGGAGAGGGCGAGCCTTGCCTAATTTGTTAAAGCCCTGGATTTCTCCCTCTCCATTGAGAACTGAAATACGGCGGCCGTTTTTCTTCTCTTGGGCCATATAGTCGTCGTCATCGATATAGGCTTGGGCTTCTTCTTCCGTAATCGGATTGAGAAGCATAGGGACGAAAGCCCGCTCTCCGTCGTCATTGATAGCGGGAGCCTTGATAGCCATAGGAGGCGGGAGAGGCGTAGAGACAGGAGAGGACGGGCGAGAACGGGGGCGGAAGGGGTCAGGAGAGGCGTAGGGAACTCCGTTAGGATTTTCAGTATATCCCTTGCCCTTTTTGGAATCCACAAGAGTATTGTAGATGCTTTGTGCTTGATAGAGAGTAACAGGAGATGGAGTCTTGGTCATATAGGCCAAGTTCCCGCCCCGGCGTCCGTTTTGAGCATGGACAACAAAGCCGTCTCCTTGAACTTCAATCTGGACATTGTAAACCTTATCGCTGCTGCCGGACCGATAAAAAAGCTCCACAGAGGGGAGAATCATAGTTTTAGTTTCGGTTGCCATTATCTTGTTTCCTGTTCTTATCTTCTGCCTCTGTTTTACTACTGGTTCCCGCTCTTGTCAACAGATTATTTTTACCTATTTTTAGGCATAGCCTTTCTTCTGCTTGGAAGCCACCAAGTCATCGAAAATTGCCTGGGCTTCAGGGAAACAGACGGGTTTCTCGGTCTTGGTTCCTTCCTTCAGCGTCCCTCCTCGGCGGCCATAGGAGAAGTTCACTGCATAGAGTCCCTTCGTCGTTTCGACAATAGAGGCGTTATACTCCTTGTCGCTGCTGCCTTCGCAGAACTCCAAATGGACTTGCGGTAGATGTCTTGTCTTCATATTCACTCCTTGGGGTTATTTACGAAATTTCCTTCAAGAAACATTCAATCTTCTCTCCGTCTTTCGTCAAAATCCGGACAGTCGTTCCTCCAACGGTTGCAGGACGATTCTTGAAATACTGAATTGACTGGATAATTACAGAAGGAGTGGGAGCGTAAGGCTCTCCGCTATCGATGCTTATCTCATCTCCCTCATGTAGTTTGAAACGCCAATCTCCATTCTTCCGGGCTTTGGGTTTCTTGACTCCATCAATAATTTGCAGAGCTTCGCAAGAGTTCATTTTGTATTTCTTATTTTTCATAACGCCCTTATAGCATTAGATTCTGAATTTGTCAAGTAGCTTACTTTCTGCGAGCCTGTCTTGACATCTTGCGAGCTTTGCGTTGAGCCTTGCGAGCCATTCGCTTCTCCTTGGAAGCCCTGTAGCCCAAGGGCTTGCTGTACCTCTGGCGATATCCGCAAGAGCTTCCGTCCCAGGAACCCCACCCAGTATCAGGAAGCGCTGTTAAGGCGTACATCGCCATTGCAGGCAGGAAACGGCTCTTATCGCCTGTATGAAAATCGCTCATGCTAACTCCTTTTTCTCAGATTCGATTGTTTTCTCGATCGGGAAATCTTCAGGAATACGAACATTGACCTTGAAGGATGAAGAATTGTATCCGTCAAATTTGGTATATCCCATAACCTTATGATAGATTCCTTCTGGACCGTAAACTGAATCGAAGGAGAAAATCTCATCTGCCTTCTTGGCTGTATTCAGGATTGAACGGATATTCATCCCAAGGACTCGCACCCGCCGTCGATTCTTTCGTCCAATGCGGTCCATAGACAGGTCTTCGCCCTCAGGGATGAAGTAGGAATTATATCCGCCAGTCCAGTGACCCTTCATTTCTACAAAGAGGGAGAAGTAGCCATAGTCAGACCAGTCATCAACTTTTGCAGATAGAACCCCAGGAATACGCGAGAATCGTTCAGCCAGAGTTTCGGCCATTTGAATCTGTGTTTGATTTATCATGACTACCTTATCTCATAGGTGTCTGAGTTTGTCAATGGGGTTTCTTCAACTTTTTTCTTCAGTAGTAAATTTGAACCAGCGATTCGGTTCAAAACCAATAGCTTCAACCTTTTCTGGACGCAGCAGGCGAGCATTGCCATATTCGTCTATTGAGAAGTGTTTGACTACTGAAGCGGGGATGTCAGAAAGATTCGTCAGGATGTTGTCATCCCCAGCCTTTTTTAAGGACGAGAAACGCAGGCCCTTCTCTTTCCAAACCATTGTCTTCGTAAACTTGATGAGCCAAGTCTGTTTCATTTAACTCCAGAAGTAATGGATATTCCTGTCAACATCGTATGCAACATAGATGAAAGGTTCAAATTGAGAGCCTTCATAGTAGTAGTATTCCCAAGAAGTGCTGAAGGGGAACGGAGCCTCGCAGTACCGCTTGAAGGTAGCCATGCTCATCATACGTTCGTTGCCGGCATCGTAGGCGGCTCGGAATCGCTCCTCTCGCAGACTGAATTCAGAAGCGTCCCTGAACTCTGCATACAAGCAAATCCCGTCAGAATCGAAACCGTCTACGCAGTTGAAACGGTATTTGGACTTCTCCTTTACCTCTTCATTCTCCTTGACCTCTTCAAAAGAGCCATCAGGCTTTTGCTTCATGACCGTTGGCTTTTCAAAACTGACATTCCATCCCGCCTTGATAAGCTTCTTTGCCCATTGAAAACAATCGTCCAGGCTGTCCGCTGAGAAGATTTGAGGCGTCTCATGGATTTTCTTTGCTGTAGCTATGTACTTCCCGTAATTCATAGTCCTGTTATCTCACAAGTGTTTCATTTTGTCAAGGGACAAAACGAAGGCAATTATCGCCAGTTCCGATTAGGATCCCAGAACCTTCCCCGTTCTTGTCGTTCAACTCCTGGATGAAGTACGAAGCTTTGTCGAGGCGTTCCGCATGGCGGACATGAATATCCATCGCACTTCTCCCGCTGCGGGATTTCCTCGTCCAAATTTTCTCGCCCTCTTTGTATTTCTCAATCGTTGGACCAATCAGCCCGTCAAGGACCTCTACAAGTTCCGCCTGCTCAACCCCGGGTTGAGGCATATTGTTCGGCATAGGAGAGATAGATTTCATCCCAACGGGGAAACGCAATCCTTCTTCTTCAATCCATAGATTCAGAAGGTCTTCAGCAGTTGAAGCTCCATCTCCATCAAAGAACATTGGCCTTCCAACAGTATCCATAACCATGCAGACGGCATGTTCTGGTTTGTCGGTATAGAGATACTTGACTTCCGCATGTATTCCGTGAGCATTCAAACTGGTCTTCAAGGCTTCTGCCAGAATGAGACAGCCTCCCTGGGTAAACGAACCGCCCTTTGCTGCGGAAGAATCCAGCAGCTTGAAGGCTTCATCAGACCGACAGTATTTCCAAAGCCGGTCTCCGAATGCTTTGATAGAGTTCTTGTTCACTTTTCGCTCCGATGAACTAATACGCAATCGTTCCGTTCGGCCAGGTCATTGCTGTACTGGTCGAAATCAATCCAGTTCCCCTTCTCATCTCGGAGAACCCAACGGCCACCAAGGGGATTCCCGTTAGGAGTATCTCCCCATTCCCGCCGCATCATCCAGAAGTCTTCGGACACATACTTCTGGTCTGCAACTTTGATAAGTTTCCTCATCACTTCTCCTCAACCTGATATTTCTCTAGGACCTCAAGTCGGATGACATGCTGGAAGTCCCGGAAGTAGCTCATGGTATTTGCTGTTGGATTCCGATACTGGAAGATACCAAAAAGAATTGAGTAGGACAGCATAATGATTCCAAGTACAATATAGACATAGTTCAAAACAACTTCAAAGTCCATATCGTTTGCAGAAATGTCATAGACCCGAAAGCCAATCCATTTTCCTAATCTGATTTTTATGCTCGCACCCGTTCTTCCTTTTCGGCACTCTCTGTATAGGTAGAAGGAACGCCGTCGCGGAGAGTTTTGATAGCCTCTGCCACCGCCTTACCAAACCACTGAGAGCGGAAGCCTCGGCCCATCAGACGGCAGTTTTGAGGACGCTCCCCAGTAATGGCGATGAAAGTCTTGTAGCAACGGCTCTCCCATCCCTTGATTTGCTTTTCAAACATTTCAAGATGGTCTTTGAGCCCCATGCTTGCCAGAACATCGTCAGTGATTTTGGCATCTCCATAGCCTGCTGTAATCCAAAGCTGCATAAGAGCTTCTGCCTGTTCCGGAGTGAGAGCTTTGAGAGCCTCTTGAACCGACTTCTGAATATATTTTTTAACTTCGTACATGTGAGTCCTTATGTTGCTACTCTTATAGCACAGGGTTATTGTCTTGTCAACTATTCAGGAACCGAAATTGGAAACTTCGTTCAATTGATGAATAACCATATTCTTGCTCATACCAGGACTCCTTCAGGGAATTTCATATCTCCAAAACCCAATTTTGCGACTCATTAGTCCAGCCTGTTTGGGACTGGAACGAAACATTTCTTCGAGAATCTGGCGATACTTTTCGCCAAGAAGCTGGTACGGAAGCGGCATCGGGACGGAGTCTCCTCCAGTAGCGAGAATGGTCTGCATATCATCGCTGTCTATCACTACATGCCCAGTAATCGCTTCAGGCCTTACAAAAGGAATGGCCGCTTTGCCATTGTACTTCAGACTCTCAACCCAAAACTGCCGATAGTTATACAAGTCAATCATTGCATTGATTTCAGTAATCGGGATGTTCTTGTAAAATCGGTCATGGGTCTTCAGGCAGAGAGCAACATAGTCTTCATCAGGAAAAAGAATCCGTTCATCAACTTCGACCCTGATGACTGCCAAGTCCTCACCTATCTCGGCGGCGGCAAGAGCAAAGTAGACAGGATAGGCGTCGGTAAGATAAACGAAATCGGCCTTCGACTGGATGTCCCCTTCCCAATTGGAGTTCCCATGAACCTTCCTAGGCTGAAGGCCACTCTTCAGAATTGAAGGGAGATGTCTTGCTGAAGTTCCGTGATAGAGAGTTATCATGCTTCTGTTATCTCATAGGTGTTTGATTTTGTCAACTACTTAAATGAAATATTTCTATAAAGTGAAAAGTGGGCCCTGCCGGGCTTGAACCGACGACCCGCTGATTATGAGTCAGCCGCTCTGACCAACTGAGCTAAGGGCCCGAATCACTTCTTAAAAATCGAAAGGTTGAGGAGAAGGTTCTCTTGAACCAGCAATGGAGTCTACAAAACCCTCTCCACAACCTTCCAAAATGGTATCCCAGAGAGGACTTGAACCTCCGACCTTCGGTTTAGGAAACCGCTGCTCTGTCCAACTGAGCTACTGGGACTTAAATCAAGCAACCAAAATAATCTTCTTCCGTTTCTGGATACTGCCTTCCAGTTTGTGCCATCCAGAATCCGCCTGGGAATTCCTTGGTTCAAACCGATACAGATACAAATTGATATCTGCAAGGCGTAAATATAGGTCCGGATTTGAAGTCATCAATTCAGCGACCAACTTGTCAAGTTTGCTGAAGTTATGAAGATGCCTCGTCGAGTTAAAGCGAAGACCGTTGACTTTCGCTTCTTCTAGAAGTGCTCCTTGGATGTTTTGCCACTTTTTACGAACGGAACTCCAACTCCTCCCAATGAGAGCTCCAATATTTTCTGCATCAACCTGCGACATATTCGTCTGGTCTGTATGGTATGAAGAAACCAAAATAGTCTCTTCAAGACGCCAAGGAATTTCAAACCCTTTCATTTCATCCTCTACTTTCTTTTTTAACTATCCTTGAATGTATCCAACCAAAGCAAGGCATTCAATCCAAGTCTTGCCGCAATTGGTACAGGTGCATTTGCGAGAGGCACCCTCATCGTCAAATTCGCCAGGTTCGGACTCGACAGTCTTCATCCTACAGCGAGGACAAAGGTTCCCTCCATTTTTAACATAGTCTTTGTCAGTCATTGGTTTCATATTACCTCCTCAATTCGCTGGATCTTCAACCGATGGATACAGGCCTTTCTTTTCGTCACGACGCTGTTGCTCCTCTGCATCCTCAATGGCTTCTTTCAAGGAGTCTTCAAATGCTTCATCGTACTCCTGTCGGCCTTCAAGAATTTCAAAAGAACTTGTGGGGATGTATTCGGTAATATGTTCTGCGACATCCACCAACTGGACATAATTCTTATCTGGGAAATGGCCGCCTGGCTCGGTAGCCCCAAAATTATAGACATCCATTTCAAACTCTTCGCCTTTTTCGACAACCTCTGTATCGAGTACAGGCTTCATGTTTTTGTCTAGGCCTACTGCATACTGGATTTCAATCTTTTCCAAAAAACGAATCTTCATCTGTCTTCTCCTGTTATTTTTTCTATCGTGTCTTCTACCATTCCAAATCTTGAAACTCTCCAGCCTTTTCTTCAGCCGTAGCATCGATGACGGCATCATCAACCGCGTCTTCGGACAGAGCGTCAGCAAAGGCCTTGTCGAATTCGTCTTGGCCTTCAAGAATCTCAAAGACTTCCAGCGGAATCCCTGTAGAAACTGAACCGTCCCCGAATTCGAGTTGAGGCCAGTTCTTGTTTGGAACGAACCCGTTGCCGCCAGGTTTCGGGTCAGCGGTAGTAGCGAAGTCAATGACATCTACTTCATGCACTTCTCCAACCGCAAACGATTCTGTTTCAAAGACAGGTTCTCCGTCCTTACCTGTCCCTACAGCCATATCAACTTCGCAAGACTTGATAAAACGAATCTTCATGGGTTCTCCTTAATAGTTTGTTTCCGCCAATGCGACAAGGAAATGCAACCGACCAGTACAGTTGAAGCGGTCAGCGATATAACCCAAAGTCCCTTCGATCGACTCTTGGGAGTCCAAGTCATACATCGACTTGGTAGCGGCCCATTTTCCCTCGCGGCGCTCGCACATCGCGCATTGGGCCTTTACGGTTCCAATATGTTTCCGTAGACGAGCCATGAACTCCGGAAAGTTTCCGTCATAGCCATAGTCTTTGAAAACGAGATTGGCAATCACATCTCGCCGGCAAATTTCTGTCGCTTTTTGTTTCGTGCTAGTTCTCATATCTCTCCTAGAATTCAGCAACCTTTGGGTAAAAACAACTATGTCGTTCATCGTCGTAAACGGCTTCCATTTCATCTTCTGGTTCAACTTCCTCCCAGAGCTCAATCGAGACAGAAGGAGTGACAGTTTCATCCAGGAACTGAAGATGAGGCTGTTCGTGGTCTTCTGACAAGAAGCCATGAATAACCATTTCGCCGTAGCCGACGATTTCGACTTCGACTACATCTCCAGTGTTGAACGATTTTGTCTCCGAATCGCCGCTATCAAAATCTTCAATGCCATCGAAGCATTCTAATTCAACATCCTGCAACCAACGAATTTTCATTGAGGGCTCCTTAACGGACATCTTCTGTCAGGACGCCAAAATGCCGGCAAAGGTGTCGCATTTCCTGTTCGTCCAAGTTATACTTGTTAATGGCTCGGTGGATTTCAACAGTCTTGTTAGCATCTCCATCCGAGTTCAGAGACTCTGAGACTTCCCTGATAACAGGCCGCATTTTCACATTCATATCCATAATCTGTCCCAACCTTTCAAGACGACATTAGCATTGAAGTCTGATTCTGTCAACCCAAACTACGAAGATACCAAGCCAATGCAAAGGCTCCTCCAACTATGGCGAAGGCAGCGGGCCACCCAATCGCACCCTGCGTCGTTTCAACAGTAGCTAACATTAATGCTCCAAACATATCATCCTCCTGTCACATTGCGTGACCGACTATTCTTCATAAGGTTTTCCGCTACGGCTTTTGATTTTTAACCAACCTGCATTACGACCGCGTTCAACAAATTCTTTGAAAGTCTCCTTGGCTCCAACCCCTAGGCTGCAGCCGAAACATTTGTAGAGGTCTTCTGGGATAGAGTCCATAACATCAACTTTAGATTCTTTAATGACTGGATTCCCCTCTTCGTCAATCCCAAGAATCTCTGTCTCTTTTTTGGTTTGCCAGACGGAACTACAATGCAACTCATGGCTTCCGCATTTCGGACAGGTAAATTCCAGATATTGCTTATTCATGATTCTGTTATCTCACAGGTTCCTGATTCTGTCAAGCGGTCATCGCAAAGAAAGTACGGTCCCTCTGCGGAAGCTGGCAGAATCCCTCATAATCCTCTTCGCTGAGTTCCTTGAACCCAGACCCCTTGATAAGGAACTTCTTGTCTTCTAGGTAGACAACATCGCCTACAGAGACGCTTGGAAACGGACGGGGCTGGAAGTCATTCTGTCCATAGTAGAATACCTGGTCAAGCAAGGCATTCTGATTCGGAATCTCGACATCCGGAATTTCCACTTCTCGGAAAACTCCATTATCCATAAAGGCTAACATTTCAACTTGGATTTTCACGGGACCTCCAGAATGAAGATTGAATCTTCCTGATACTTGACCTTCTTGTCTCCCAGGACTTGATGGGCAATCTTCTCGATAAATTCGCCATCGGCCTCTCGCAGAGTTTCTGCAATCTGGTCAATGACTTCGTCGGCGGACAGTTCAATCTTTGTCATAATGCTCCTTTGATTTCATCAAAACGATTTGAGGCTCTCTCTACAATCTCAAGGACTTCTTTTTCTGTCAAGTCCATTGATTCACAAAGATCCTGCATAAGGTTCTTGCGAGTAAACGCTCCTGCCATTTTCAGTTCCGCAATCAGCCTAGCAAACTGAATCCGATCATTTTTCCAAGGGTGAAGTTTTGAAGAACGATAAAGAGGTTTTGCATAAATCTTGTTTGCTGCTTCTGATTTCATTTTACTTTCCTTTTAGATATCTCAGTCTGATTCCAGTAACAGAGCCAAGTTCTTCTGCAAGAGTTACTGAAGAACCAAGGGGAAGCTTTTCAGAATAAACATTAAATAGGAAAGTCCATTGACCAAGTCTCTCAATCTCAACAACCGCAATTGGTTCATTTACGATAGCCATTGGTACTGGAATAAATTTCTTGCAGGTACATTGATTATTGTCACGACCTGAAGCATAACACTTTCCTTGGCGAAGGTTATGGTCATACTTTGGATGCCCGCATTTGCAAAGTTGGCTTGGATTTTTCATAACCTACCCTGGGAATTTGATACAAAGGGTTGAACGCTGACTTACTCCAGGCTCCCATGTCTCCGTACAACGCAAATGAGGCCAATCAGCAACCGTCCATTCTCCAATCTCAGGGTTGCGGATGATTTCGACGAGTTCTCCGTTCTGATCGAAATAGATACCAGCCTTGTGAGGAGCCTCTTTTGTAAACTCAATGGTATGAGAAACTGTTTTCTTTGATGCTTTCACCAGCGTTTCCTCCGGAGTTCGTCATAGTTGTCTCGAAATTCTCTGGCCAAATCGTTCCAGACCATCCCATTATCAACCTGGGTTGAATTCCATACGCATTGACGGAATAAAGCTCCCATACGGGAGACGCTCATTGTTTCAATCTCTCCAGACTCAACGCAGTTGTCATAGACATTGAAAGCCTTCTCAACCTGGGAAACAGGCAGGTTGTACTTCTTTGAAATCCGCTTCGCTCCTGCATCGGTAATGCTTGCGAGAATCCGTTCTTGTTTCTTTTTCATGCTCCCTTTATCTCATAGGAGTCTGGATTTGTCAATAGACTATTTTTATCCAGAAGGAGAATCTGTGAGAAGTGACAGGCCGCTACGCTAGAGGAACGGTAGGGTTGACCAAAATCGTATTCCCTTCGGCTGGGATGCGTATTTTAGCTTCATCCAGCCAGTCTGGTTCAAGAACGGACATCATAGAGGCTCCGCACCAGCATTTCTTTACCCCACAAGCCCCATCCATAAGTTTCAAAAGGTCATGCCTTGAGACTTCCGACAGCTCTCCAGGATTGCCCTGGACATCTATCGTTACTGTTCTTGTTCCGTGTATCCCGCCCGTATAAATGACATCAAGTTTGGTATGTTTTTTCATACCTGATTATACAAAAAAATTCGAAAGGAAGCCTCTATTTAAAATGGCGTAGCGGTGCTCCCCATATAAATTGTGGTTTCTGGAATCATGGACTTCCCATTAATCCGCAAAAGTGACAGTTATATCTGCCAGGCGTTCCAGCAGACTCTCGCTCTCCATTACAGGATGGGCAAAGAGGAATGTCGAAGGGGTACATCAAACAGTAGTCCCTCCCGCAGTTAGGACAAGCGGTAAGTTCTTCGTCGAAGACAGCCCCGCAATAATTACAACGTTGCTCATCCATTTGGAGAACCCTCCAACCTGCCCTTGCAGTAGTAGCAGACCTGCATTGCGTAACTCTCGTTGTCGCGATTCTTGGAAGTAGAAGGATTAAGTCTTATGAGAATCTCAATCACATCTCGCAGTTCATCTTTCGATTTTGCATGGAACGCCTTGATTTCAGCAGCATGAAGTTCTTTCAAGACCCGCTGATTGAAAGACGCCTTCCGAGTCAGATGGCGAACAAAATAGAAGGAGCCTAGAAGCACTACTCCTATTCCAAGACCAACTCCCATAGGAATCAAAAGATTCATGACTGCCGCCAATCAACCCGGGTACGAGAAACGACAGCATTGCCAATAGCGGGATAACGTCCCGGCCGGCGGAAGTCCCCGCTCCCCCGTTCCCCAATGAGAAGCTTGGCTTCATCAGGAGGAATGTTCGGGATGTCAGCCTCGCATTCAATTTCGATATGAAGCCCTTCAGCCTGAAAGAACTGCCAATGGTTTTGAGAAATCCAAGTTTCAGCCTTACTTTCAGAACCGAAGGACTTTACCATCCAGGGAGAGAATCCCTTTGAAGGGTCGCAATGAATATTCCAATACCAAACTGCGAATACCATTTTCATTGACTTATCCTCTTTTTTGGTTTTCATAGCTCCCTTATAGCATTGAATTTTGATTCTGTCAATGGGTGGTTTTTACCATAATGCAGGTAACAGGGCCTTTCCACTTCTTGCCGTTGATGGAATAAGAAATGGGATATTTCGGACGGGAAGGCTTGAAGCCTTCATAAATGGCCGTCAGAGTTCGGCCTCCATGGCGGACTTGGATGGAATCTCCTGCCTTGAGCCCCATTGCCTTAAGATGCGGAGGTAACAAGAAGTCTTCCAACCCATCGTTGCTGCTCGGTTGTACAAGACTCCCAAACCGATTGTCCAAGGAGGACTTTAAAGCTTCGGGGTCGAAAGTCCCAATCTTGGAAACGAAAAAATCAGGCTTCGCTTGGTAGGTCTTGCCGACCTTCATCTGAAACCTGATTGGATTCGCTGACGAATGCTTGACTTCGATGACGCATCCGATATCACTCCTGACAGTTGTCAAAACATCGCCGACCTGAATTTCTGCTAATTGCATCCTTTTTCTCCTGAATAGTTTTTAATCATCAGGCCTTAAATTATCATCAGGTCTTGAAACTGTCAACAGAAAAATAGAGACAGGTGAACATCGGGAACCAGTTGATTCTCGTCCTGTCTCTAAAAAGTGATTATAATGGATTACTTCGGAGCCGAAAAGAGTTTCGGCTTCTCGATGATACCCTTCTCGATGAGGATATCCTCCAGTTCGTCTTTGGCTGCTGCGACCTGGGATTCGTAGTCCGTATACCAACAGACTGCCTTTTCAACTCGCAACTCGTCTTTGAATCCTTCAAAGATTTTGACCGAGTCCGCAGTACTCTCATGGGCTTCTAGAATTTCTGCAATATCTTCCGCTGTAACATTCCATGCTTTACTCATTGGATTCTCCTTGTTAAGGACTAACTGTATTATACAGATAGTTATTACAATTCTATGGAGTCATTCCCTTGTCTTCAGGACCAATTATTGCGGCCATTTTCTTAAAATTCGCTTTTGCTTCAACCTTAAGAGCTTTAAACAACTCCTTTGAAATCGCAGTTGAATGAATTTCTGTGATTTCTGTCCCTTTTATTTTGACATACTGGAGTAAATAACCGAAGTCCATTCGGTAAACAACTGTAAAGCCTCCGCCTCCCGCTCGCCGCATTTTAAATGGACTCAAACCAAATGATTCATTTTTCATTGTGAATTCCTAAGTTCCAAAACCAGGATAAAGGTATACATGGGCATAGAAATAGAATATCAATCCTATTGGAAAAGCCACAGGGAAGGTTGCAGGAAGAAGAGTTCCTCCGCATACGAAAAACGCTCCAAGAAAGGAACAAACAGCAAACGCATAAAAATCTCCAAATCCCAAACCTGTTGTTGTGAGTGTAAAAATCTCATATAATATCCAGAGAATATTTAAAACCACAGTAATCAAGAAGATTATCGAATCGGCTTTGTAACAGTCCATATTAATCACCCCTCGGATGGTATTCTTTCCATTCCTTGTCAGCCAGAGTTAACTTGATTTGCAACCGCTCTTTAATCCAAAGGAAGGCCTCTTTGTCCAGAACGACAAATGGCTTTTTGAGTTCTCCATGAGCAAAAAGAACCCAAAAGCGACCCATTTTAGCCATTACGAAATCACCCCAAGTAATATGAGTTTCATTCCAGTCTGTCTTTGAAAAGAAACTGCAGGCCGCTGGCGCTGGAAGAATACAGAGAGGGCTCGCCCACTCTCCTGAATAATGGATAGAAATCTCATCATTCCCTATCCATGCCATTGTGATTTTTTTCATGGAGACTCCTCAACTTCAGGAATTAAATACATTTCAATGGATTTGAAATCGAGAATAATTAGCCCGCCCCAGTCGCCGCCATACTTCCGAAGTTCACTGGCTAAACTGTTCGTTTCTCCATAAATCGAATCCCAATTGGAAACATTCCGATTCATAATGACTGTTGCTGCCCCATGAGTAAAAACAGAAATCTGATAGACTATATAGTATCGAGACTCCCCTGGCTGAAGTTCTCGTTCAGAATCGTACTCTTCAACCTCTTCTGAAAATTCTGGCTCTGGTTCGCTGGGCTCCTCAAAGATTATCTTTTCAGGAGTAGGAACTCCATTGAAACTTTCCCTATTTTTGAAAGACTTCCTTGCCTTCTGAATTGCAGGAACGAGAATCGAGGCCAACATCCCAAGAATGGCGATGACAACCAAAAGTTCAATCAAGGTAAATCCAAGTCGCGTGCATTGCGTGCGCTTCATAGTAATCCTCCGCATAGTTCGTTCGCTGTCTCTTTTGTCAAATGGGTCCAGACTGGAGACATAAAAACAACCTCTCCATCACCTCGTCCAGGGAACATATGAGGTTTATCATAATGGTCAAACACTACCTTGGAGAATGTCTCCTCTCCGCCTGTTTGTTCATCTGGGTAGTGCTCAATAAAAGTTGTATTGTCTGGGTCGAGTTCATAAATCTTTACCGCAGCTATCGCTATTTGTTCCGCTGAGTTAGTAACCGACATCCCATCCCCAGTCTCCTGCATAACGACTACCGCCTTGCCGTCGTCTTCGTCCAAGAAAATTCGCAGCCGGCAAGACGACTTGAAATTTCTCCAAGGACATCCATGCTGAAATTTTGGTTCGTCTATGAATTTCTGCATCTTCATACGCCCTTTATATCATAGCATAGCATGGTCGTCAATAAAAAAGGACTCCCTTTCGGGAGTCCTTTGTAACCAACCAGTTATGGTTAGTCGATGGCCCAGGTCAGCGCCCCGCCAGTCGAGGTCGCCGTCACCGTATAGCCATCCTTGCAGGAGGCATGACGGTTGCAGGTCCGGGTCTTTCCGCGAGCCTTGCGGGACTCAACGGTTTCCGCCGAGGTGATGACGACGGTGAACGCCCAACCGACATTCGCATCTTCCTTGCCCGACAGCTTGGCGAGCTTGGAGATATGGAACTCCGCCGATTTGCCAGGATTCGCCTTGACAGAATCGAACATGGCCGCATAGAGGCTGCCCTTGCGGAGATAGGGATTCCCCTTCTCCTTGCCAACATAGGCGTCCAGCCATTCCGACTTGACCTGCTCCTTGCCGCTGGCCTTTTGAATCTTGGCCTTCGGAGCCTTCTTGGCCTTCGGGGCCTTGACGGGCTTCGGAGCCTTCGCCTGCGAAGCGACAGCCGCCTTGACCTTGTTCAGTTCCTCGATTACGTTCGGCATGGCCGCCGTAATCTGGGCGCGGGCGGACTGCCCGGGCTTGCTCGAATGACCCAGCGCGGCCCAAAGGGCGGTCAGACTGGTCGGACGCTTGGCCTTGATTGCCTTCTGAATCATCTGTGCATTGATACTCATCATCATCTCCTTGGTTAGGTTTTTTTTGTTTTCCATCATCAACGAGAGCGACAATAGACCAAAGTGGGTGATTTGTCAACTAGGAATTGTGAACTTTTTTTAAAAAGTTTTAGGGTCAATCACTTCTCACAGAAGCGAGGAGCGGATGTAGTTCAGGTCGTTCAAGAAACTTATAAGTCGCCGCCGATACGAAGTTCTCTCCGCTATCCACTGGGGGAAATGCTGAATAGCGTTCCAACCCATCGCTCCATCTAGAGTCCGCCAGTCTACGTTAGGCAGTCAACTGTAAACAGAAATCTCGGCCAACAATGACTTAAAGTTATATTGCCCTCAATGCTATATCCGCTCCTCAAAACGATTATACAACAGAAGGATTGGAGGAACCTACAAGTTTACTTGCAGGTTGAATCTTTACTTGCAGGTTTAACTTCTGGAGTCCCCTCAATAGCCAGAAATGTCTTCAGGTTTTTTGCGAGTCTCTTGCGAATCTTGTCGCGCTGCTCATTAAACATCGGAGAAGAACAACCCGAATCATCTCCAACTCCGCCAATCATCCTGAAAATACGCTCTTTCTCTTCTGGAGTTTTTGAATCTAACACTTCTCCGCAGAGGAACTGTTCGCCACCAGGCCCTTTAACAGAACGAAGGCTAGGACAGGGAGAAGTCCATTTATCTCCATACTTGTTGGCAGCAATCATACATGGACCAACAGTACAACAATAACTGCAGTTCAGACAACTGCGGAAGCCATTCGGGTTGACAAAATCTTGAATGAGAGGCTCAAATTTCATGGCAGAAATCCTGAAGCATAAAGCGGATTGTTTGCATTCCTGTTCTTAATGGCTAACTTCAGCAATTTTTCTGCCTTCTTTTTCTCTATCCCAACTTCCGTTGCCGCTCCATGGATACAGAGATATAAAATGTCTCCAGAAGTTTCGCTCATCAACCTACGGAGAAGGGCTCCCATGAACCGCAGACCCTTTTCAGAATTCAAATCCAGAACAGGTTCCTTTGCTGAAGGAATAGCCAACTTGGTATTCACCCGACTTTTGATACATGTTTTCCCCATGTCCAGTCCTTAAAGAATGTTTTTGTTGAAATCCAAAAACTATGGCTACAGGATCTGATAAAAAGTTTCCGCTTCTTATTGTCAACCTTCTCAATTGTGCCAGTTGCTCCTCGTTGTTGGCCGTCTTTAGCCAACCGGCAACATGGAGCCCCAACATACTTATCAAGAGGCATCTTCTGGATATACCACTGTTCCCGTTCTAAAACTCCCTGGATTCCATCTTCCTTGTTCGCAAGGAATGCTATAGCTCCATTCAATGCAAGATTGTATTCTTTACAAGGAACTCCATTTCCATCATTCAGACGACAGCCTTTAAGATAGAACAGGATTTCTTTGATTGTATAAGTCTTCATTCGGAAAAGGCTCCTTACAGAAGAGAAGGCCCATAAACATCGTGGGGGTCCATAGTCAAAAGATGGACTTCAGCCGTTCCCTTGACCATGTCCAGGTAGACATAATCAACGGGTTCATAGCCCATCCCATCAACAACCTGTACATCCATACCTTTTGTAGGAAGAGGAAATTGATAGTCCTCAAAGATTGCGATGCATTTCGGCTTCTTGGCTTCTCCTTCAGGCCGATAATAAACATTCCATTTTGTCCAAACAGTTACTTTCATACTGGCATCTCCATTTTGGCCATTTCTACGATTTCTTCTTTGCGAACTTCAATCCTCAACTTTGAGGCCTTCTTCTCGTTTTGAATTGCTTCCGTCAACATCCTGATGACCTGCATCCGAGCTTCGTTAAATCCTTCCTTTGTTCCAGGATAAACAGCTCTGGCTGAAGAAATGTATCCCCCTCCAAGGGCCATGTTCAGATTCATCAGTCATATTGGTATAGGGAACTTCGCTTCCATCCGCAAGCCTGGCAATATTATATCCGCAAGCTTGGGAAGCTTTAGCTGAAAAGAGTAATGTGAATTTATCTTTTTTATCAGCTTCCCTTGGTATGGCAGTTTGGGGAACAATCTTTATTTCTTCTGGGGCGTTGAAATTAATCTTCAGCAGGCGAGCAGCTCGGTCCCTTTCCTTGGCGCGCTCCTTCTCCGCAAGAGTCTCTACGACCCTGTCGGTAAATGAACGAATATATGTAGGGACCTTCTTCATCTATTTTATCTTCTTCAGCAACTCCGCCATCTCGGCTTCCAAAGGAGGTAACAGCTTTACCAACGAGGCCTTCGGGAAATCTTCCCGCTCATTGTATTGAATCTGGTCATTGATTTGACGAACGAGACCCTTCAGCCGGTAGTACCGTAACATCCGCTTCTGGTTCTTCGTAAACCTCTTCTTCAGCATTTTTCCGCTCATTTGATTACAACTCCAGTCTTTGCTTCTTCTGCAATCAGCTCATCATAGGTCATCGGAATCAGAGCTGTAGGCTCCTTCCGGATAACAAATCCGCGAGCAAGAAGCCAATCGGCTGCAAGACGGTCCATATCGCTGTCCTCAATCATTGCCCCAGCATTCAGAAGGGCTCCTGTCCTCAAAGAAAAGAAGTCAATGAAACAACGACCTGTTCCTCCCCAGAGACGCAGTCTCCCAATGCCGAAGGTCCCATTGCGACCTGTGGTATAAGGAGAATGTTTTTGCTCCAACTCAATTTCGACTGAAGGGTTGTCTTTCATGATGTCTCCTTTGTATCATCAGATTCCTGTTCTGTCAACACTGTATCTAAAAGAGGTTGGAGTTTCTTCTTCCGAATGATGGACATCTCCTTGCGAAGAAGGCCATCAAAACTGTCCATAAATGCTGAAGTCCTAGCCGCATCAGATTTGTACCGCCTGCTTGAGTTCCGTTGGCAAACAGCTCGGACTAACTCTCGAACCAATTCGCTATCAATTAATTCATTCATACCTTTTTTCCCAGGAGGACAATATGGTCAGAACCCGCAGTTCTTGATGTCGAACTCATGACATTCATCAGAGTCCATTACAAAACCGTAGTAGACCAGCCGTCGTTCGGTAGTCTCAATAATCTGATATCCAGAAGAATCCCAGTTAACCAGCAGGTCAACTGCCCAGCTATGTTGCCTCCAAATACCATCGCGACTCAATGCCCAGCCAGTGACAATGCGTATGCGGTCCTTATTTTCCCGCCAAAGCGCAGCAGAGTTCTGATGACAGCGACAGGGCTTCCCCTTTTTCATCCTTGATTTCGTCCCCTTACAGACAGTACCTCTGGACAGAAGCTTCTCCAGGTCTTCTTCAAAAAGAATGGCGACCCCAGAACCTCCCAGGGAAAGAAGTCGGTCAACCAGAACCTGATGTCCAGCACGGTCTTTTTTATCGAGCCGCTCTTCAATCAACTCCTCCAGCCGCTTGGCCCAATACGGGTCAATATAGCCGGTCTTCGGTTTCCGCCAGCCTGCTGGGATTTTAAACTGAATGGTTTTTTCCATATCTTTCTCTGATGTTTGAACGACATTATCATAGAGGCCTATTTCTGTCAATAGATAAAAAGGTTTGTAGATGTCAAGCGTTGTACTATAATAAGGGTTTAATGGGGTTATGTCGAAATTACTTACATCCTTTTTTGTCTTTATGCATTTGGCTGCGGTTAAATGCCTTGGGTATGTTATTGCCATAAATCTATCCTGGAATATGAACAGTTCCCCCAATATTATGGAAGGATCCATCGTACAACTGGTAACTTATAACTCTTCGGATGCCAGTCCTCCTGTCGCGAACGCTTCTGAATCTTTCGACGAAAGCGGAGACAACTCTTACGACCCTTTCTCTACCCCAGAAAATCATGACATCGCATATGAGACTGCCTTTACTGTCCAGGGAAATAATTACAGGGTCAACGAAACTTATGAGTTACTCGGAGATTACGACAGAGTATACCTGAGAATCTTCAGTATGACTGGTCTGGATGACGAAGTTCAACTATCGTATTGGGGTCTTGGAACTGTCAGTTCTATAAAATTGCACGGAAAAACGACGGTTTATATGAACTACAGCCAAATGACCAACGAGAATAACTTCGCACAGCCATACTTTGAGGTCATTCCTGAATCGTCTACATCACTTCTCACGATTTTAGGGGGCTCCTTAATATTTTATCGACGACTTCGAGACCGACGATCTTGCCCAGCCGGCCAGGCAAGCCGGCACGGATGATCTCGGCTTTGCTCGGGGCATCTCTCTCTCACTACTCACGAAAACTATCAAATCATTGGGGTTTTTCCATATTTTCTATGGAGTGACAAAGATTGATCTCATCTCCCGAGATGACGGCACCCCGAGTCGCGGGCCCGGGGAGGCCGGCTGCAGTCGATTAAGCTGGCCCTTAAACTGCAGTCTAAACGTTTTAGAAACGTATAATTTTTGGAGTATAATGAGGTATGAAATTTACAAACCTATTGCTTCTCTCTATCGTCATCCTTACTCTCGTAGGCTGTTCAACCCCCAAAAAACAGCCATATGGCTACCGTACCGAGGTCATCTCCTCAGGGTATGGGGAAACCTATATCTCATACGGAAGCGAAGAAGAACGTAATTCAATGCTTGGATTCGTTAAGAAATTTTAGCTGCAGGATCCCGACCACAGGTCTCGGATCCCCAGGTGCCTCCAGCTCTTGCCGGCCGAGATGCTCTTCGAGACCCGTCGTCACTTCTCATAGAAACCCCATTTTATTGGGGTTTTTGAGTATTCCTGTATAAAGTGATTACAGCCGCCGAGACCAACAGCCTAACCTGCTGCGCTGATCCCCAGGCCGGCTTTGATCTGCAGAAGATCATCGATAAAAAAAAGCCCCAGCCACCATGGCCAGGGCTCCGACAATCTCCACCCGCAGACTATGACTATTCTGTCCAAGTCAGATGGTAAGTCTTTTTATCCATATCTGGTAGAGCCATTTGTACCAATGGGTCTTCTTTAATCAAATCCATTGAAGCGGCTACATCCGCCTCAATAGGAACATTGACGCCTGCTATAAATCCTCCGTCGCAGAAAACCTTTAGATGCTTGACCTTCTTTTCAGACTTAATCTCGCCAGCAGGTTCAGATGTCCCCATCGCCGACTCCTCGATAGATGTCCCAGCAATATAGGCATCTACCATCTTCTTGAACAATTCCATGTCCTTGCTGATGCGGCCTTCAGCAGGTTCTGGCATCCGCTGCGAAGAAATGATGTCCTTGGCTTTACGAAGAAGCCTCGGAATGAGCCCTGGATCCCTAGGAATCTCAACGACCTTCGGAGTAAATTTCAGAAGATAGCTCTCTCCTTGGTAATACTTGTCGAACTCATCTCGACTCAAGCCCGTAATAGGCTCATGATATACGAGCTGTAATGCGGAGACCTTCCCCAGCCCAGTCCGTTCAGCAATCTCTGCATATGCATTAAGCTGCGTAAGATACATAGGAAGAAGTTTGTCCTGCCCTTCTGTATACTTGGCCAATTTGTTATCCGAAATGAGCAAGGAATCGTCTGTCAAACGGAAGCATTCATCCATGGCTCCGGATACGGTAATGCCAGTCTCCTCGTCGACATAAAAGAACTTTGACCAATGAGGACAGACAACTGATTCCGCAATGTCTCCGCAGACCCAGGTCGGCCATTTGCCATTGTAAACCTGCAAGAAACTCGTAATATCTTTCTGGTACTTATCCAGAGTACTGAAAATACCTGGGAAAATAGAAAACGGGATTCTATTTGAAATTCGATTCTTCAGCCAGAAGCCCTGTGGGTCAAAGTCTGGCATATTGAGTTCTCCGAGGTTCTTCGCAGATACTCTGATTTCGTTCGGGTCTTTCTTTTTCTTCATTTCAATCTCCTGATGAATTTGGGTAATAACCAATCCATCATTATACCGTAAAGACTGAAAAGACCAATAAAAGCCCAGAGCCACCATCCGCCCTCTTTGAAATAAACAATTGAAAAAATCAATACGACGGCCAACAGTAAAAGGTAAACGAAGAGCCCTCCAAAAAGAATAGCCTTCAGCAAACTGTTCGCCAATGAGAGCTGTTTCTCTTTTGTGATGTCTTTCATGCCTGCATTCCGTGAGCGAATTATTCTGAAGCTTCTATTTCGACCTGCTTCGCCTGGCATGGACAATCAGGATGATGCATTATGAAATTAGGATACTGACAAATGAATAGATGACCATCATGCTCAAATGTGTATATAGTCCCCAAAGATGACCCATTATGATTTGCTCTAGTTATCGATGTAATCTGGTACTGAATGTCCTTGACCGGATTCGCCGAGTACCTCTCTTCAGTCTGGACGCCGTCGCAGCAACCGGACATCCCGAAAATCATAAACCCAACCGCTATGGCCAACAAGATGTTCCAGACCCATAATGTACTCCAACCGCCCCTTTTTACATAGATACTCATGTCATCTCCTGAATAGGCGTCTTCAAATGCTCTGGGCAGCGCCAAGCTTTCTTGTCGTTCTTGCTGCCCTTCCATCCATTGGCCCTCGCAACATATTTGCAGAAGGCTAAAGAATCGTCTTCCTTTGTTCTACAGGCAATCCCACAAATCTCACAAATAATCTTCCATCCCCCAACAGGCCTTCTGCCAGGCCTGGGCTTGAATTCGTAGCTTCTTTCTGGTCTATCAGAAAATTCGCTCATGACTGAACCCTACTGAAGGAGTCCAAAAGAATCTGCTGCGCTTGAGCAACTCGTTTCAGGTAGTCATATTCAGTTCCCTGAAGTACATTAATTCCAACCCCATCAGGGAATTCTTCAAAATAATACCTAATGGCTATGCAATTCGAACAATTTTGCATAACTCCATCAGGTACTAGTCCGGGAACTTGACTTCTAGTCTCCCAGACTGGATGCATACATCCGCACGCACGCCTAATCTCATCACCTGAACCAATGATGACCGGAGTCGTTACAACATCTCCTCCAGATATACGGAAAAATTCCATTACTTCCTCATCTCCTTCGGAACCGAATTCTCACCAGCAAGAATGTCAAACCTCATATGCGAAAGACTCTCCCAGCTCCCCTTCTTGAGGCGGATCTTCAGCTCGGAGAACAGTTTCATAACATCCCCGGGAAGAGCTGGGGTCGTCATCCCTTTCGTAGCCTTGTAAAAAGCACAAAAACGGATCTTCTTGTCAGCCTCTTGAGCCGCAAGGACTTCCTTCTCAAATTTCTGGTCTTTATTCATGCATATACCTACATTCCGTGTACGACATTATCATAAGGTCTTCTGAATGTCTACTTGAAATTCTCATCGCGGTACTTCTGGGTCAATCCCCAGTACCCATTGCCCATCTGGAAAAAGATATCCTGATTCCTACAGAGCACTGCATGGAAAGGATCCGAGACCTTCTTCGCTCTGGTCTCCGCCCCGTAATCAAGAGCTGTCTTACAGAGATGCTTCAGCAACATTGGACCGCAATGACTTAATACGGCGATTAATACATCCTTATGCGAAAGAGGAGTTCGGACTCCAGCAGTCTGGGGATGTTTGGAAGCCTTCAGCTCAATCTTCTTCTTTTCCAAGTCGTACCGGATTGATGTCCCCACCCGCAACATCTCTGAACGAACCAGAGCAAGCTGGCTCATCAGCTCTGTCTCCCGCTTCTTAAGCGCAGCAAGATTCTTCAGAGTCTCAACTGGAGTCTTCTTAGATTGTATTTGCTTCTGCATATGTCACATTCTGTGGAGGTCATTACTCATCTTGACCCCATAGTTATACCAGTTCCCTGACAGAAGTCAATCTTCTAGAAAAAAAGGATTCAAAAGATGTATAATTGAATCAACTACTATGATTTACATACCCCAATACAAAACGAAAATGTATACCCCAAGGATGCGGCATCTTAAGGTTAACATGACTTACATCTGCGACAGAGCCTGCCCAAACTGCAACAGGGCTACCCAGCATTGCAAAGCTTCCACAGCAGATAATGTTTCACTGGCTACCTGGCAGAATATGCTGGAGGAATGCGGTAAACAAGGCAAAATCTGGACGAGGATTACTCTGACTGGAGGCGAACCTACCTTCCATCCGGACTTCAATGGCTTCGTTGATGCCATGGCTGATTATAAACACAAGTATAATCCGGACTGCATCATAACCGCTTATACCTACCATAACCCCAAATTTCATTACAAAATCGAGAAGGCTCTCAAAGACCATCCATACCTGGATGTTAAAGATACCGAGAAATATGACCCGAAAGTACATAAAGTAGCTACTTTCATGGCTCCTATCGATGACCCCAAGTACGGACCCGATCACTTCTACAAAGGCTGCCAAACTGGTCATCTCTGCGGCCTGGGCTTCGATAACTCGGGATTCTACTTCTGCTCCATAGCTGCTGGCCTCGCAAGAATATTCGGCCTCCAGCATCTGGCCATCAAGAATATCGCAGACGCTACCCGGGATAACCTGCTGAAGCAATATCAGCCCATCTGCTCCCTCTGCGGATTCTATCACTCCCCACGACCAAAAGGAGACGAAGAACCTATGTCCCCAGTCTGGGTAGAAGGTATCAAAGCTTTCAACGAGAAGAGACTCGATGGTTTTAAAAGCCCTAAAAAGGGCTACTAACCGAAGAATCTAAGCCAGTAGACCTTTTTAGGGCTATAAAAAGAAACGGCGCCTGCAGGGAAAACCACTAAAACCTACAGACGCCAGAGAAATTATACAGGGTCTTTTAAACAAATCGTCCGAAGAGGTTTCCCATCCTTCAAGGCCTTCCGCATCTCAGCCTTCTTCTGAATGAAATACTCCATCGTCTCTTCGGCTCGCCGACCCCGAATCGTAATCAACTTCTGTCCAGAGGAGGTCTTCTCCCCCTCTTCGCAAATATGAGTCATACCAGATTTCATCTTCGTAGGATGACTCTGATGGGTCTTCAGAACATCGAATGCTATCCCGCAGGCTGAATACATTCGGTCATTGTTATCCCTGCTGCCCCCTTCAATCATCCGCTTGACCGCCAACTCAACTGCTTGAGCCTTCGTAAATTCCCCGAGCTCGCTCATCGCATCCATCACTGCCCAGTAAGTCGTAGGAGGCTCATCCAACCGAACATCCGTATGATTGATGATTCCCTTGCAAACCGTATACCTCTTCAAGGTATCCTGACAAACAACTCCGTCTCCAAACAACCCTGGCTGAAGCCTTACGAAGATTAACTTCCGCCCCAAGTACGACTGCCCAGGCACATATCCCTTGACCATCGGCCTCGCTACCTCGCAAACAATCTCTGAAACATCAATGGGCTCAAAATCCCCTTCTTCCAAATCCTTCTTGACCTTCTGAACCTTGGGTTCCTTCTTGGCTTTCACTTTCTTCGGAGTCTTCCCAGCTTCTTGGTCAACCCGAGGTTCCTTGACTGGAGCTACAACCTCCTCTACCAACGACCCCTTATCATTCGAGGCGGAAGGAGCTGTCTTCAGCCCCAATTTCCCAATGTCAGCAATCAAGCTAATCATTTCTCTCCGGAGGGCTTTGATGACCTTTGGATCCTCGCCAATCTCCGAGGCTTCCTTCATTGCTTCTGAAACCTCATTCAATTCAATCAGCTTTTCAAAACCCGGACAGATGTTTTCCATCTCATCCCGAAACTCTTCGTTGTTCTCTCTATGGAACTTACTGGCCAACATTTCCAAAGAGCTACTTTCTTTTGCTGCGAGAATGACTGCATTACGATCAATATTCATATTATCTCCGTTGTGAACTTTAACTCCGAACATCATTAATCTTTCAGAAACCGTACGTTATGTCAACATAGCATTCCGTGGGCAACTACTTACGCTCGTCAGGAGCCCCACAATGTATACAGTTATCTGAATCAAATGTACCATCCGCCTGCTCATAATTACAATGATGGTCTTCTGAATCGGGACACCACCAGCCCCCATGCTCCCCGCAAATCTCGCACATTACTGCGTCATGAACCTTGACCCATGAGTGTTTAGTCTCCCTGCATTTTCTGCATAATTCGCCATGACGAATCTGAGCTTCTGTAATTTTGTCCTTCTGCTCTTGAATAGACCTCTTCAAATCTGCTTGATATGCATTCATAATAACCTCATTCCGTGGCCGTTAAACGGACATTATGTCCTATTAGATGTCCCATTAACCTACAAGATTCCCATTCTTCATCCGAACTTCAGTCCCTAGAGGAACTCTGTCTCGCCCTTCTGGACATTTCCCCTTTCGTAACAAATCTGTACAGAAAGGAGTATTCTCAGACCCAAAACCTCTCGTCCGTCTCAAACAATGACAACGCCTATGCCATACGCATGCATCTTCTCTGTAATTACATTGCTTCATTCCGTGGCCGGCTCTTTCTGTTTTAAAAAATACTTCCGCTCTTTCTCAATAGTCCCGTCATCATTGTATTGCGTCCATTCCGTGTAGGCCGTCTTCTTCCCTAGATAATTCAACGGAATTAACCTAAAACGAACTAAACGCCCCTGCTTGTCAAAGACCTCCTCCTGAAAACAGTTCGTATCTGTAGGACAATCAAATTCCTTGATGTCCTTTAATTTATCTATCTTACTCCTGTTAATCATGACATTCCGTGGGAGCCGATGGGCCAGGCTCTGGTAATCCGCACCCCTGAAAATGGTCAAGAATAACTTCAGTCCAAGTCTCTGGCTTCTCCAAAGAATCAATATAACAAGCTAATGTCCTGAACTCTTCGGGAATGTCTAAATCTATTCGACCCCCATTCATCCCTAGATGGCGCTCTAACCAAACCATCCGACGCTCATTCGCTTCCGCCTCGGTCTCAAATTTGCTCTTTACTAGAACACATCCATACCGACTGTCTGAAGGACCTACTCGACAATGGTTGTTATACCATTCTTCCGCATGGAAATACCACCGAAAAGAAATTAATACCCCACTTAAATCCCTTGAACGTATGTCAAAACTTATCATGACGGCTCCTTCATCTCCCAGACCAAATTGTAGTTCCCATCATTCAGAAGCTGGCAACTCACAAGCCTGTAGTCCGGAAAAGGTACAAAAGCAAGATACCTCGACAAATCTTCAGGCTTGTTATTGCCGGCATCCGCATACTTCTGCGGAAGTCCCCACTGACATATGTAACGAGGGGGCATTACGCATGCACCAGTTGCTCGGACAATCTCTTGGCCGATGGAATACCCTTACGCCACCTGTATAAGGAAACATACCCGGGAGTCGTCTCCAGCTCAAAGGCCAACTCCTCATTGCTCTTCGCCCAGGCTTCATAGTCATCTGCCGCTGGAAACAAAACCTCACAATGCCTAGGAGCTACAGCAGGCTGAAGTCCTTCTTCATTTAAAACATAACTGGCCCTTCCCCTTGAACATCCTACAAGCTTGGCAACTTCAGATACCGTCAGCTTCGAAATCTCTTCAGCCCCCAATGAGATAATCTTCTCCCTGAAGGTCCCCCTCTGAATCCACTTCTGCGGAGACCTAGGGGCTTTTGCAAGTTTACGATAGCTCCATACAGCCTGTCGAGAAACACCTAAATGCTTCGCAATCTGACTGTCGTTCATCTCCCAGTTCCATCCAGGAATAGAAATCCAATTCTTCGGAATGCTATCAACCTGAATAACTTCGTAATTCTCACTCTTTTTCATATGTAACTCCTGACCTTTTTATCGGTCCCAATGTTCATAATCCAAAAAGTATCAAATCAGTCGCCCATTGTCAACTAGTCTTTTCCCCAATCCTTTTTTAACTTCTCTACCCATTCTAATGCTATGTCATCGTATTCCGTGAACGGGGGATCAGCCGCCAAGGGAGTCTTATTAATACTTGCCCCGGGAGGTATGTAGACCTTCGGCTTGCTCTTCGGCTCCTTCGCCCTAAATGGAACCCTCTCAACTTTCTTCGATCTCTTCATGTCTTCTCCACTCCTTGCATAATTCCTTCAGCCAAGGAGCAGGTTCCCCTATCCCTCGACTTACCCCTATCATATGGGCCTTCCGCCTGTCAATCCCCATACGAGTCCTTGTAGCGTGTCCAGGAGCCCAGGGCAACCCCCATGCTCTGTCTGGCCACTTCCCTGCTATCTCATGCCCAAAGACTATCTCCCAAGTAGATAATGGTATCCAGTCCCCTCCTATTATCTTCTGCCTCTTCAGCCCCCTGAGTCTTTTCCAGCACTCACCACTCCTCATAGGACTGTGGCGGGAGACGAGCGGCAGATAAAAAGGACTTATCCATAGACCCCCGCCCAGGGCTCCACAATGCCAGACTCCAGACTCCTTCAGCCAATTGAGGACCCGAGGCTCTAATCTCTTCATCTCCAAAACCCAAACGCCCAGTCGCTCTACCAAGTCCATGCCGCTCAATAATCCCGCCAACCACCCTGGAGTCGGTCCGGACGATTCAGGCAGAAGACTGCTCTCACTTCTCACAATCCTTCTGCCCCAGGAGTCCTTCAGCTTTGAAACACTTATCAGGACTTCTTCTGTCTCTTCCATGTCCTTGGCAAGTTCAGGCTTTCCTTCCAGCCGAACTCGCCAACTCCATGCGGACCTCCCAGTCTTTGGGCGGAGGATCCCAGAGTCTCTCAAGCCTGCCCAAAAATCCCCTGTCCAGACTCCGCAGGTTCCTACCAAGTCTCCCCGGCGGATGACTTCCAAAACCGCTTCCCGTCCACCTGAAGTCCTTAGTTCATTATGGGTCGGCGGGGCGGAAGAATCCAACCAATACTCTGCCATTGACTCCTCCCGCCTCCAAGCCCTGAAGTCTTTATGCAGGGCTGACATCGCCGCCGCAAGTAAACGTTTATCACAACGAGATTTTGCAGTTTTATAAACCTCTGCATAGCAGGCCTTACTGTCTAAATGAACACTTTTCAGACGGGACGATTTGTGTTGCCCGTCTACTTCCCGCATCTCTTGTATAGTGTTTTCTGGAGTCATAATCACTCTTCAGGCTGAAGTTGTACTTGTGAAGTGTTTGAATACTATTATTCCGTAAAGTGTTTAGGATCCCTCCTGTAAAGTGTTATTGCTTTTCATTTCGCGGAATTAAACACTTTACAAAAGCGGTACTATCCAACTTGGGGGGTCAACCTCGAAAAATGCTTTTAACACCACTTTGCCCCACTTTGCCCCACCTATTAAGGGATACTTAACAACTATATTCGTAAGTCTACCTCATTTGGGTAATCACCCTCGTTGGCTCCGCAACGGGGTGCTTTTTATTATTATAGAGAACGACCTCTTTTCCCTTTATTCGACATTACAGGGAGTTAAAGACTCTTGTTTAACCAATTCTTCTTCAGTATAGACTTCATCAGAATCTTGAATATTCACAATTGGTCTGAATTTTATGGGATAACAAGTGGTTTGATTGAGAGTCCTAATTAGCTTTAGAATCTCTTCTCTTTTGATTCCAAGCTCCTTCCCAGGATAATAGTCTTGGTATATATAAACTGTACCTCCATAGGCTTTCCAAGCTCCGCAAGACCTAACAGTACGAATGCCTGCAACAAGGGCTAGGTGATAAGTATCGTAATTTTCTACTGATAGCAGAACTTCATTAACAGTCATAATGAAATTGGATTGAGAATCAATAAACGGAGCCGACCTCCCTTTAACCTCTAGAAGTCCCCTATGACTATCATGAATTCTAAAACCAGATAAGTCGTATGATTCTTTACCCGAGACATCCTCAATTTTATAGAAGCTCTTCTCCCAAGCCAATCTTGCCAACTTCATTGCCTGTTGTTCTACAGCCATAATTCTCTCTTGAGTGTCTTGATTTCTAACAGGTCTCTTAAACTTGGACTTTCCGGTTAAAATATCAAAGGCTTCTAAACCTTCATCTTCATCGTCGTTGAAGTAAGGGTTTTCTTCTACAAAAGAGAGACCGTCATAACTGAATAAATTATCTTCTTTGTCTAAATTCACTTTTACTGGTTCGTCTTTAGATATGGATTCTAAAACATCTTCCAAATAAGAAAGTAATCCTGTTTTCCAAAGAATTTGTTTAGATTTGACCTCGTCTCCATAATCTCCAGTAGACCCGTATAGAAATGTTCCGTCAGAAGATTTTCGTTCTTCCATTTCTAACTGTCTATAAAACGGGTTTATTAATTCTTCCAAGCGTTGCCCAATAGGATGCCAATCAAGAGAGCCGTCTTCAGTCCATCTGGCTGCCTTGATTTCGACGGCAAATTTCTCTATATCGTCTCCGGCTTGGCGGTTGAACTTCAATTTATGAAGGAGGCGTTTGTCGGACCTGATGAAGATAAAGGTAGATTTAGCAGAAAACTGCCTTAAGATATTCCAAAGTAGTGAGATAGGGATCCCATGGAAGCGTTTATAAGTAGACACATCAAACTTGAACATAAGGAAAGTGAATCTTTCCAATCCTTTAGCAACAATAATATGTCCGTTCTCTTGAGGAAGAACTGAGAGTCCAAGTTTTGTAGCGTATTCGGAAACTATTTTAACCCCTTCTTTATCTGGGTTAAAGATTTTGGTAGGATTTTCTAAAGACAGGCGTCCATCTTCAGGGAGTGAGAGTCTATATTTTTGTGAGATTTCTTCAAGTAAGTTCATATATAACCTTTCAGGGTGTGATACAACAACCTACAAAGAAGTCAATTTATTAAGGCAGAAGTTCTATTTTCAATTAAAAAGAACGAATTCTTTCAAACATTTAGTAGAGAACTTTAGATTTTCTTTCAGTTCATTAAAATCTATAGGAGTATTTTCGCAAGCCTGAAGCAAACGGTCTAGATATTCTTTGGAAGGGATCCACCATCCGTGATAGTCTTCAGTATCCTCCTGTTCGTCAATAGATGCTAGGAGATTGAGTCCTCTTTCTAAACAGCCTCTTTCAAGGAGTTTCTTTACAAGATTCTCTATGCCTTTATTTGTAGACAAGTAGGACCAAATTACGATCTTTCCCCTTGGATGATGGAAGTAGATATCTGCGTGTTTGTGAACATTGTTTCCAGTGGAAGGAGTTTCAATCTTAAGACCATTGGCAATCATGAGGTCTATTAGGATATCTTCTCTTTTGAGAGACGGCCAATTTCTGAGGGCTCGTCCAAGGTCAAAATCGCTTACAGTTTCAAGACCTAATTTAACACCTTCTCTATAGAAATGAATAAGGTACTCTAAAGGAGTCGGAGGGTTGAAAGGGTCCCTATAGAGTTTGGCTACCCATGAATAGGCTTCCTGGAACTTTGGGCATACTTCGCTATCAAAGTCAATCCATCCTTGTGAACAATTTCCTGTGAATGGTAAGAGTTTGAATTCAGCATAGTCGTTGTCAGTCCTAGATTGAGACAAAAGACTAGTAAGATGGTCGGTATTCATGTTCCTTCTGTTTCTAGCCTGCTGAAGCATTTCTTCAAAAGAAAAGGTATTCCAGATGTCAAGATACGGGATTGTTTGAATTTGAGTTTGCATGAGGGATTATACCCCCACTTGTTCTCGTTTGCTGTTGGCTGGAGTTTTATTTGAATTCAACGGGTTTTCTATGAACCTATTTATGGAGATATCGAAGTTCTCCTGGAGGAGTTCGCATCCTATAAAACTTCTGCCTAAAAGCCTACAAGCGAGCATAGTGGTTCCTGAACCGCTATAGATGTCAGAGACTAGGCCTCCTTTGGGGGAATAGAGGGAAACGACCCTTTGTGCCAGTTCTAGGGGGAAAGCGGCGTTATGTAGGTTATCTGTCTGCTTACTGATTGACCAGACTGTAGAGGGGTTAGTGAGAGACTTGTCGAATTTTGGAGCATAGAATCCGACATCTCCCTTTCGTGTAAGGACATAAAGCATTTCATGGATAGGATGAGGATGAGTTCTTCCGTTTTCATGAGTAGAGAGTCTATTCCATACTATTTCCTGCATTTGGTCGGAGTTTGTTTTATCCAGCCAAGTATGAGGATTAATGATTCTGTTGTTTTTGTATCTATTTTTGTGATTATAGACAAGGACTCCTCCAGGCTTCAGTAAGGAGAGGCAAGAATTAACCCTTTCTATTTGTTGAGCTTGGTATTCCTCTTCAGGAATGGAGTCTTGATAGTCAGTAATACCCCTAAAAGATTTAGCGTCATACCCTCCCAGTTTCCGTCTTCCTACGACTTTGGGGGATTTGGAGCTTATGTTATATGGAGGGGAGAAGAAGAATAGGTCAACTTCGGTTGGGCATACAGAAGAGAGGAAGGCTTCATTAGGCATACAATGTAGGGAATATGAGAATCCGTCGATATTCGAATGACTGGTTTTATTGTCCATTAAGAAAGTCCGCATTGTGTAGCTTCCGGCAAACGATAAATGTTTCTTCGATTCTCGCCATGTTTTCCACAATATCCGATAAGTTCGCCCTTTGTTTTAGCGACGAATGAGCAACCGCAACGGTCTTCTTCCAACCAGCGTCCAATAGCTGGGTTAACCTTATTCGTTTCGACTGGTTTCTTCTTCGATATGTTTTTCTTATTCATCTTCTGAAAGTGCCTTTCCGATTAGTTCTTGAATATAGCCTATCAGGGCATCCGAAGTCAATGGTTTTTAGACAGGTTTGGACAAGTTTCATAAGGAATTAACATCTATGAAATCTTCAGCAAACGCTACATGGTATAGAAAGGCAATAAAAGTTGCAGAGGTAAAGACTTCTGATGCTTATATAGAAGCTATAGAGTCTGGAGATAAAAGGGAAGCTCAAAGATTGGTTAATGAGTTTGCAGACTACGCCTTGGAGAAAGAGTTTGACCGTCACTATACTGGGGCTATTTCAGAAGATGCTTATGAGAGTTATGAAAAGCCAGGAGGTTTGAGCTGGCTTGGAGGGAAGGAGAAGTATCCAGTATTGCTATTAGAGAAGGATGGTATAGAATATCGTCAATCTGGGGAGAAGCTGAAGTATACTTATTTTGACGAAGAGACCTATACTCACAAGCGTGACAAAGACGGGAATCTACTCTATAGGCCAGATGAGGAATTAATAGCGTCAGGGACTCCTTTGTATGACACTGGCATAGTAGCTTTTGCCGGGGAGTCTCCGATAGGCCTAGCTTCTAACGAGTTTGGGGCTGTGGGCATTTGGGTAGAAGGGGAATATCAGCATAGGGGAATCGGGGTGACCTTGTTAGACGAGCATATGAAGCAGCGGAAGGCTAGTACAAAGATAGGTCAGATGACGGGTTCGGGGAAGAATATGACGAGATCTTGGTTAAGGGGGAAGCAAGACAGGTCTTTGGTGTTATATGATGCTGCTGGGGAGATTATTCCTCTTACCGAGAGATTCCCTATTTAGTCATTTAAGTCCTCTTCTTGTCTTTTTTAGTTATTACCACCAGATTTTAACAAGGAACCATTCATCGTACCAGGTTAGTTCTTCGTTAAGTTTTTTACACTCTTTAGAGACTATTAGCAGTCTTTCTTTCTTTCTCTCGATGGTTTTTCTGGTTATTGATGCTTGTTTATCTGCTAGGCGAGACTTTCTATCGTTTTCAAGTCTTTCCAGAATATTATTGAGGGGATGGACTTCCTTTGTATTTGCGAAGACAAAGCTTTTAAGTAGATATCCGATTAGTACTCCTACATAGAATGCTACTAGCCAGATATTTGTCAAACTTTCTATAAAGAGTTCATAGAGAATTTTTACCATTTGATTATATTAAAGTCAATATGTTACGGACTAGGATTGTCCAAATTAATAGTCCTTGAGACTTTTTGACACCACTTGTCAATAATTTCCTTCCAAAATGGACTCTTTATTTGATAATCAAAATTTCCCCAACTCAAAATTCCCATATTGACTAAATATGTAGAACAATATTTACACAATTTTTTGGTGTTATTTCTTAAACTATCATTATTAACGTATTTAATAGATTTAATGCCCATATTTAATTCTAATATATCATCCATCGCTGCGGATATAGTACAACCATAATAACCATTTTTATTTAGACATCTACCGCAAGTAAAAGGCGTATCACATGGATTGTTATCTTCATAGTAGAAATTAATATCAACAGGAGCAATGGTAAACGGATAATGATATGGATTATTGGAGTTTTTTCTACTATTGTTGATTTGAACATTGTCTGGCAACTTGTTAATTTTATCTAATGTCTTACCATTTGTTTGTAAATACAAATAGATAGAGTTTTTTAAACAATATCCAGAGAGTAAAGCCATAATCTTTTCAAAATCAGGATGGACAGACGGTTCTCCTCCAGATACAGCAATACTCCTTAAAGGATTTCCTGTTTCTTCTGATTCTTTAATGAATTTTTTAATGTCATCAATAGACATGTTTGATTCTGGTCTTTTACACAGATTTGATAATCTATTGCAATTATTACAAGACATATTGCAATCATAGGTTATGTCTATGACAATATGATCCATGCCTCTTATCTTTAATTCGTTTTCCATTGGTCAAGTTCTCCACTTGATTATATTGTAGTCCCAACAAAAAAGGCTCTAGCGGTTAAGCCAGAGCCTTTTTTTAATCCGATGTTTGGAATTATCCTAGGATTTCCAAGCGGAAACCGTTCAGGAGAGATTTTTTTGTGCCAGAGATGCGGTCACTCTGACAATGCGGACGTAAACGCCGCCAAGAACATACTCGAACGGTTTTCGACAGGACCATACGGTGCCTGTTGCAAACAAGAGAATTTACTCAGTAAGATTGTGTAAGTTTGAATGAACGGTTCATTGGGCATGCAATGGAGGGAATATGAGAGTCCGTTGATGGATTTTGTGAAGTTTTGCATATCAAGTATTCTTCCGCACTGTGATCTAATGATTATTCCGCTTATGAGAGTTCGAAATCCACGAAGGTTTTGGCATCTTTAATAGCGACGCCTTTCCCGTTGAATTTAGAGCATTCGAACTTCTTTTGTCCGCAATCGTCCTCCCAGATGAACCAATTCAGGGCGTCCAGATTGATTCCTGTGGCCATAGAGACCATTCTGACATAGTTACTGAAGTTGTCATCTATTCTCTCAAAGAGTGGGGATTCTGGGTCTATAAGCAATAGTTTTTTGAGATTGTCATACAATTCGCTATTATTTTTCCACAACTCTACAAGGTTTTCGATTTCTTTAACTATTTGTGATTTATCCATTTAAGTTCCTTATTTTAAGGTAAGAATCCAGTTTTCGCCTTCCATATAGATAGGGATGGCAAGGTCTACTGCGGGGTCTTGATTCAGGAGTTCTTGGGCTTCTTTAGATGAATATCTAAGTATTGTGAATAATGAAATAGGTTCAAGGTATGAATCTAGGTTTTCCTTCTGCATTTTAAGGAAAGCAGAATTCAGGTTCTGCAAGAGTTCATTTGTGAAATTCACTTGCATATTATTCTTCCCATAAATCCAAAGACTTCAAGAAGGCTTCAGCCCGTTGTGAGGCGGAGGCATGCCATGACCATTCATCAATATGGTCTTGGATATCAATAAGTTTGACGAGTTTCATTTTCAAGAATCCTTTATGTCGCCTGCTCGTTGCTTACGATTATAGTCAGCAATAGCTCTAGCTTTTGTCCATCCTTTTCCAGAACAATCGTCGCGGCCGCAGGAATTGCAATAGCAGATCCAAAAATCTTTGTAACACTCTCGAATGACTTGACTAGTTTTTGCTCCGCAGTAGCAAGGCAATGGAAGTTCTTCCTTTGGTTCTACAGGTTTAGGCATTTCTTGCTTTTGAGATGCCTTCTTCTTCATTTCCGAATTTCTTACGCCTCTGCGTAATTCTTCCGCAAGAAGTTTCTCCCAAGCGGAGTTTCCGTCTGTATTCCAAGGCGGTCTAGCAAGAGACTGATTTTTAGAGGTGACATTACAGGCTTCGATTAGAGCGGATAGTTCTTGGTCAGACAGCCAATCGCCAATCCAGTCGTTAAGTTTTTGAGGTTCACTCATTGAGACTCCTGTATTGAATCTATTTTTGCCCAAAACGCTTCATATGCTTTTGTGGGGTCTCCATCGTCACCTATAAGACTGCAAAACTCATCTCCTGGCAATTTCCAAAAATGAGGTTCCCAACAAGATTTCTCCTCTTCTAGAGAGATTTTAGCATCTTCAAGATAAATTTTATCTCCAGACTTTCCTGCTGTGCATTTCGTCCCGCAAAAGATTTCTCCATAGTCTCCATCACGGTCTTCAAATGAATTAGAACAGGTCAAGCAGTTAGCCTTACAACCTAGAGTTGCGGCTATTTTCTTTGGGTCTATAGTTTTTGGTTGTTCGTCCATTTCAGTAAGTCCTCTTTGAAATCCTAAATCGCACATTCTTGCTTTACCTCTGCAAGGATGGGATTTTGGGCATTTCATACGGCTTCCGATTTTCGTTCCATTACACCAGCCTCCATTAGAACTGGCGGTGCATTTATATTTAGCCATCAGTTCACTTTCTTCTTTGGAGATTTTCCTATTGTTATCAGGTTTCATGTTTAGCTATTCTTTGGATTCTTGGGACAGGGGCCGAAAGGATTGACAGGGCCTCCAGACCTTGAGTCTCCAGCCCAGCATCCGCAACCGTGGGAGCAATCGCTAGTTCCATATTTTGAATATCTAAGGCGAGCATTTTTTGGGTATCAATAGTTTCGGAAGAAGCGGACTTCACAATTTCTTGATTCATTAGAAATCCTCTTTAAGGGAAATATTCTTCATAACTCTCCTGCTTTCTTCATTGGATGCATAGTTAGGCCTTTGGGATTTTGACATCTTCGAACCAGCAGGACAGGAGATAGGCTACTCCTGCGGTTTTGTGCTCATGTTTTGGGGCATAAGAGGCCATGATAATCCTGATATGCCGAAGGGCTTTGGTTTGGTCAATGCCAGGCTTCTGAATGAATTTGGTTCCTTTTGGCAGGCCGTTGAAGAACCATTGTGAGAAAATGTCTACCCATTTATTAGAATGTGATTTAAACTCTTCTGGGATTTGGTCGTATTTGGGCAGTAGCAAATCCATATCCAGAGGAGCTCCGAATACCATGGTGGCATCGTCAATATCAACAGGCATGAGTGTTTTCATAGTTATTCCTTATTGGGGAGTTTGTCATCTGGGTCGTTTTCAATCCAAAGTCCTAGAGTTTTCAAGAAGGCTTCAGCCCGTTGGCTTGCAGTCGCATTCCCCCACATGACTACTCCTAATTTCATGTCCTTGATTAGGATGTTTCTAAATTTAACCTTTTGAGAGACAGTAAGTGTTTCCCAAGCATTATGCATTTGGTCTAGGGAGCCAACGAAGTCTGGACAAGTATCCTGCCAGCCGTATTTATCAGACTTTTTATGCCAATATTGGTTAGCCTCCCAATATCTTGTATAAGTGGGTCCATTGACCAATCCAGATTCAGAAGCAACGCAAGATTTTTTAGGTCCTCTTTCCCAACCGCTGGCTTCTGCAATGGCGATATTTTGTTTCCATCTATGCATATTTATCTCAAAGATAGTTATTTCTTATGTTGTGAGATTTATAACAGAGAAGGATGCAGAAGTCAACAAGGAATCGTTGGATAGGCTAAAAAAGTTCGGCGGAGACCCTAGTTAAGGTTCCGTTTTATGTAAGTTCGAAATCAACGAAGGTTTTAGCATTTTTAATAGCAACGCTTTTACCGTCAATTTTTGAGCATTCAAACTTCTTCTGTCCGCAGTCGTTTTCCCATATGAACCAATTTAAGGCGTCTAGGTTGATTCCTGTGGCTAGGTAGACCATTCTGACATAGTTATTGAAGTTATCGTCTATTCTCGTAAAGAGAGGGGATTCTGGGTCTATAAGCAATAGTTTTTTAAGGCTGTCATAAAACTTTGTGTTATTTTTCCACAATTCGACAAGATTTTGGATTTCTTTAACTATTTGCGATTTGTCCATTTTATGCTCCTTATTACAGTGTAAGAATCCAGTCTTCACCTTCCATATGGATAGGGATGGCAAGATTGTCGGCAAAGTCTTGGTTTAGGAGTTCTTGAGCCATTTTAGACGACTTCCTATATATTGTGAACGACGAGATTGGTTCAAGATATGAGTCTAGATTTTCCTTCTGCATTTTAAGGAAGGCAGAATTAAGATTAGCCAAGAGTTCGCTTGAGAAGTTCACTTGCATTTTTATTCGCTGTTGTTCATTTGACTTTGATTCCTCGTAAGGCCGTGCAGCGGGGCCAGAACTGGGTTCCAATGATAGTTCCTTTTGAATTGGGGACATACCATAGCCATTTATGAAAGCCTAGGAGACACAGGGAGTTCATTTTTGCCATCCATTGAGGGCTATTTATTTTCGAACGGAGGAACATAGAGTTGAACTTTCCTAGAATATCCGACTTCAAGCCCAAAGTCTATTTCAGTGCCAAAGGTATAAACCGGGCAATAATCTCCATCTGGAAGTCTTTTGCAAGAGACTTGGAAGGATTTTACTTCTTCTGGATTCTGATAATCTGGTTTATCTGTTCCGATGCTCTTAAGTTCGGCTAGAAGTTCTTCTTTGCCGAAGAAGACATTTTTAGCGAACTGATACATTACGTCCCATCTTTCTGGTTCCTTATCGAAGAAGACATAGCAGGGCTTGCCTTGTCCGATCATATAACCGAGTTCGAGGTGGGCTGATTTCCCCCCTGGCATGATAAGGATACCAATGTCGGCTCTATCTATGTGATGTTTATCGAATTCAAAGACGTGTTTGCCGGCCCAGTTTGAGAGGGCTTGTTTGTAGGTGCTACCCCTAATCTTCTCGTACTTCCGCCAGAAGTCATCAGCCTCTGGGCCTGGGGAGAACCAGTCATCAAAGACTTCGAAGCCTAGTTCTCTGATTTCTCTGGCTATATGTGGGATTTTCTCGTTTTTGAGAGAGCCGATGATATAGATGACTTTTTTGCTCATAATTTTCCTTATTCTCTTATTTTTTCTTTCCAGAAAGGGCTAAAAATCTGATAATCAAAATTACCTTGGCAAGTTAGTCCCATTTCCGAAAGATAATAACCGCAATATTTACAAATTTTCTTTGCATTTTCCCTTAAATTTTTCTCATTCAAATCATTTAAACATTTGACTCCAAGACCCAATTGAAGAACATCGTCAATAGAGGCGGCTGAATTACACGCGAAATATCCATTTTTATTCATTCCCATTCCGCATCTTACTGGTACATCGCATGGATTGTTGTCTTCATAGTAAAAATTAATATCAACAGGTGCAATAGTCATAGGAATATGCGATGGATGAACATTTGGTGACTTAAAAGTATTTGCAACAACGATTTCTGGATTATTATCTACAAGTTTTTGCAAGACAGGACTAGTTACAGGATAACCATTTGTTAAAACAACAAGTTTGATATTGTTCTTTCTTGTATATTTCAACAATATTTCCATTATCACCTCAAAATCTGGATGAAGTGTAGGTTCGCCTCCGACAACTGTCACCTCTTGCCATTTTTTCTTCAACTCCTCGCTATCAGAAACAAATTGATTTACATCATTTATTGTAAGCATACTTTTTGGGCGTGGGAAACAATTGCACAATCTATTGCAATTCATACACTTTAAGTTACAAGCGTATGTTATGTCTAATCCTATTTTTCCGTCAGGGTTAATTTTTAGTTCATTAATCATTACTTCAAAGTTCCATTTGGGTCTTGATTTTCTGGGAGAGCCACAAGTCTACAGGCAGTAAGTTTCATAGGGGCGAATTGCTTCCGCATTTCGTCTTGGGCTTGTTTAGAATCTTCAGCCTCAATGGAATGCCTGGTCTTCCGCCAAGGGCCTCCGTAGACGCTGTCAGGGGTATTCTGCATCCAGATATTGAAGGTTTGTGAAATAGTATTCATGCTTCAACAAGTCTTTTTTTAATTCTTTTCGGTTTAGAAGTTATTGGAGTTGAAATCTGAAAAAGAGGCTTTTGAATATCTGCAATATTTAATGGATAATGTTTTTCTAATCTAGCAGTTAAGAATGACGCAACTGGCGAATTCATTAAATTCACGCTCCATTCTTGTTTATCTTTAAACTCTTGTTTAGCTAATTCATTGCCAGCCAAACACAAAAGAGCCAATTGATAATCTATTTGTCCTACGCACTTAGCAAGAGAATCTAAATAAAGACTATCTTCTTCAGAAATCCCATTTAAAAGCATTTTTGACATTGGAAGTAAATTTTCAAGAATTCGGTCTCTATCGTTATCGTTATCGTATCTTCTGCTTATTTTAGATTTCCAAAGACTGATTCCATGTAAAGCTTTTTGTAGTCCTAGTACAGCATGTCCCCTAAGGTCTTCATTAGGGTCGGGTTCTAAATGAAGAGTTGTATGACAAACCTTGCAAATATTCAACAAATTCCAGAATTCATCAGCCCCGCCGCAACAGGCTGGGATTACATGGTGGGAATGAAAATTCCTAACAGAGCTTTCATTTCTCAAGCATATTGGGCAAAATAGTTCTCCTTGTTTGCTTCTTATTTCTGTTACATTTCCCCAAGAAGCATAAAGTTCAAGTTCTCTAAACTTTTGTTTCAAAGGTTTTATGGTTATAAGTTCTTTATAGGCTTGAAATAAAATAGATATTTCGTCTTCGCTCAAAGAGAAAGTTATCGGAACTGCATCTATGATTAATCTTTTTTCCCAATCAATTTCATCACCAGTAATAGTTATATATGATTCTTTGTGTTCTAGGACATAAATTTCTCCATGTGAATTCTCAAAACATATGGCTGGCGAATCACTTGGCGAGAAAACGACTTCCCCGTTCTTTTTAATTGGCTCGGTAGGAACATAGATGGCCATAGGTTTCTCCTTGTCTTGGATTCCGATGTACTTACCGAGGCTCATTGAACATCCTCTTCCTGAACAAATCGTTCGACATTTCTATTGTCCCCAGGGAATCTCACAATCCATCTACCGTGATAGAGTTCCTTTTTAAGGGTAGCGATTCCCTCAATGATAACTTCTCCGCCGGCTGAAGTATTACGGATAATGGCTTTAGCCCCTGGGATTCTTTTGTCTTTAGTTACTGCATCAATGATTTTTTTATAAGTACTCTCTTTCATTTGGAGTACTGTTTTTCTATCAGAAGAAAAAACTTGAACTACCTTGTGAGTTTTCATTATACATCCAGTCTGTCAAGAGAATGTTGTATTTGTTCATTTTCTTCTCGTTTGATTTCTTCAATGCACGGGTCAATGATACTTGCTATTTTTTGTTGGATAGGACTTGGGTCTATTTCTAGGCAATCAAAAGAGAGCAGGATTTTTTGAAACATTTTGTCATTGATGGTGGTATTTGCAGGGACAATGACTTTTCCGAGTCGTTTATTGACGATATCTAAAGGGAGACGGGTATTTATAAGTAGTTCCTTGAGTGCGCTCCCCATCTTACAAAACATATTTTCAGAGAATCGCTCAATATTGGGGTCTTTTTCAGATTTCAATGATTGTCTAGCAATCTTCTTTGGCTCTTCGATAATATCTTGAATACGGCTGCGGAGCAGGTCATTAATGAAGACTCCATGTGCCGCTGCAAAAGCCTTAAAACGCCTATGCTGGACTTCTGACAAATTCAATTGAACTACGCGGACACCTTTTTCAATTCTCTCTTTTGCTCTCATTTTGATTCCTTTGTTATTTTGCCCATTCTGTTTAAGGCGTTTAAAGCGATTGATTTGGTTTGTGTATCTCCATTACAGGCAAAAGACGCCAATGCTCCAGAGGCTATTTCAAGTTTCCTCTTCAAAACGGATTTTTTAGCAAGAGTATCAACAACTGGGACTATTTTTGCTTTAATAGACTCCAGTTCTATCCATGGAACATGCTGTGCTTTTCTTCCCATAATTACTCCCTACATTCTTCAGCATGTTCGGCCATTCGTTGTCTGGCGATTCGTGTCCATTCGGCCTTAATTTCTTCTTGGATTTCGGGGTCTATTCCATCCCACTCATTTTGAAGGCCGCTTCTGTCTGTAAGGTCAGCGAGGATATCATCTATAAGTTGTTTTGCTTTATCTTTCATACTATCTTCTTTTCTCTAACAGTTATTGTTGCTAATGTAAACTCTATTAATTCTTCAGAAATAGGTTTACGAGAAATTAGATGGTCAACTTTTAGAACTTCAAACTCTTTCTTTTTAGGTGAAAGCATTGTAATTGTTTCTCCGATTCTAGGTAGGCAATCAGTATAGAATCTAAAAATTGGTTTATTTCTTTCGTCAACCAAATCTACCGTAATATTTTTCATGTTATGATTCCTTCCGCCAATCCTGCCATTGTGGGCAATTTCTGGCATGATTTTCCACCCACTTATGAGATTTAAGCAATCCCTTGTCGCAGGTATTCCAGACTTTTCCAGTTCCAGCGACTTCAGTACCGTGGGAAGAACAGGTTTCGCAGGCTTTAGTTGCGGGATTTTCGCAGCATCTAGATTCGTGGTCTAGGCATTCCTTTTCGTTGCTATAAAGCCCATTACACCAATCGCATTCAAATCGTTTTTTCATATTACTCCCTTTTCTTTTTTCCAGGACACCAGTCTGGTATGCAATCAATATTTTCGATAATATTCCCATAACCTTCTGGAGCTTCTGGATGATTGCAGAAACTACCCATAGAGCCATGGCCGCGGTCTTCATCTCGCAGGACACAATCACGGCAATTGTTTACATCTAATTCTAGGTAGATTTTCATTAATAGGGTCTCCTTTTATTATCTCTACTTCCGAATGTGT
>Ga0172382_10001064_pt1 | contig 50097 bp, 47 predicted proteins | sample Leawel138RmetaG_FD_122245 | JGI IMG/M metagenome (GOLD analysis project Ga0172382, IMG submission 122245) | Leachate microbial communities from a municipal landfill in Southern Ontario, Canada - Leachate well 138R metaG | ecosystem: Engineered > Solid waste > Landfill > Unclassified | place... | reverse complement strand
GGTAATGATTTAGACAGAATTGTTAGTCAAACGGTTGAAAGAGACGCTTATTTTTTCGCAAAGATTACTAACATAGAACTGACTGATGCAAGAATGAGATTAATTATCACTAAAGATAGTGAGCCTCGAAACAAAGACGAAGCCACACTATATGGAGTAAAAGAGCTATTAAAATCATTTCATGTGAATAAAAATAGTTTTGGTACGCAAAGCAATGATTTAATTAACCTGGTTAATTATATTCATCCAAACCAAAACATTAAATATGATTATGATGAGGCCGAGCATAAATCAATTCTCCAAAGTCAAGGTATGAAAAGCAAAAGAATAATCGTTGATGAAATTAATGACGAAGTGAATTTGATTACAAGAAAAAAAGATTTAGAAAAAATCGTTTTGAATATACACTATTTTATTGACATATATAATTTAAAACCATTTGCATTAAAAAACGAAGAAGTATCATATTTATTATTATATTTATTATTACTTAAATGTAATATAACTTCGATGAAATATGCAAGTTTGTTTGAGTTCATTTATAACGATTTTGATAGATTTGAATCAGAATTAAAAAATGCAAGTTACAACTGGAAAGAAGGATATTCACAATCTTTAGGCTTTGTTAGGTTAATGATGGAACTTATAATAAAAACATTCGAAAGAACTGAAGACATTATAAAAGAATATAAGTTCGATTCTAGTTTAAACAAATCCGATAATGTAGAGAACACAATTATAAAGCTACCAGAGATATTTACTAAAGAAGATATTAGATTAGAACACCCATATGTAAGTGAATCTACGATTAACAGAACATTATCTAAATTAAGGCAAGAAAAAATAATTAAACCTTTAGCAAAAGGTAGATCTGCAAAATGGATTAAGATAAAAGGATAATAAAAAGAACACCACCAAGTTATATGAACTGGTGGTGTTCTTCATTATACATTGATATATAAACAACTTCCTATAATGTATATTATGTAATGTTTAAATTATAAAGGTAAAGCCTTTTGAAATTAAATACATTGTGGTATGTTGATAAATGCAAATAATGTTATTATGTGCTTATAATGCATTAATTCCTATAAAATAAATGGTCTATACAATTGCTATTGATCTACGTGAATTCATTATTATAATAGAACACATTATTAATTTTATCTCGATTCATATGAAATTATTCTGCTGATTGATCTATCAATAATATTTAATGATAGTAATAAGCTTGTATGAAAAACCAATTACCAATTATCTAGATATTATTATTTAACACGCTCACATAGGCATTATAACACTCATGTATTAACTACTTAATCTTTTAAACTTTTATATAAATATAAATGTAATCCTTTAAAAAAATTATGTTAAAAAGATCATCATTAAACTTAAAAAATCGCTTATAATCGGTTTTATAAATGAGATTGTAATTTATCAATAACAGACTATAAACGAGAAACACAGCCGTATTTTGCCCTTTAAACGTTATTCTAACAAAAATAAACTAATTCTTTTGTAATAAACATAGGAAGGGGAAAATAGACATAAATTCTATATATAAATGGTTATTACAATGTTATTTTATAAAAAATTTATATAGTTTTATGTGATTAAGTTATAAAAAACGAAAGAGGATAATCGTAAATAAACTATATAAAACTATGTTTATGAGTATATTTAAGTGTTATTTTAGAAAAAACGCATGTAAAATGCGTTTATTTTATACTTTTCTGTTTAGCCATGATAATATGTCATTATAAACTTCTTCTTTGTTTATTTCATTCAAAATTTCATGTCGTGCTTGGGCATATAGATTCATTTCAATATCTTCAAGACCAATTTTTTTAAGTTTTTTGTAGTAATTTGTCGGTCCTTTACCATAATTACCTACTGGATCTTCTGTCCCTGAGATGATTAAAATTTTTAAGGCAGGGAAAGTACGATTAATGTTTTTGTGGATGGCTTTAAAACCACTAATTAAATCCATATAATATGATGCTGTAAATATAGCTCCACACATATCATCTTCAATGTATTGTTTACAAACTTCTTCATCTCTAGATAACCAGTCAACTGGAGTGTTATTATCTTTTTTAAATTTCTTATTAAAAGATTCAAAACTTAATTTATGCAATAAGTTGCTTCTATATTTTCTCCCTTTTAATTTTACAATCATTTTACTTAATATATGACCAACATTTATCATTAGACCCTTGTTTAAACTTGTTCCTGAAAAAATTATACCATCTACACTTGAGCCATATTTTTGAGCATATCTTTGAGAAATAAATGAACCCATAGAATGCCCGATTATAAAAATTGGTAAAGTATACAAATTCTTAACTTCAGTTACAACTAAATTTAAATCTTCAAGCATAGCATCAAAATTATCTTTATCGGACATATAACCGATATCATCGGGTTGAATCACGGTTTTGCCATGACCACGTTGATCATAACCTATGACGATATATCCATTATCTGATAAAAAGTTTGCAAAATCATCGTAACGATTAATGTGCTCTGCCATTCCGTGACAAATAATAATAACAGCTTTTTTAAGAACATCTTCTTTTTCCCATAGTATCCCTTTGAGGGTTATGTTACTTTGGTTTTTAATATCATATTCTTTAGACATTACTAATACTCCTTTCAAAGAATATTTTTACCTATTTTTGGTAATTCAACATTAAAATTACTTGCGATAGTAGCTGCAACATCAGAAAATGATTCCCTAGTACCTAAATTTACTGGTTTTAAATTTTTATTGTAAATAATTAATGGAACATTTTCTCTTGTGTGATCAGTTCCTGAATGTAATGGATCGTTTCCATGATCTGCTATAATCATTAGTAGATCATCATCATTTAATAATGGTAAAAACTCTCCTAATTGCTTATCAAAATCTTCGACACATTTTGCATATCCCTCAGGATCGCGTCTATGTCCATAAATAGCATCAAAATCAACTAAGTTAACAAAACATAAACCGTTAAAATCTTTTTTTGCAATCGAAGCGGTTATTTCCATTCCGTGTTCATTACTTTTTGTTTTATGTGTTTCAGTAATTCCTTCACCATCAAAAATATCATTTATTTTACCTACAGCAATAACATCATATCCTGCATTCTTAAGTTTCACAAGTGTTGTTTCTCCAAAAGGCTTTACAGCATAATCATGTCTATTAGAGGTTCTTTTAAAATTATCAGCATTTTCACCAATAAATGGTCTTGCTATAATTCTTCCAACCATCCAATCTTTATTCTCTAAAGTGATTTTTCTAGCATATTCACAAATACGATATAATTCGGGAATTGGAACTATCTCTTCATGAGCTGCTATTTGAAGAACTGAATCTGCTGAAGTGTAGACAATTAAGGCTCCAGTCTTCATATGCTCTTCTCCTAAGTCTTTTATGATCTCAGTACCACTTGCTGAAACATTGCCAATAACTTTTCTTCCGGTTTCTTTTTCTAACATATCAATTAATTCTTTAGGAAATCCTGTATCAGTAAACGCAGGGAAAGGTGTCATAACTTTTAAACCCATTATTTCCCAATGACCAGTTAGTGTGTCTTTTCCAACACTTAATTCTTCCATTTTTCCATATGAAGCAATTGGATTATCTAGTTTTTTTGTATTATAAACATCAGTAATGTTTCCAATACCCATTTTCTCTAAATTTGGAATTGAGAAATCAATCTTACTGTAACTTAAGTGTTTTAAAGTGTTGGCACCTTCATCACCATATTTCGCTGCGTCTTTTGCTGCACCAACTCCTAATGAATCTGCCACAATAACAAATATTCTTTTATACATTTTTTTTATCCTTTCTCGCACGAGGATGCGAATTTAAATATACTTCTTTTAATTTTGAATTACTTACATGAGTATATATTTCTGTTGTGGAAATATTTTCATGTCCAAGTAATTCTTGAATTAATCTAAGATCGCTTCCTTCTTGGAGCATATGACTGGCAAATGAATGTCGTAATGTGTGTGGAGATACTTTTTTTATTATATCATTTTCAAGAACATATTTTTTTAAAATAACACTAAATGCTTGTCTTGTTAGTTGATTGCCTCTTTTATTCAAAAAAACATAGGGCGATGTATTCTTAACATATTTTGGCCTTATATTTTTTAAATAATAGTTAAGAGTGTCAACTGCTTTTTCACCTATTGGTATAATTCTTTCTTTACTTCCTTTACCAAAGACTTTAATGAAACCCAAATCTAAATGAAGATTTTCTATTTTTAATCCTATTAACTCACTAACGCGCAAACCACAGGAATATGCCGTTTCAATCATTGCTTTCGATTTATATCCTTCTTCAGTTGATACATCTATGTTATCAATTATATTATTAATAGCATCAATGGATAGAACAACCGGTAATTTTTTTTCTTTTTTAGGCAAATCTATTAGGTTAGAAGGATTTGTTTTCATATGTTTTTCTAAAAATAGAAAGCGATGAAAAGATCTGATTGAAGAAATGTATGTGTCCAGGTTTTTAACTTTCTTTTTAAGGTTTTTTAAGTATGATCTAATGACATCCACATTTATATCATCCAAAACAGTAATTTTTTGATATTCAGTTAAGTAATTCACATACTTTTTACAATCACTTATATATTTATCAATTGTATTAGAACTTAAATTAAGTTCCCCATGCAAGTAATACTTATATTCAGTTATATATTTTTCCAATAAAATCACCACTTTATATGAAATATTTGAGTACAAAATTTGATAAATATAATTTGCTTTTAGGGATAATTAAGTTATTATCTCTAGTTATTTTGAGAAATTTTTTATTTATTAAATCAGAAATAAAAGGATAAACATCAAAAATGTCTTTTCCAAATTTTTCCTTGAAATGTGACAAACTCAATCCTTTTAATAATCTTAAACCTAAAATAACTTCTTCTTGCATTATATCTGTTTCTGTCAATTGAGTTTGCTCATAATATTCTAGATTACCAGAATTAACACCTTTATAATAATCATTTATGTTTTTAGCATTGGTATACCTTACATTATTAATATAATAACTAGCTCCAGCACCTAAACCAATATAATGATTATTGGACCAATATACTTGATTATGCTTACTTTCATAATTTTTTAAAGCATAGTTGCTAGTTTCATAGTGGTTATATCCATGTCTTTTCAACAATTTTCTAAGTTTTGTATATATTTTAAATTCTTTATCTTCATCAAAAGCCTTGAATTTCTTATTTAGATACATATGATACAAAACAGTTTTTTCTTCGAGAATTAAAGAATATGTCGATAAATGTTTAGCTTTAAGTTTAATAGCTTGTAAAACATCATTTTTAACTATTTTATAAGTATCATCAGGTGTTGCATAGATAATATCAACATTAATATTTGAAATTCCCCCTGATTTTAGAACATTAATTGCATTTATAGCTTGCTCTTTATTATGTTCTCTCCCTAGAAATTTTAATTTTTCATTATTAAAGCTTTGTACTCCTAAACTCACTCTATTTATATTGTACTTAACTAGTAGCTTAACAAAGTCCGGTGTAATATCAATTGGATTTGCTTCAATTGTAAATTCATCAATTTTATCGATATTAATATTTCTTGTTAAATGAAAAAGTAAATAATCCAGTATATTTAAAGGTAGTGCCGAAGGTGTACCACCACCGATATATATGGTTTTCAAGTTGGAAAAAGAATCTACTTTTAGATAGATTTCTTTTACCAAATGTTCAACATATTCTGTTTTATATTTCGTTTTAGCAACCATTTTAAAGAAATCACAGTAAGTGCAAATTTTATTACAAAATGGAATGTGAACATATAAAGCTAGTATTTTATTGTCTATGTTATTCATCAATATTTAAAACTGCAAGAAATGCTGACTGAGGAATATCAACACTACCCACTGACTTCATACGTTTTTTACCTTCTTTTTGCTTCTTTAAAAGCTTTTTCTTACGGCTAACGTCTCCTCCATAACACTTAGCTAAAACGTCTTTACGCATTGCTTTTATTGTACTTCTCGCAATTATTTTACCACCAATTGCTGCTTGTACAGGTATTTCAAACATTTGTCTAGGTATTAAGTCTTTAAGTTTTTCAGTAATCGCCTTACCTCGATGAAATGCTGATTCAGTATGAACTATTGTGCTTAAAGCATCAACTTTTTCTGAATTTAACAGTATGTCCATCTTAACTAGTTTCGATTGTTTATAACTAGAATATTGATAGTCAAACGAAGCATAACCTTTTGTTGAAGACTTTAGTCTATCAAAAAAGTCAAAAACTATTTCTGAAAGTGGCATTTCATAGGTTAAAGTCACTCGGTTTTGATCTAGATATACCATATCTTTAAAAATACCACGTTTAGTTTGACAAAGTTCCATCACTGTACCAACATATATATTAGGTAACATAATTGTTGCAGTGACATATGGTTCTTCAATTGATTTAATTTTTGCAGCTTCTGGCATAAGCGAAGGATTATCTATACTTATAATCGTTCCATCTGTCATGTTTACGTGATAATTAACAGATGGAGCAGTTGCAATCAAATCAATTCCAAATTCACGTTCAACACGTTCTTGTATAATATCCATATGTAATAAGCCTAAAAAACCAACCCTAAAACCAAATCCTAAAGCTTGTGATGTTTCAGGTTCATAAGATAATGAGGCATCATTTAGTTTTAGTTTTTCTAAAGCTTCTTTTAATTCTAAGTAACTACCATTATCAATTGGAAACAAGCCACAAAAAACCATTGGATTTAATTTACGATAACCTGGTAAAGGATTTTTTGCTGGATTTTCAGCAAATGTTATTGTATCTCCAACATGAACATCTTCGATATCTTTAATAGCCGCGGTTAAATATCCAACATCACCAACAGTTAAATAATCTCTTTTCTTTTCAGATGGAGTATAAACGCCAAGTTCGACGACCTCAAAAACCTTTTTGTTGGCCATCATATAAATCTTATCACCTTTTTTTACTGTGCCATTCATTACTCTAATTGAAGGAATAATCCCACGATATTGATCATAATAAGAATCAAAAATTAAAGCTTCAAGCGGAGCTGAAGGATCACCTGTTGGGGCTGGAACCTTATGAACTATTTGTTCAAGAATATCTTCAATGCCTATTCCTGACTTTGCTGAGGCTAAAACAGCATCACTTGCATCTAAACCGATTACTCTTTCAATTTCTTCTCTTACCTTCTCAATATCTGCTGAAGGTAAATCAATTTTATTTATAAGTGGTAATATTTCTAAATCATTATCAATTGCTAAATATACATTAGCTAGTGTTTGAGCTTCAATTCCTTGAGCCGCATCAACAACTAGTATCGCGCCCTCACAAGCAGCTAAAGATCTACTTACTTCATAGGTAAAGTCTACATGTCCTGGAGTGTCGATTAAATGAAAAATATAATCTTCTCCATTTTTACTTTTATATGTGAGTTCTACAGCGTTTAGTTTAATTGTAATACCGCGTTCTCTTTCTAAATCCATAGAATCTAATAATTGTTGCTTCATATCCCTAAGTTCTACAGTATTAGTCAATTCTAAAATACGGTCAGCTAAAGTTGACTTTCCATGATCTATATGGGCAATAATTGAAAAATTACGTATACGTTTTTGTCTTTCAAGTAATTCATTGTGATTTGTAATCATATGTTATTGTCCTGCTTTCTATTATATGTATATTTTAACACAAATAGTGGTAAATATCAATAAAATAAGTAATTAAAGAATTTTTACACATATTAAACCCCATTCAAGCAAAGAGGTTTTCGAGATATAAATATACTCTTGATGATGTTATGACTATATTTAATAAATTGTTTGTTGTTTATTCTATGATTAAACAAAAAAACATTTCTATGTCTTATCTTTTGTGTTATAATATTAGTGGTGATTATATGAAGTACCCAACTCCAATACAAAATAAAGAAAATTATAAAAAAACACCTAAAGTTAATGGTGTTATTTTTGAAAATGCTTTAAACATAAGTAATGAGTATTATAGATTACATGATATTGCCATTATTTACAAAAAACCAACACCTGTTCAAATAGTAAGGGTAGACTATCCTCAAAGAACAAAAGCAAAAATTACAGAAGCATACTACAAAACTCCTTCTACTACTGATTATAATGGTATTTATAGAGGTAAATATATTGATTACGAAGCTAAAGAAACAAACAATTTAAGTTTCTCATTTAAACATATATTTGAACACCAAATAAATCATTTAGTAAAAGTAAACAAACATGGTGGATTAGCATTTGTAATTATATATTTTAAGAAACTAAATGAAGTATATTTGATTGATATTCCTGTTTTCTATGAACTATATCTTAATAATTTAAAAAATGGAATTAAAAGTATCAGTATTAATAAAGCAAGAGAAATAGGTAAAATTGCTCCTTTAGGTTATACACCACCAATTGATTACCTAAAGGCTGTTGATCAATTATATTTTTAAAAAACAAGGGACTATATCCCTTGTTTTTATTTGCTTAAATCTTCTTCTGGCAAAAATACCAATTGTGGTGCTTTCAGTGTGAAAGCAATTACGATAATGATACTTACAGCCATCGACGGTAACATATATGGCATGTTATATACAATAGAACCCCATAGTGGAACATCGAAGAACAACATTCCAGAAATTATATGGAAAATTGATCTTAATAATCCTGCAATAATCATGAAAACACTGGAAACAACTATGATATTATGTTTATCATTTGCTTTAATAAAATAAATCATAAATCCTGCAACACCTAAAACAGTGAATGCAAATACATAATCAAATAAGACCTGGAAAAGACCTCCAGCTAAATATGCGGTTGGTAATACTATTTGAATTACACCAAAAATAAACCCACTAGAAAACCCTCCTTTTGGACCCCATCTCATTGCCATAATAAACACGGGAAACATACCAATTGAAATTGACCCCCCTTGAGTCCAACTAAACGAGAATAACAGACCACAAACTAAATCTAGCGCAATAGCTAATGCTGAAAAAATCCCGATTTCTGTGATAAATTGCGTTTTCTTATTCATTATAATCCTCCCTTTTATAATATTCAATTAAATATATTTTTATAGGGCTATATAAAAAAGTGCTTAATCGTAAAGCACTTCAATTTTTTTATTGATTGCTCCCTACGACAGTATTAACTGACAGGTTCAAAGCGTCGGGTTAACCCTCTCAACTATAAATAGTTCCGCTGCAAAATGTATTTAATTGTATATATATTATATCCCAAACAACCTATAAAATCAAGTAATTACATTTATTTATTTAAATACTCTAATATTTCAGATGCATTAGTATCAGGTTTGGCTTTTTCAAACACCTTCTCTATCACTCCAAACTCATCAATAATAAAAGTTGATCTCTGAGTACCCATATATTTTTTTCCATACATACTTTTTTCTACCCATACCTGATAATCATTAACAACTTTTTTTTCGGTGTCTGCTAATAAATGAAATGGTAAATCGAACTTCTCTATAAATTTCTTGTGACTATTAACATCATCAACACTAACACCTATCACAACAATATCATTGTCTTTAAAACGTTCGAAATTATCTCTGAATGAACAAGCTTGAGTTGTACATCCAGGAGTATTGTCTTTAGGATAAAAATACAAAACGATTTTTTTACCCTTAAACATACTTAAACTTATATCTTCATTAAATTGATTTTTTAGTGTGAAATCAATTGCTTTTGATCCAACTTCTAACATAAAATCACCCCTTTGATAAAGTATATCATATTTTACTATAAAACAATAATTATATGCTCTCTGTGAGAAGATTAACTTTTTTTAAATGCACAAATACCAATTAAACTTTTTTGAGAGAGCGAAAAAGCAGCCTAAAATGAATATAATTTATATTTCGACATAACCTTTAATTAAAAGAAACTCTCACCACGCTTTATGTGGTGAGAGTTATTATCCATTGATATTTTCATTAATAACTTTAACTTCAACAATTAATGTTTTAATTCTACGGTTTTGAACCTTATCAATTGTGAAAGTTATTTCATAATCAATATGAATTGGATTCTCCAAATCATCTTCTTCGTAAGTAGAATTAATAGTAATTTGATTACCAGTAATAGGCATATCGGCACTAAGCTCGTAAACAAAACCACCAACATTGGTAAATCTTGTTTCAGGTTCATTGCCTAATTTTAATTCTTCAAATAGATAATCTAATTCCATGTCAGCTGAAATAAGGTATTTGTTGTCCTCAATTTGAACTATTTTTTCAGCATCATCTTCTTCTACATACTCATCATATTCATCGTAAATTTCACCAACTAATTCTTCTAGTGCATCTTCCATAGTAACAATTCCACTAGTTCCGCCGTACTCATCTGAAACAATAGCAAAATGCTTTTTAAGATTTTGCATTTCTCTAATCAAGTCATCGACTTTTTTAGTTTTAGAAACATAGTAAGGTTTAGAAATAATCTTACGTAAATCTACATCATGGTTTGGATTTTTTATATAAGCTGTGAAGAAATCTCTTTCACTTAGGATACCGATAATATTATCTTTATCATCTTCATATACCGGCACTCGAGAAAATTGATACTCAAAGAACAAGTCCCTTATCTCTTCAACAGAATCACTTATATCTACAGCAATCATATCAACCCTTGGAGTCATAATATCAATTACATTTTTCTCATCAAGGTTTAAAGCACTTTGGATTAACTCCGCATTTGTTTTTTGTATGATGCCTTCTGTTTCCATAACATCAATAATAGTTTCAAGTTCATCCTCTGTTACTGAAGGAATCGATTCATTCTTTTTAACTATTGATCTTTGCATTTTTAAAAATAACCAAGTGATTGGATACATGAGTTTTATTGTGAAGTAAAGTGGACCAGATAATTTTAAAGCTACTTTATCCGCATTGCTTTTACCATATGATTTCGGTAAAATTTCGCCAAATATTAAAATTATTATAGTCATAATTACAGTGTTAATAATATTTGCAATAGAAGGTTGAGTAATAACTGTAGAAATAATATATGCAGCAATTGTTGTTGAAGCAATATTAACTAAATTATTACCTACTAAAATTGTTGTTAAAGTTATGTCATACTTTTCAGCAATATAAACAGCTTTTTTTGCCCCTTTAACTTTCTCATCCATATAGTTACGTAAACGAATAATGTTTACTGATGAATATGCAGTTTCAGAAATAGAAAAGAATGCCGATAAAAACAACAAAAGAACTAAAACAAATAGTAAAGGAATTTTACTAGAAAATTCATTAAAATTAAAAACACTTAATATTTGGTCGTAACGCTCGAGAGGAACCAAAAAAATACACCTACCTTTTTTATTTATAAACTATTATATCATAATTTTGAAAACATTTCAACACATTTTCATTAATTTTCATCACTTTTTAAGAAATAATTATACCATTTCATTACACATTCATTATTGAATGGGTCTTTTTTGGTTTTAATATAATCTTTAAGTTCATTCATGCTATTATCAATAATAATTCCAATTTTATCTGAATATCTCAAATAGTCAGAATTAAAGTTGTATTCATCACGATCAAGTTCGACTACTTCACCATCAGGAAAAACCTTAATGTCTAAATCATAGTCAATATATTTTAATCCTTCATTATCAATAACATATGGTGAACTCAAGTTACAATAGTAAAAAATCCTTTCATTTCTTATCATGCAAATAACATTAAACCATTTTTGTTTGAAAAAATAGCAAACAGCAGGTTCTCTAGTTTTCCATTTTCTTCCATCTCCATCAATAACCTCAACTTCATTATTTAGTAAAACACATATTTCTTCATCTTCATGTAATTTAATTACATTTTTCCAAACACGATGCAATTCTCCATCGTGTTTATAACTTATAATATCAATATTTTCCATACTACCACTTCTTTCTTAAATTTATTGTATCATAAAATTGTCGATTTTTAAAGTAAAATTTTCTTTTTTGGTAATATAAAAAAACATATTAATTTAATACTGGAGATTCCAGGATTAAATTAATATGATTTATAAATTATTTTTTAAGTGTAGCAATGGTAACACCTTGTCCACCTTCATTGGCTCCACCAAACCTAAACTCGGCAATTTCTTTGTGATTTTTTAATGTATCCAATACTAATCTCCTAATAGTTCCGGTTCCAAAGCCGTGAATAATTGATATTGTATTTAAATTAGCATAAATAGCTTCATCAATAAATTTATCAATCATATTACTTGCTTCATCGTATCTTTTCCCTCTTAAATCAAGTTCTGAAGTTACTTTAGTTTTTATAGAAACATCAACACTCTTTTTTGGTGATGTAGTGGTTTTTGATTCTGATAAAACAAGTTCTTTTTTATCAATTTTCATAGTTGCATTACCAATTAAAACCTCAAATTTGTTGTTTTTCAACTCTTTAGTTACTAACCCATAACAATTAAAACTCTTAACAAATACAGTATCATTTTCAGAAATATTATCACTTCTTCTATTATCAATATTTATATGATTATCAGTTTCAAGTTTTCTTACTTTATGAGTTAAGTCCGCTATTTCGTGAACTTTTAATCCTTTATCTTTATTAGACTTCAACTCCTCAAGAAGATCATTGATTCTTTCCATTGAACTCTCAATTAATTTGCGAGATTTTTCATTTGCCTTAGTAATGATTTGCTCTTCTTCTTTGAGATTAATTTCTTTTTGTCTCTCTAGTTCGATTTCTTTTAAAAGTAATTCGTTTTTCTTTAAATCGATATCTTTTAGTTTAATATCAAGTTCTCTAGATTGTTTAACTAATTTATCTAACATTTGATTTAAATTATCATTACGCTTAAATAGATAATTTTCAGCATTTTTTATTATCTCATCAGATAAACCTAAATTCTTTCCGATTTTTAAAGCGTTACTCATTCCTGGAACACCAATTAATAATTTATATGTTGGTTTTAAAGTTACTTCGTCAAATTCCACTGAAGCATTGATAATTTCTTTCGAATTATAAGCATGAATTTTTAGTTCTGAATAATGACTGGTAGCAATAATTAAGCATTTTTTGTTGATTAAAAAATCAAATATTCCTATAGCAAGCCCTGCACCTTCAAGCGGATCAGTACCTGATCCTAGTTCATCTAATAAAACCAGTGAATTATTATTCACGTGATTCATAATATCTATAACATTTTTAAGATGTGATGAGAAAGTAGATAAATTTTGATTAATTGATTGTTCATCACCGATATCCGCATAAACATCATCAAAAATCATCACATTACTAGTATCATCAGCTGGTATAAGCAATCCAAATTTAACCATTAGAGATAATAAACCTACTGTTTTTAATAAAACTGTTTTACCACCAGTATTTGGCCCAGTTATAACAATCCCTTTATAATCTTTTCCCATTGATATACTATTTGAAACTACATTATCTACGTTAAGTAGTGGATGTCGACAGTTAATTAATTCAAGAATTCCATTTTTATTTATGTTTGGTTTTGAAGCATTAATAGAAATAGCGTATGACGCTTTAGCATAAATTAAGTCCAGCTTTTTAATTATTTCATAATTACTAGTCAATTCATCAAAATATGAACCAATTATCGCACTTATATTTCGTAAAATATTATAAATTTCATCTTTTTCATCTTGAATATTTTGATTTAAACTATTATTTAAATCATTTATGATTGCAGGCTCAATAAACACTGTTTCACGACTGGCTGATTGATCATGGATAATACCTTTAATTAAATTTTTAGAGTCAGCTCTAACCGGTATAACATATCTACCATTTCTTAGAGAAACTACACTTTGAGTTAATATAGAATTGTTTTTATTTAATACTTCTTGTAATTTATTTTGAATGTTTTTTTCTAAATCTTTTTGCTTTTTTCTAATTGAAGCAAGCATTGGACTTGCAGTATCTTTTATCTCTCCATAAGGATTTACAATATTCTTAATTTGTAAATTTAAATCCTTATTATAACTCAAATCATTAATAACTGCTAATAGTGATGAGTAATCAATTTCTGCATTATCTAATTTTTCGGTATACAAATAAAAATCTCTAACTGTGTCAAGTAAATTATTAATTTTCACTAGTTCATTAGTATCTAAAACTCCAGATTTAAACGCTTTTAGTAAGATATAAGATATATCGATATGAAAAAGTAATGGGAAACTACCCATTCTTTGAATAATAATTGAAGTTTGATCAACTCTTTCTAACTCTTCTTTAATTTCATCTAAGTCACTTTTTAAAGAAACATTATATATCTCTTCTTTATTAATGTCTAAACGAATAAAACCAGTTATTATATCAATTATCTTATCCAGTTCTAGTGTTTTATAATGTTTATTCATTATTTACCTCTTTTTAAAAATCATTTTTTGTTGCTTCATATAATCCAATTGCTACTGCATTAGTGATATTCAAACTATCAATTTCATTATTATGTTTAATTATTAAAGGAGTACCAACTTCTAAAAAACTACTATCTAAACCAGAAGCTTCATTTCCAAATATTAAGCTAAATGGTATAACAAAGTCATTTTTGTATAGATTAGTTCTAGTTTGCAACATAAATGGATACATATTATTATTATGTTCATTTTGATAGCTAGTAAAACTATCATAAAATTCAAAATTTATTTTGAATAAAGACCCCATCGAAGATCTAATCACTTTAGGATCAAATATATCAACTGCAGGTGTAACAATTGCTAAATTAAAAACTCCAAACCCAACCATCGATCTAATAATAGTTCCTAAATTACCCATGTTAGATGGATTAATTAAAACTAAATGATTAGAGTTCTTCTCCAATTTGCCGGAATACTTCAAAAATTCACCGATAACATAACAATTTTCTTTGTCAGACAAAACATTAAAAACCTTATCATTTTCTAGGTATTCAATATCATTTTCTTCACATAAATTAATTAATTTGTAATATGTTTCATTTCGTTCATACTTTGAATGTATATACACTTTATTTATATACTGTGGCTTATTTTCAAGTAAGTAAAATGTCAACGTAATACCTAAAGAATAAGAAAAATTATTTGTCTTTTTATATTTTTTCATACTTTTCACCATTTTTATTATACCAAAAAAACACCACATTAACAAGACAGAATAATAAATTCAATTGATTTTTAAAGACTTGTTTGTTATTATATCTATAGAGGTGGATTATGAGTAATTCAATGAATTTAAACATTAATGAAGTTAGTAAAATCGTCAAATTATTTAATAAATATATTGATAATAATCCTGAGAAATATGTAAAGCACAAATTTAGGTATAATGATAGTATTATAAAGATATATTCAACAAACAAATTACTTGTTCAAGGAAAAAATTCCGAAGAAACATTTGATGAAATATCTAAAATTTTGAATCGATCTATTTCAATTGAAATAACCAAAACAAACTTATTGCTAACTGGTAATATTATAGGTACTGACGAAGTAGGAACAGGTGATGTTTTTGGGGGGATATTTGTTTGCGCATGTTATGTTAATAAAAAGCAAATACCTGAATTAAGTAAATTCGGTTTAAAAGATTCGAAGAAATTAAAAGATTCTGATATTTTAGCGTTAGCACCTATTTTAAAAGAAAAACTATCCTATACAATTATATATTTAGATAATAATAAATATAATAATGTTTTAAAAAATTTTAACTTAAATAAAATTAAGGCTATTATGCATGATGAAGCTATAAAAAAAATTACAAAAGAAATTACCAATTATGACTATATTGTAATTGATGGTTTCACATCATCATCAAACTATTTTAAATATCTAGAAGATTATGATCCTGTTAAAAATGTTGAGTTGATTGAGAAAGCCGAAGACAAATATTATGCAGTTGCTGCTGCTTCTATTATCGCAAGATACCATTTAATCTTGAATTTTAAAAAATTATCAAAAGATTATAACTATGACCTTCCAAAAGGAGCTGGGAAACAAGTTGATAATATGATTGATATAATTATTAAAGATAGGAAATCAAAGATCTTAAATGATATTTCGAAACTAAATTTTAAGAATTTCCATAATAAAAACACCAATTAATAATTGGTGTTTTTATTGGTTCTTTAAAATCTTTTGTGGTTTTTATTAAAATAGATTGTGGTTGAGTATCATTTTTGTGTGTTTTTAACCACAAAATCACTAACAATTTTAGAGACCCTTTTATTCGTCTTTTAGACTTTTAATGAACTTATCAAAATAATCTGGAAGCGGGCTTTCGAATTCAACATATTTTTTTGTTGTCGGATGAATAAAGCCTAATGTTTTAGCATGCAAAAACTGTCCAAACTGGCTAATTTCTCCTTTATTTCCATATATCGGATCCCCAGTCACTGGAAAACCAATATACTTCATGTGAACTCTAATTTGATGTGTTCTCCCGGTTTCAAGAGAAAGTTCAACTAGTGTATGATTTTTAAATCTATCCAACACTTTGAAGTTAGTAATAGCATGTTTACCATTTTCTCTAACAGTCATTTGTTGACGATTAACCGGATGTCGACCAATAGGAGCATTGATTTTTCCTAAATTATGGGGAATTACTCCACTACAAATAGCGATATAACGTCTATTAACCTTTTTATCATGAAATTGTTGACTAAGATGTCTATGAGATATATCGTTCTTACAAGATACAAGCAATCCTGAAGTATCCTTATCAATTCGATGAACAATTCCGGCTCTTATTTCACCATTTATTCCTGATAAATCTTTACAATGATAAAGAAGTGCATTAACCAAAGTTCCTTTATAATTTCCTGGTGCTGGATGAACAACCATACCCTCTGGTTTGTTTACAACTATGATATCTGAATCCTCATAATATATATCTAAAGCTATATTTTCCGGTTCAATATCTGTTTCAACTGGAGCAACAAATTCTATACTAATTTCATCATTTTCTCTTAAAATATAATTTGATTTAACAGCTTCATCATTAACTAAAATAAATTCATTGTTAATCATCATTTGAACTTGCGTTCTTGAAACATCAGATAGTTCACCAGTAATATATTTATCTATTCTTACTGGTTCACCACTATATGTTATTATTAAATTTTCCATTTAAATCCTCATTTCAATAGGTGTTTGCTTTTACCAAATAGCATATCAAATATTAATAAACCAACACCAACGGTTAAAAATATATCAGCAAAGTTAAAAATCGGAAAGCTTTTGTATGAAAATATGTCAACTTCTATGAAATCAACAACAAATTTTCTGAAAATTCGATCAATAAAATTACCTAATGTACCACTTATAATTAGTGATAACGCAATGCTATATACTAAGTTATTTTTCAAATCAAAATCTTTAAGCATATAAACAAATAAACCTAAAGCAATAACAGTAATTATGTAAAACAACCAAAGCTTACCTTCGAATATACCCCAAGCAGCACCATCATTTTCAGTATAATTAAAGTATAAAAATTTATCAATAACTTTTACAGACCCATGATTTTTAAGATAATTTATCGCAAAGTACTTACTAACTTGATCAATTATTATCCCTATTATTACAAATAATAAGCCTATTAATATGTGTTGAAGTTTTAGTTTGTTCATTATAGTACCCCCAAAAATATCATAATTGCTAAAGTGAATAATCCAAAACCAATATTAAAAGATTGATAAACAAAAATAGATTTTTCATCTATATTTGTTAAATTTGGATTTTCTGGATAATATCTTTTTGCAAGCTTTATCATAAATAAATTTGATAATCCATTACATAGCATTAACAATATCCATGCAACAATAATTAATAAACGACTTAGTAGTGGATGATAATATAGCATCTCTAATATATCAATCAACAAAAATGCAACAGGAATAACTAAAACAACAGTTAAAATCAAACCAAATATCATTGATTTGATATCAGTTGATTTACGAAGTTTTAATTCATAATACTTATGCATTTCGATTTTTCCTTTTTTCCATAGATTCATTATTCCACCAACCCTTCTAAGAATGCAATAGCTTCAGTGAAGTTTGATATTGATATTGGTTTTGGAAAACTTGGATTTTTTAATAATTCATATTGATTTATCGCATCTTGATAATTTGCAGGAGGAACAAACATATAATCAGCATTATACGTATTAGCAGTAATGACTTTTTGCTTAACTCCACCAATTATTCCAACTGTACCATCAACACTAATAGTTCCTGTTCCGACAATCCTTTTACCATTAGTAATATCTTTAGCAATTAATGAATTGTATATTGCTAATGATTGCATAAAACCTCCTGAAGGACCAGTTGTATTATTACTATAAGTATCATAATCAGGAGTCGCTGAGTTGATTTTATAATGTTCATAACCATTAATACCTAAAAATATACTACCTTCAGAAGTGTAAAAACTTGTTTGTACTTGAATTTCTTGTTCTTCTCTTAGAACAGTTAAATCAATATTCATATTTGATTTAGCACCTTCTAGTAATTGAATAAATTCATCTTGACTATTAAAAGTAACATCATTAACTTTAGTAATAATATCAGATTGCTTAATATCACCTTTTGCTAGTTCACTAACTGAGTGAACAATAATGCCGATAAAATCATAATCAATAGCAACATTACTATTTACTTTACTTGCCTCTTGATAAGCAACAATTATAGAATTTGTGATGCTATTATCCTTCATTATCGTACCTTGAATTAATAATTCTTCATTACTTAAATAAGATTCATTATCTATTCCAACTTGATAATTTGAGGAGCTTTTTGCAATCCAATATTGTAATAGCGATACTTTTCTAAATTCGTATACAGAAATTGTATAAATATCACCCGAATTGTGAATAGTATCTGTTTTTATAACATTATCTACTCTACTTATTTCTCCTGGTGTTAATAAATAATAATCATCTTTTGAAAACATATTTATACTTACTGTAGTAACTGTAATTACAAATAAGTATAAAACAAGTATTAAGGAAATAATAATTTTCAATTTAAATGATGATTTTTTTATTTTATTCCAAATTTCTTTTAAAAAATTAATCATTTTTTTACCCTTCTAAACTAATATTGAATGGTTCCATTTTGCGATATTTCACTTTAGATGCATCAAGCATTCTTTTTGATGCAATATCCCATTCCAATCCATTATACTTATCCGACAAATATACAATTTCCTTTATTCCACTTTGAATGATTAACTTACTACATTCATTACATGGAAATAGTGTAACATATAATGTACAATCATCCAAAGGACAAGTGGCATTTAAGATTGCATTAGGCTCAGCATGGACTACATATGGATACTTAGAATCCAAATAATTATCATTATTTTCCCAAGGAAAGACATCATCATCACATCCATGAGGGAAACCGTTATATCCTATACCAACAATTCTCTTTTTTTCATTTACAATACATGCACCAACTTGAGTGTTTGGATCTTTACTTCTCATACTTGATAATATGGCTACTCCCATAAAATACTTATCCCAATTAATATAATCAGTTCTTTTCATTATAATCCTCACATTTATTAATTTGTTCGCGTAATTCTTCCTTTATTTTCTCAACATCACTAATTTTAACTATACAAGTGTCTGAAAAACAAGTATTACATTTATCTATTGGTTCTACATCTTTTGGTACTTTTGTTTTTCTATTTAACATAAATGTTCCTAAGAATAGAACCATCGCACCCACTATAATTAAGACCTGTATAAATACATCTCCCGTTAAAAACATGTTACCTCCTTATTATGCACTTAATAATATAATCACTTAAAAACAATCCAAATGTCGATACTACGTTCATATATGAGCCCAAAACATCAATTTTAGCTGGTTTCTCTGTAGATGATACTACATAAAAATCATTATTCTTAAAATGATTTCTGAGGATTTTTGCGATTGGATCATAAGAAGTTTTTGACAGTTTGACTACTGCTATCTTAGAAGGGTCGACTTTTTTGGCAGCACCCATAGAACTAATAAACTTAATTTTTCTTGTTAAACACTGTTCAATTAAGTATTTCTTACTTTTAATATCATCGATACAATCAATAATAAAATTAGGATTTTCCAAAAATAGACTATCATTTACCTTTTGACTAATTTTTGTAACTTTACAGTTTGGATTGATTTCTAGAATCATTTCTTCTAAAACATCAGTTTTAAGTCGGCCAATATTTTTAATATTCGCTATAATTTGACGATTAATATTTGTTATATCAACAACGTCATAATCGCATATTATAATATTTCCCACTCCTGATCTAGCTAAACTAATGGCGGTTATACCACCTACTCCACCTAAACCAATTACTGCTACTTTAGCATTATTTAATTTTTCTAAGTTTTCTAATCCAAACAAATATTTTAATCTTTGAAAAATCATTTTTCGATCTTTATCTTTAGTTCTTTTAATTGCTTTTCATCGATGACTGAGGGAGCTTCACTCATAGGATCAATTGCATTAGCACTTTTTGGGAAAGCAATTACATCTCTTATTGATGTTGAAGAGGTTAATAACATTACTAATCTATCCAAACCTAAAGCTATACCGCCATGTGGTGGAGTACCATATTTTAATGCTTCAACAAAAAAACCAAATTTTTCAACAATTTCTTCATCTGTTAATCCAACAGCTTTAAACATATCAGCTTGAAGTTTTTGGTCATGAATCCTAATAGAACCACTTCCAAGTTCATAACCATTTAGAACGATGTCATAACATTTAGAATAGCAACTACCAGGATTTGTAAGTATTTGCGACTTAGATTCATCTTTAGGAGATGTGAATGGATGATGCATTGCTACATATCTATTTTCTTCTTCATCAAACTCAAATGATGGCCAATCAACTATCCATAAATAATTAAATTTTTCATGATCAATTAAATTAAGCTCTCTACCCAAATATGTTCTTAAGAATGACAAAGAACTATTAACAACATTCTTATTATCTGCAACTATTAAGATTAAATCATTATTGCAGATATTTAATTTTGAATTTAAAGTGCTCGAAACTTCATCAGTTATAAACTTAGAAATACCACCAGTATAAGAATTATCTTCCATTTTGAACCAAGCTAATCCTTTAGCCTTAAATTTCTTTATGCTTTCTGTTAATTTATCAATATCTTTTCTAGAAAATTTATCTGCAGCATTTTTAACATTTATTGCTTTAATTATACCATTGTTTTCTAAACAAGTCTTAAAAACCCCAAATTCCAAGGTAGAAACTATATCACTTATGTTAACTAGTTCTAAGTCAAAACGGGTATCCGGTTTATCAGTTCCGTATCTATCCATAGATTCATCAAATGAAATTCTTGGAAAAGGAGTATTAATAGTAATTCCCTTAGTATTATACATTACCTCTTTAAGCATTCCTTCAATCAATTGATAAATATCTTCTTCATCAACAAAACTCATCTCAACATCAATTTGAGTGAATTCCATTTGACGATCTGCTCTTAAATCTTCGTCTCTGAAACATTTTACTATTTGATAATATCTTTCAAAACCAGAAACCATTAATAATTGTTTATACATTTGTGGTGATTGAGGAAGAGCATAAAATTTTCCCGGATGAACTCGAGAAGGTACTAGATAGTCTCTTGCTCCTTCTGGAGTTGATTTACCAAAAACTGGAGTTTCAACTTCAATAAAGTCAATATTATCAAAATAATTTCTAACAGTTTTTGTGACTTTGTGTCGTAAAAACATATTGCTTTGCATTGCAGGTCTTCGTAAATCTAAATAACGATACTTCATACGCAAATCTTCTAAAGCATCGGTCTTGTCAGCAATAATCATTGGTGTTAAGTTTGCCTCGCTTAATATCTCAATATTAGTAACTTCTACTTCAATGTCTCCCGTTTCTAAATTAGGATTTTTGCTTTCCCTCTCTTTAACAGTACCTTCTACCTTTATAACATATTCATTTTTAATTGTTTCTAATATACTATGGTTTTTATTTTCTGGTTTAGCAGTAAGTTGGGTGATCCCATATCTATCTCTTAAATCAATGAAAATAAGACCACCGAGATTTCTCACTTTGCTTACCCAACCTACTAAAACAACTTGTTCATCTACATTAGATAAACGCAATTCATTATTTTTATGGCTTCTCATTATAAATTCTCCTTCAAAAATGTTAGTAAATCTTGACTATTTATTGTGACTTGTTCTTTATTATATGAATTTTTAATTGTAAACTTATTATTTTTAATTTCATCCTCACCAACAATAATAATGAATTTAGGATTAATTTTATCGGCTAATTTAAACTGATGTTTCATCGTGATGTTCGTATAGTCTATTTCTGCAACATAACCAGATAATCTAAGTTCATTAGCAAGTTTTAAACTATATAGTTTTGAGATTTCATCAAGACTAATGATTTGTACATCCGTAGTATATTCTATATCTTTAAATTTATTTTGCTTTTCCATTATTGCAATTATTCTTTCAACCCCAAAGGCATAACCAATTCCTGGTATATCTTGATTGCTCATCTCTTTTACTAATGATGAGTATTTTCCACCTGCACAAATTGCTAGGGAGTTTAATTCATCATCACTTTCGATAACATACTCAAATACAGTATCAGTATAATAATCTAATCCTCGCACTAAATTATAATCAACATCATAATTTATATTAAAAGCATCTAATACACTTAATACTTCATTAAAATATTTTATGGAATCTTGATTGAGATATTCATTTATATTGGGTGCATTTAATAATATCGGATTGTTTTTATCAACTTTACAATCTAATATTCTCATAGGATTTGTAACCAGTCTTCTATTACAGTCACTACACATATTTTCTATATTTGAAGCAAAATATTTTTCTAGTGCCTTTGAATAGTTTTGTCTTGATTCAAAATCTCCAATCGAGTTGATTTTTAACTTGATATTTTCAATTCCTAAAGATTTAAAAATATTATATGCACTAATTATTACATCAGCATCTAGTAATGGAGTTCCTGCTCCAAACACCTCAACACCAAATTGGTTAAATTCTCGAAATCTTCCGGCTTGTGGTCTTTCATATCTAAACATCGGACCAAAATAGCAGAGTTTATTTAAAGGAAGATTATTTGCATATAGTTTGTTCTCAATAAAACTTCTAACAACACCTGCCGTGCCTTCTGGTCTTAAAGTAATGCTTCTGTTTCCTTTGTCCATAAAAGTGTACATTTCTTTTTTCACAACATCACTTTCATCACCTAATCTTGTGAAAACCTCAGTATTCTCAAATATCGGTGTTTTAATTTCTTTAAATCCATAATTTTTTGCTATTTCTAATGTTAGTTTTTCTACATAGCGTAATTTCAAAATTGAATCATTATAAAAATCTTGTGTGCCTTTTACTCTTTGATAACTCATAATATACCTCCAAATAATATCAAAAAAAGTCCTTAAAAATCATTTAAGGACGATAATAACCGCGGTGCCACCTTAATTCATCTTTCGATGCACTTAATAAAGTTTTTAACGCAAACTATACGTCTTATAAGAACCTCCATAGTCGTCAACAATATATAATTTTTGAAAGTGTTACACCAACCCACTTCTCTCTTAAGCAAAAACAATATACAAATACTACTTCCTTGGTTTATATTAGTATTATACCAATTATTAAAAATCTTGTCAATTTAATTATTTGTTACTTCTTCAATGAATAGTTTAGTTAATATTCCAGTAGACGTTGCTGCAATAATACTATTTAAAACTAAACCACCCATCACTACATATAAGAACTCACCAAATAAAGTTGATAACCACATGTGTGGTAAATATAATGCGACATATATTAGCGAGAAAGGTGTGTATGCTCTACCTTGTTCTAAAAACTCTTGTGCAAATAAGGTTTCATTTTTAAATAATAATATTGGTAATACCCAAAAAACAATTGAGAAAATGAATCCCGATAAACTCTTGCTATGATCAAAGTCCTTGTCATATATTAATTTGTCGCGATAAATGAAAAATCTTAGTAGAACGAAGATTATAGCTGCTAGAAACGATTCAATAAATCCATTATTAATTGAATCTGGTAATGCATTAACCAAAGGTTTGAAGACTAATGCAAATAATAAAACAAATACACTAGAAGCAAATGAAAGCAATGGTATAGTGAAAAAGAATTTTACAGCCTGAAATGTTTTATATATAACTTTAAATATTGATAAAAATATAAGTTTAGTAATCATCCAAACTTTATTGGTTTTTGTGTTAGTTTCTTGATCATTAGTAATCTTATTATTCATATTTACCTCCGATTTAGTTAAATTGATTCAAAAACAAAGTTTGAATATGATTATATGCTGAAATCTTCTATTTATTTTTCAAATAATCTACCATGATTGTTTTATCATCTTCAAGAATTACTTTATGTTCTTTAAATAGTTTTCCTAATGCTCTTTTAAATGCTGATTTACTCATTTTAAAAACATTAAAAATTAGTTCGGGATCTGTATTTGATGTGAAATTCATTACACCATGGTGACTTTTTAAGTACTCCATAATAACCAGAGAATCATCTTGCATCATTGTTTCTTTTTGAGAAATTAAAGTTCCATAATAATCATTATCTTTAAAATCTATTATTTTCACTTCTACTCTTTCACCAATTCGATAATCTTTACGTAGATGTTTGTAATAAATAAAAACAACATTAAAATTGTTAGTTACAACATTTATGCCTTTATCAGTAATTCTATACACAAAAGCTTCATATTTTTGGTTAACTTCTAAATCTCCATTAGTATGTTCTAGAATTTCTGGTTTAGATAAAAGTTTTATGAATAAAGATCTTCCTCTTGCTCTTAGTGTGCAACACAATTTATCTCCAATCTCCGGCCATTTTTTTTCTGGCAAATCATCACTTGATAATAGTATATCTCTGCTAATCCCAATATTTAGAAATACACCAGCCGAACTGTTTCCAACAACTTCACATATACCAATTGATTGGGTAGTGATGTAAGGTATATGGGCAGTAGCTGCAATTCTTTTCATCTTATCTACATATAAGAATGCTTCAATTATTTCCCCATCCTTATAATAATTCCCGTTACATTCATTATGATGAAGAAAATATTCTCCTGTTTCATCACTAATCATATAACCTAAATCTGTTTCTCTTTCAACTTTATATTTACTTACTAAGCCTAAATACATTTTACTCACCCTTCTTATTATTAATTCCTATATTAATTATTTTATTTTTATACATTTCATTTATTTTGTTTAATACATTGCTAACATGCTCTTCTTTATTTAATTTATCAAAATCATCAAAAATTGAAATTTGCTTAAGATCACTAGACTCATCTGATAATCTTGTTGCAAACACCCCAACTAAACGAACTTCGCTAACCCAATCATAATGTTCATCAAATAATTCTTCAACGATGTTCCACATTTCTAAACTATCATTTATCGGTTGAACTAATCCCTTACTACGATTTATTAATTTGAAATCACCATACTTAATTTGTATTCCTATTGTATTAGCAACTAAATTCTTACTAGTTAATCTAGCACTAACACTATTATTTAAAACTTTAAGTGTGTCTTTCATTGTTTTCACATTTAAAAGATTATAATCAAAGGTATGCGAATTACTTATAGAAGAAACAGAATCGAATGAGTAATAGTCAACTTCAGAATCATCTATTCCTTTTGAGCGATTCAATAAATACTCAAGCATCGATTTTCCAACTACTTCTCTTAGTTTGTCATGGTTTACTCCGTGAATGTCTCCGATAGTATGAATACCAATTTCTTGTAATCTTGGAGCTGTTTTTTTTCCAACACCATACATACTTCCAATAGGTAATGGCCATAAAAGTGATTCGATTTCTCTTTTTCTTAAAACTGTAATACCAAGTGGCTTTTTCATATCAGATGCCATTTTAGCCAAAAACTTGTTAGGAGCTATCCCGATACTACATGGTAGTTGATATTTATTTAGTAGAGTTTGTTGAATAGTGTTTGCAAGTTCTAAAGCATTTACTTTTTGACAAACATCAGTTAAATCCATATAACCTTCATCAATCGAAGTTACTTCTAGCTTGTTAGATATTGTTCGTAAATAATCAAAAAACACTTGAGAATAGTGTTGATATAATTCAAAATTCGGCTCTATTACAATTAAATCATTGCATAATTTAATTGCGTCTCTGACCATCATGGTTGTTTTTATTCCATATTTTCTGGCTTCGTAGGATGCAGTTAAAATTATACTTTTCCTAAATACATCATTATGGGCTACAACAACTGGTTTTCCTATCAAGTCTTTATTATTTGCTTGCTCACAAGATGCATAAAAACTATTCATATCAATATGAAAAATAATTCTATAATTTATACTCTGTTGCATAATACCACCTTATAATATTATAGCATAAAATCATTAAAATTTATAATTATATTTATTTTTTTGTTTTGATGTGGTATAATAATACAAATGGCATAAGAGGTGAATGAAATGAAGAAGAATAAAGACAAAGAAGCTTTTATTAAAACCCGAAAAAGAATGGACAATTCTGTAGAAATAGAATTACGTAAAAGTCCAGCTAAGACAAAATTAGGCAAAGTAATTGTTTATCTAATTGTTGCAGGGACAGTATTATTACCTGTTGTTGCATTAATTTGGGTTCTAATTGACAGAATGAACCAATAAAAGACTTTTAAATAAGTCTTTTTTAATATTATAAGCCACCTAATTTAGGTGGCTTTTTTTACGAATAATTATCCAATAATTCCTTTGCTAAATCAAGACTTGTTTTGCTAGGGCTACCGTTTGAAATCATAGACGCTATTTCAACAATTCTTTCTTCATAAGATAGTTTATGAACTTTCGTGTATGTCTTATTATCTTGAATATATTTTGAAATACGATAATGTTCATTGCTTATGGCTGCTACTTGTGGTAAATGCGTAATACATAGCACTTGAGAGTTTTTAGAAATTGATTTAATTTTTTCTCCAATACTATATGCAACCGATCCACTTACACCATTATCAATTTCATCAAATATTTTTGTTGAAAGAAATACATTATCTTCAATAACCGTTTTTAAAGCTAACATAAAACGACTCATTTCACCACCGGAAAGTGATTTTGATAAAGGTTTTAATGGTTCACCTTTGTTAAATGACACCATAAAGTCAATAACATCAATCCCATCAATTCTCAAATCATCTTGATTAGGGTTGATAAATTGAATTTCAAACTGAGCATTTTTGATATGTAAATCTTGTAAATGTTTCTTAATTTCCGAGGATATCTCAATACTTGCTTGACGTCTTAAATCACTTAGTTTTTTTCCTGTAGCTAATACTTTATTGAACGCTTCTAATTTAACTTTTTGAAGCTTTTCTAATATGAAGTCGAAGTTTTCAATCAAATCGACTTCTTTTTTTGTCTCATTAAAATATTCAATAATCTCAGGAGTAGACTTTTTGTATTTTCTTTTTAAATCAGAATAAACAGCAAGCCTAGAATTTATATCATCAATTTTATCTAAATCCATCTCACCATAAGATATTTTCATGTTTTTATTATCTCTTACTTCTTGTAGTGAGTAATAACTTTCAAGAACCTGTTTTTGTAACTGTTTATAGTTATCATCATATTTAGAAAGCTTTTCAAAATTTAAACTAATTGAATATAATGCATCTAAAATGTTTGTTTCATCAAATGTCTCAATTATATTTGCTATATTATTAACAACATCTTCTTTATTAGAAATTATATCTAACTCTTTTTTTAGTTCTGCTTCTTCTTCAACTGAAATATTTAATCGATTAATTTCATTAAGTTGATATCTAAGAAATTCTTCTTTTTCTTTTGTAGAAACACTTCTTTCTAATAATGTGTTGTACTCTTTATTCTTTGATTGATAATCCTTATATTCTTCTTTATAAATTAATAAACAATCATCAATATCTTTGTTAGTAATAAATCGTAAATAGTTTTTTGGATTGATTAACCCAAAAGTATCATTTTGGGAATGAATGTCTCCTAAATATTCACTTATTGATGTTAACTGGTTTAAAGTTACAACAGTATTGTTCACTCTAGAAATACTCTTCCCATTTTCATATATCTCTCTTTTTATTATAAGATAATCATCATTAAGTTCAATACCTAGTTCATTCAGTAAATCACTTAAATCATTACAAATATTTGAAAAGACGCCTTCAACCACTGCTTTATTTTCAGTGTGTCTTATCATTTCATTAGATGCTCTTTTTCCAAATAATAAACCAATTGCATCAATAATAAGAGATTTACCAGCGCCGGTTTCGCCTGTTAAAACGCTCATGCCTTTATCAAAATCAATTTGAATATTATCTATAATTGCGAAATTTTGTACTGTTAAGGAAACTAACATAATCTAAAACCTCTTTATATTTTTTCTAAAATGCTATCCACATCTAATTTTAACTCTTTTCTTAACTCATCAATACTTCCACTATCAATAAATAAATCATCAATTGCATAAGACTCAATTTCTATATTTAATTTATATCGGTTATTATAATCTAATATTAATGATGCTAATGAACCATTCCTAACCACTTCTTCAATAATTATAAGTTTCTTGTTTGAAAGTTTTTTTAAGATAACTTCATCAATTGGTTTAATAAATCGACCATTAATTAAACCACAGTCTTTATCTTTTAATTTTAATATATACTTATCTAGTTGATCACCATATGTAAGAATATTAATATCTGATATAGGATATAATTCTTCCCAAGTTCCTAACGAAATATCAACATCTTCAACAGTGTTTAAAACATTGGATTTAGGATACCTAATTACAAATGGTTTATTTTCTAAAAGCGCTAATTTCAAAAGCCCTTTTGCTTCAGATAAATTTCTCGGCATAGAAATTACAATATTTGGTAATGCTGTCATAAAGGATATATCAAAAATTCCTTGATGGGTAGATCCATCCCCTCCAGTAATGCCAGCACGATCAACTAAGAATATAACATGGTTGTTACTTCTACATACATCATGGTTTAATTGGTCATACGCCCTTTGTAAGAAAGTAGAATAAATTGAAACAACTGGAATTAAGCCATTTCTAGCCATAGCACCAGCCATAACAACTGCGTGTTCCTCAGCTATTCCAACATCTATTAAACTATTGGGATACTTTTCTTGAAAACCCCTTAAATTTGAACCACTAATCATTGCCGGAGTAATAACTCTTACTTTATCATTGTATAAATCAACTAAAAGCTGGCAAATACCTTCTCCCCAATTAACATAATCTATATGATTATTATTTAAAGAATTTCCAGTTTTTATGTCAAAAGGCCCCACACCATGCCATATTCCAGTAGTATCTAACTCGGAAAAAGGATATCCTTTCCCCTTAATAGTTTTCACATGTAATAAAACAGAACTTTTTGTCTTCTTTGCAAACATAAAAAATTTAATCAAATCTTCAATGTTGTGCCCATCAATTGGTCCATAATACTTAAAACCAAGCGAAGAAAAAAAAGTAGGTTGATAAACATAACTTCTCATAGCAACTTTTAACTTATAAAAATGGCGATGAATAAATTTCGGTGTTAAACGCTTAAATAATGAGTAAGACTTTTTAATTCTAATTTTACTCATAGTTTTAGCAAGTTTACCAACATTTTTAGATATACTCATATCATTATCATTTAAAATAATAATCGATTTTTGATTAGTTTTAGCTCCTAAATAATTTAAAGCTTCAAAAGATAATCCATTTGGTATCGAACCATCACCTATTATTGTAATAACTTCTCCAATATCTTTTCCTGCTTCTTTTGCTTCTAAAAAACCGCTAGCAGCTGATAAAGATGTGGAAGAGTGCCCAGCTTCCCAAACATCATGATTACTTTCGTTATAATTAATAAAACCAGATAAACCATTCTTTTTTCTTAAACTATCAAATTTATCTAATCTGCCAGTAAGTATCTTATGAACATAGGATTGATGACCTACATCAAAAATAAATTTATCATATGGACTATTAAAAACGTAATGTAGGGCAATTGTCATTTCAACAATCCCTAAATTACTCGACATATGACCACCAGTTTTACTTAAATTATCGATTAAAAACTCTCTAATCTCAGAAGCTAAAGTATTTAGCTCTTTAATAGAAAGTTCTTTTAAGTTATCTGGTGATTTTACGTCTTTTAACATCATATAATTAACTCCACAAGTTTATATAAATCTTTTCTACCTATAATATTTTCAATAAGATTTAAACATCTTATACGATACTCAACTAATAATGAATGAGATTTTTCATAACCAATTAATCTAAGAATTGTTGAAGTTTCCTGTTTATCAATATCATCTAAATCATCTTTAATCTGAAAAGCTTTCCCTAAGAAATAAGCAATTTTCTTATAATCTTCAAGATTTTCATCAGCAATTATCGCCGCACTCAATAGAGATGCTTCTATTAAATCTTTGGTTTTATGATCATGAATCAAATTGATATCATCCATAGTTCTAACATCTGATTTTAAATCTAAATATTGGCCACGTATCATACCATTAGCACCAGCTAATGAAGAAATAACCTTAATTATTTCTATTATTTTATTGCTTTCAATATTGCTGTTTGCAATAACATTGAAACTTTCAGTAAGTAAAGCATCACCAACCAAAATAGCCACATTTTCTCCATAAACAATATGATTAGTTGGTTTACCTCTTCTTAAATCATCATTATCCATTGCCGGTAAATCATCATGAACTAAAGAATAGGCATGAATCATTTCTATTGCACAACTGATATCTAAACCTTTTTTAATATCAATATTTAAATCTTTTAAGGTTAAAAGAACAAGCAATGGTCTTAATCTCTTACCACCAGTGAACAAGGCATAAGAGGCAGCTTCTTTAATTTCCGTGTATTTAGATACTATCTCATTTAACCTATTATCAATAATGGCTCTTTCGGTTTCAAACATATTATTTTTCCCCTAAATCGGAATTATCATTCATCTTATTAACTACTATTTCTTTTGCTTCTAGTAATTTATTTTTACATAAACTACTTAACTCCATACCTCTTTGGTATTTTTCAATTGATTCTTCTAGACTTAAAGTTCCACTCTCTAACTCAGAAACTATAACTTTTAATTCATTAAGTAAATCTTCAAATTTCATATTATTCCCCTATTATCTTTATTAGAATTCTTTTACTGCGTTTACCATCAAACTCTCCGTAAAATATTTGTTCCCAAGGACCAAAATCTAACTTGCCATTTGTTATGGCAACAACTACTTCTCGTCCCATAATAGAACGTTTCAAATGAGCATCAGCGTTATCTTCATACCCATTATGATTATACATTGAGTATGGCTTTTCAGGTGCTAAACCTTCGAGCCACTTTTCAAAATCTTGGTGTAACCCTGATTCATCATCATTAATAAATACACTCGCAGTTATATGCATAGCATTACATAAAAGTATACCTTCGGAAATATTACTTTCTTTTAAAGCAGCTTCTATTTCTCTGGTAATATTAACAAAACCTCTTCTTTTTGGAAAATTAATAGTTAGTTCTTTACGATAACTCTTCATCACTTACCTCCAATACTAAAGCTTTAACTTTACCATCATGGTATTTAATTGTTATATTTTTGTCTTTTTGTACATCTTTTATTGATGTAACTAGTTTATTTTCTTGATATGTTAAATTATATCCTTTTTTCATAATATTCAAAGGATTTAGTAAGATTAATTTATCGATTAAACTATCAACATAAATATCATTTTTACTTATTAAATCACTTGTGTTTTTAAAAATATTATTTTTAAGATTATTAATTTCATCAATACTTTTACTTATTTTTAAATCTAAGTTTAAAGCAAATAGACGTCTCTTAAAATCTTCTACTTCTTTTATTTGATTATTTATTAATTGAATTGGTGAAACTAAATGTAAGTGATTGACTACCTTTAAATAGTTTTCCTCCTTACTATTTATAATTTGAGGAAAATTTTTAATTCCATAACTATTCAATAAATTTTGATATGTATTATATGAGTTAACTAGTTTTTGTTTTATACTAGAAACTAGATTTTTTTGATAACTTAATATCTCATTCAATATATCATTTACTTCTCTAGTTGCAATAACAGCCGCTCCAGTAGGAGTTGGAGCTCTAAATGAAGCAACAAAATCACAAATTGTATAATCCGCTTCGTGACCTACAGCACTAATAATTGGAATTTTACTATCAAAAATCACTCTTGCTAATTCTTCATCATTAAAACAAGATAAATCCTCAATACTACCTCCACCACGACCAATTATGATTAGTTCAACTTTATTATCTTTATATGCTTTATTTAAAGCATTAATCAAAGATTTAGGAGCATCTTTTCCTTGAACGATAGCTGGGTATAAGAAAACCTCAGCAATCGGAAACCTTTTTGAGATTGTTGAAACAATATCGTGAAGTGCATCACCAGTTGATGAAGTAATTACTCCTATTTTTTCAGCCATCCTTGGTAGCTTCAATTTTTTATCTTGATCAAATAAACCTTCTGTATCTAATTTTTCTTTCAATCTTATAAAGTTTAAATAAGCCTCACCAAGTCCAACATCATCCATTGTTGAAATTGTAATTGAATATCTGCCTTTTTTTATATATACATTGATTTTACCAGTTACAATAACTGTCATTCCATCTACAGGTTTAAAATTTAATCGGTTTACATTATTAGAAAACATTAATGCATCAATCTCAGATTCATCATCTTTAAGAACAAAATATAGAATGCCTTTTGATAAACGCAAATTAGAGATTTCCGCCTTAACGACAACACTTTGTAAATGAATATCTTTATCAAATTTATATGAAATATATTTATTTAAGGCTGATACCGTTAAATATTTATTTTCATTACCTTCCATCGCTTAAACCCTTGGCAATCGCATCAAGTAAGGAATTGTTAAATTTGGAAGAATCATAGTTTTCAACCTCACTATATTCTTTACTAATTTCAACAATTTCATTGATTATTATAGACTTTGGAGTTTTTAAATATTTTAATTCATATACTCCAATACGAACTAAGTTCTTATCAACAATATTTAATCGATCAATAGTGTACTTTTTAATATATATGCTAATAATATGATCAATTTCATCTATATTAGTCAATACTCCATCAATTAATTGTAATAAAAACTTCTCATCATAAACGATATCTTCACCTAAAATATTTATTATATCATCAAGTTTAGTTTCATTATTTATTTCATAACTATATAGCCATAACATTGCAATAATTCTAGTAATTGTTCTTTTCATATTCTCACCTATCTCCTATATATAATAGCACAAAATTGCATAATTTAAAAGTAAATTTTATATTTCAACTTTTTTAAGTTTAGATAATTAATATTGTTTTTATAATAAAAACGATTGATCTCTCAATCGCTTAAAATTTTATAAAACTCTACTTTATGCTATTTTCCCTTTAGAATTTATTATGAACATCATAGCCAAGAAATAAACCCCAAAAACAGTACTATAGTAGAACATCAAATTTGCTTTAGGGAATATAAAGGACAAAATAAAGATAAGAACTAAAGGTATAATCGAGCTCAAACTACCCATATTATAGAAATCCTTAAGACCAAGAGTCGAACCACTAAATCTAAAGAAAATCCATACAATCATAATAATAATAAATGTATAAACAACTGTACTAATAAAAGTTGTAAAAGTATTTTCACTTCTAATAGATGGAATATACATATCAATCATGAAATTAGAAATTTTCTTGCCATCTTCAATATTTTCGAAATCTAAAAAATCATCAGTAGAATAAGGTATTTGCTTAAACCTATCAATTGTTTGATAGTATACTCTGTCCTGATAAAAAACTAATAAATAGTAATTCTCATCTTCGTTTTTATTCATTAAATTAAATCTTGTATTCACATCATAACTTGGTTCAGCTTTAGGATCAAAAACATCGTATAGATCAAAAACAATGTATATGTTTGATATAACTTCATTTTCTTCCACTTGAAATACAAATGGTTCTCCTTCTACTAAAGTATCAGTTCTTAAAACTGTACCATTTTCTACTTTTGCTTTGGTTTGTCTTAATGTGTTTAAATCAGTTGAACTTAATTTTGAAAATACCATTAAATCATATAGATTTTGTTCTTCCATTATTTCATATCTGTTATCAGAAACATATTTAGAATGGGGATAAGCCAATATATATGAACCCAATAAAAATATAGCAATTGATATTATAATTGGCATATTAGAAAAACGTTGCATTTTGTTTGGTAAAACCAAAGCTTTTAAAAAATTAATTATAAACATAGATATGCTCCTCACTTATTATTATTTTACCAAATATTTATAATTAATCAATCACTTTTTTAGCTCTGAACCGATAAGATACAGCATACTATCATTGCTTTGATTAACTTGAGATTCTATCCAATTTATTAAATCTGAACATCTAGTATCTAACTTAAAACGACTTATTAACAATTTAATTGAACTATTATAAAGCGGATGCCTTGAATCATGTAGAATATCTAATTTAAAATTGATATCTTTTAGTCTTAATAATTGAGATCTCAGGTATTTAAATTCTTGATTATTTTTATATTTAATAAATTTGTACTTCAATTTATTGTTTACCTTATTTTCAAAATTAAATACAAGCAAATACAGTTTGTGGATTTCTGAATATGTTAAATACCTAGTGTATTCATTTTTGTCATGAAAATTAAATAGATAATCAATTAAATTCAATCTCCAAATAACCCTATTATTAGCTGATTTAGGCAAGTTAAAAAGTTTGGAGTATTTAACTCTAATATCTTCTAATAAATTTTCATCATATATACCTCTAATAAATTTTTCTCCAAGTAAACTAATTAATCGTGAAAGATTTGTTTTTTCTTTAGATAACAAAACTTCATTGAACTTAATAGTTCTAGTTAAAATCTCATCTAATTCTATATGATAATCATTAATAGAATTAATTAAATCAACTTGTCTTTTTTTAATAACAATTTTATTGTTTTCATATGTGTGAATAAAATATGTGATTTTTGAATCTTCAATATGATCTAGATCTAATGTGCAATAACCAACAGAATTATTTTCGTAATAACGATAGGTTGGATGTCCAACAACATCATTTCTTATGTTTTTTATTTCTCTTAAGGATTCATGTTGATTTAAGTTAATCATTAACTTATTTAAACCTGTTGCCTTACCAATCGTATATATAGAGTCTATTCCAACAAAAAGGCCTTGTAAAATCCCGAATAATAGAATTATTTTATCACCGTTATTGTTTTTAACTTTAGTATCTTTTAGATATTCATCTATTAGAATCTCTATGTTAAGTAATGTCTCTAATGATGTTTTAGCCATATGAAAATTAAATTTATCTTTAAATAAAACTCTTTTTATCTCACCGTCATTTAAACTTTCTATATATTTGTTTATTAGTAAAGTATTATTCAACATAATCATCATCCTTAATGAATTTGTCTGTTTTATATATACAATCTGCGTAGTCAATGAAATTATAATTAGTGTATAATTTAAAATTATAAGTAGATGAAATTTCTAAAATATTAGCTCTCACATCTCTTTGAATTCCTTCAGATATTGATATACCATATAGGCCTAATGTGTTAAGATCCATAATATTGATATGATATAAAACCTTATAGTCAACAATGAATTTAAGCCCTTTTGATTTTAGTTTGTTTAATGATTCAATAAGTGTCGAATCAAAAGAGTCAATTACATATATTATGTTTGAATCATCTTTCAATCTATTATTATGAATGATGTTAGATAGAGATTTAGCAGTCATAAAAATATAAAACAAATTATTCTTTAACTTAGGTTTGAAATTATCATAGATTTTATTCTCAAGCATTATTAGATTATCTTCTTCTAATATTTTTCTTATATTTTCTTTAAATGACAATCCTTTTATATTACATGTAACTTCAAAAGCTTTAGTTTTATCGATAACTTCATTTAACAATATTTCAATATTTGACTTAACCATATCTCTAACTATATTATTTGCAGAAATTTTTTGTAGAAACTTATGGTGTATTTCTTCACTAAAATATTCTATGTTATTATCAAGACTGACCTTCGAATACTTAATCATCTCATCAATATTTATCATATCTCGTGGAAATCTGACTACTGAATGATTTAACTTAAAACCATTGAAATACTTATCTAATACTTTTTGGTTTACTTCATTTTCTAGAATGATTATATAATCACCATCACTCAAAAAATAAGGTTTTGTGTTGAAGGTGCTTTCTATATAATTAGAATCTCCAACTTCACCTGCAATCCTAATTAATGAAAATTTAAACTCTAAATCATTTACTCGACTCTTATAATCTTCAATTTTCTTTATAAATATTTCATCATCATAAACATTACTATTTTTTTCATTAATATGAATAGTCCCTACAAAAAATAATTCTCCATCTTGGTAATTACTAATTATTTTCTCTGTAACAGAATAAAACTCATCCTTGATTTTAATGGCATAATCAAGAGAATATGAGTTTTCAATATTAAAATCAACTTTTAAATAATTGAATGAGTCTGATTTACTCATTAAATCCGTATATCTCTTGGAATCAAAATGATTAGATTCAAACCCTAGTAATTCTTTAAAATTATTATCGATAACCATTTTATTTCCATAATGATATATTATATAGTTGTTAGTGCCACTTAGAATAGATTTTTTTACAATGTCATCGATAATTATTTTTTTTGTTAAAAAATAACTGACAAGACTTCTTTCTAATAAGCTGGATGCAATTTTTAAAATAATTGAGTTCTCTGTAGCTGTTACATCTATGTTTTTAGATTTATATGTAATACTTAGATACAATCCGGTTTCATCAAAAAACGGGATACCTAATAAATAGTTAAAACCATTGTCAATAAATTTTCTTTGTGTGAAGACATCATTAACTAATAATTTATTATAAGTAAAATCAATAGCAACCTCATTATTAGTCTTCAGCATCATTTCGATTTCAGAATCTTTAAGTTCATCATAACTTATTAGTTTTTCATAAATACGGTTATTTTTGTAGTTATAAAAAGCAATCTGATCATATTTTTGAGTTGCAATAATTTTGTCGTAAATCCCATAACTAATTTCATCAATATTAAAAATTTTTTGTAATTTTTTAGAAAATTCCATTAATACATCCCTTAAATCATTTTGATCAAAAACTGATTTAAGTGACCCTATTAAATGAATAATCTTGTTATTTAATTCATTAAGGTTTAAATAACCTTCATGTGCGCTTTCCTCATCTAATATTTCATTTATCACATATAATTCGTTACTTGATATTATTTCATCTAATTCATGTAACTTATCAATTAATTTTAGTCCTTCTTTGTAATTACTACGTGATAATAATAATTTTATTTCTTTGATTGTTAAATTCTTTTTTATTTCAATACTTTCATTATCTTTTAAGAGCGGTTTAAGCTTATTTATAACTTCAAAAGCACTGGTATAATCATTTAGTTCAATTAATAAATCTACATAATCAATAGCAATGGTAATTAAATCTGAAGAAATTCCATTTTGAAAAATCTCTTTATAGAGTTGATTAGCATCTTTTAGTCTGCCTTCTTTAACTAATATTTGAGCTAATAAATAATTGCAATATATTAACCCTTCCTGGTCAGAAATAATTTTTAAACTTTCATTCAAAGATTCTTTTGCTTCATCAAGTAGACCTTGATCAATATACAATTTAGTTATATTGCTTAATGTATGAGCCAATAAATCATCACTTGGCAAGTTTTCCAGGATGGCTTTTAAAGAATTTAAAGCTTTAGTTTTTTGCCCTACCTCAGCATAAATATATGCCATTTCCAAATACCATCGATTTATTTCATCTCTATTGTCACTATCAATGTATTTTCTTTTTTCAAAAACATATCTATATGCTATTTTAAAATTTCTTTTCTTTATATAAATATATATAATTCTTTCTAAATAGGAAATATATATATTTTTGAAAGTTGAAGAATCAAAATCAGTTAGATCATTAATTAGTATTGTTAATGCGTCATCTAATTTATTTAAATCTGTGTAATTATCAACAATTAGTAAATTTGACAAATAATAATATTCTTTATTTTGTGATTCAACACAATAATTGTTGAATTCTTTAACTTTATCGATTGTATTATTATCATATGGTAAGTTTAATAACTCTTGATACTTAATTTTAAAATCCATAATTATACCTCTTCTATTTATAATTATAACATATAATTGATATATTTGTAAGATGCTAATTAAAAAAACTATAATATTATAAACCAACATAATAAAAAAACTCTTAAACCTGATTTTTGTCAAGATTAAGAGTTATAATTATTTATTCTTACTATCGATAATAATTGTTACGGGACCATCATTTATTAGTGAAACTTCCATATGAGCAGCAAATTTTCCCGTTTCAACTTTGACTCCTTTTTCACTAAGGGCATTGTTAAAAAGATTATATAATTCTTCTGCAAGCTCAGGCAATGCAGCATCAGAGAATCCTGGTCGATTTCCCTTGTTAGTTAAAGCAAATAAAGTAAATTGCGAAATACTTAATATACTATATTTCTTATCAAGTAGTGACAAATTCATTTTATTATTGTCATCTTCAAAAATTCTCATATTAATTATTTTATTAACTAAATAATGAACATCATCTGCTGTATCATTATGCGTAACTCCTACTAATAACAGTAATCCATTATTTATTGATCCGACTATAGAATCTTCAACTTTAACACAAGCTGTTTTGACTCGTTGAATAACTACTTTCATGAATTATCCTCCTAAATATTATCGTATAGTTCGATCAATTTCATAAATATCAGATATTTTATTTAAATTTAGTATCGCATTATTAATAACATCTATGTTTTTTACAATTAATTTAACTTTAATTGACATATCACCATTTTTATTCTTACCTGAATTTATCGAAGCGATGCTAACAGCTGTGCTATTTAATCCATTAATAATATCTGCAAGTATATTCTTTCTGTCGTATGCTGTGATAGTTAATAAGGTTTCATATCCTCTTGAGTTAAAATCCAGATCCCAAGAAGTATCAATAAATCTTTCAGTTTCGCTATTTAATACATTATGACATTCCATTCGATGAACTACAATACCTGCCCCTTTACTTACATAACCCACAATTGGATCACCCATAACTGGGTGGCAGCAATTTGCTAAATGAATTTTTGCTTTATCTAATCCATCAATTATAATACCAAAATCATTAATGGTTTTGTGTTTGATATTTCTTTTATCTTCTTCATATTGTTTTAATAATGTTTCTTCATCAATGATATTCAATCCTAAAAATCTATTAAGTGCAGCTCTAGATGAAATTTCTCCTTTACCAATTTCATAGTAGAAATCTTCAATATTACGAACATCATACTTTTCAAAATGTTCTAACACCAATTTATCAGTAAGTTTAATATCTTGTTTTTCGGTTTTTAGAGTATTTATAAAATCTTCTTTACCTTTTATAATTAATTCGTCGCGTTTTCTGCGGTTTAATATTGCAACTATTTTATGTCTGGCGTGTGATGTTTTAACAATCTTTAACCATGCTTCATTAGGGCCGTTGAAGTTTTTTGAAGTTTTAATTTCTACAACATCTCCGGTTTTTAGTTTATATGTCAATGGAACAATCTTTCCATTTACAATAGCCCCAACCGTTTTATTTCCAACTTCAGTATGAATACGATAAGCAAAATCAAGAGGTGTAGCTCCATTTGGAAAATCCATTACATCTCCACGTGGTGTGAAAATATAAACATTTGCGCTAAAAATATCTTCTTTAATATTTTGAAGCGGATCAGTATCTTCATTTTCACCAATTTCAGCATATGATAATAATTCTTTATACCATTTTAATTTGGCAGAAATTTCTAATTGTTCTTTTTCTGGTGTATAACCTTTGTTCTCTTCTTTATATGCCCAATGGGCTGCAATACCTAATTCAGCAATATTATCCATGTCGTAGGTTCTAATTTGAATTTCATATATTTTTCCATTTAAACCAACAACGGTCGTATGAAGACTTTGATATAAGTTGGGTTTTGGCGTTGCTATATAATCCTTAAATCTTTTTGGAATTGGAGTCCACTCACCATGCACCAATCCTAATACACGATAACAGTTTTCAATGCTTGGAACTAAGATTCTTAATGCAAGCAAATCATAAATCTGCTCAAAATCTAACTTTTTTTGTTCCATTTTTTTACAAACACTAAAAATATTCTTAACTCTTCCTTTTATTTCAAAATCAGTAATATGATTTTGTTCTAGGATTTGTTGAATACGCCCATTCATTTTATTAATGTCGTCTTCACGAGCACTTTTTTGTTTGCTAATTAAGTTACTAACACTATTATATTGTTGCCTATTTAAATATTTTAAACTTAAATCTTCAAGTTCGGCTTTAATACGATACATACCCATTCTATGAGCTAGAGGAGCATATAAGTCAAGGGTTTCTTGAGCAATTATTTTTTGCTTTTCAGGTGATTGGAATTCTAAAGTTCTCATATTGTGAACTCTATCTATTAACTTAACAACAACCACTCTTACATCTTTAGCCATTGCTAAAAGAATCTTTTGATGGGATTTTGCTAATGCTTTTTCCTTAGTCATATACTTTAATTGACTAATCTTTGTAACTCCATCAACAATTGAAGATACATCTGGACCAAACTTTTCTATAATTTCATCCTTAGTAATATCCGTATCTTCTACTAAATCATGTAATAAACCTGCTGCAATAGTAGCTGGTGAAGTATGTAACTCACACAACATATAAGCAACTTCAAGAGGATGTTGAATATATGGATCTCCAGATTTACGAAATTGACCACGATGTTTTTCTTCTGCTAGTGCATATGCTCGTTTAATCATTTCAATATTCTTCTGATTATTTAAATATGATGAAGCACATTCAATAACTTTTTCAATTGTCATTGTTGATACCATATGTTCACCTCCTTTATTTTTTTAATATTTCATTAAAGTTTTAATTGTGTATTTATCTAATAGTTTTCTTCCTTCTAAATCTTCTAATTCAATTAAGAATGCTACTCCGGTTACAATTCCACCTAACTCTTCTACAAGTTTAATAGCGGCTTTAATTGTTCCGCCAGTTGCAAGCAAATCATCTATAATAAGTACTTTTTGTCCTGGAATTATAGCATCCTTATGCATGCATAGTGTATTAGTGCCATATTCTAATGAATATGAAACTTCTACTGTTTCACGAGGTAGTTTATTAGGTTTTCTAACTGGAATAAACCCTACACCTAAATTTGCGGCAATTGGACAACCAAAGATAAAACCTCTTGACTCTGGTCCTACAATGACCTCCGCATTCACTTCTTTAGCAAATTCTGTTAACTCATCACATGCTGATTTAAAAGCTTCACCATCTGCCATCAAAGGGGTAATATCCCTAAATAGAATCCCATCAATTGGAAAATCCTTAACGTCTTGTATGTATTTTTTGTAATCCATTAATATAATACCTCCTAATAGTAATATTATAGCAAAATTTCAAGAAAAATGCTAGATATTTTATTCATTTAAAATTTTTATAATATTGTCATTTATAAACATTATTTAATTTTTGTTTAATTACTTTTACTTTTAAGACTTATTATGATAAAATCATATATATGGAGATGATAAATATGGAACCTTTAGCATTCAAATTACGACCAACTAGACTCGATGATATATTTGGTCAAACCCATCTCATAGGACCAAATGGACCGATAAGAAGAATGATTAAAAATAATAAGATTTCTTCCTTAATTCTTTATGGTAATCCTGGAATCGGGAAAACTACATTAGCATTAGTTATTTGCGAGGAACTAAAACTCAATTATATAGCATTTAACGCATCTACTGATAATAAACAAACCTTAAAGTTAGCAATTGAAATGGGAAATCTTCACGATCGTTTTGTATTAATAGTTGATGAAATCCATCGAATGAAAAAAGATATTCAAGATTATTTATTACCTTTTGTTGAAAAGGGACAAGTAATACTAATCGGATTAACAACAATTAATCCTTATCACTCTGTAAACCCTGCTATTAGATCTAGAACACTTATATTCAAATTAAAAGAATTATCTAAAGAAGATTTAAACATTGCACTTTTATCAACAATTAACAAAATCAATAATAAAATAACTATTACTGATGAAGCTAGAGAATATATTATTAATAAATCAGCTGGTGAAGTTAGATTTTTAATTAATTCTCTAGAGGGAATCTTAAACATAATTAATGATGACAAAATTGATTTAGACATTGCAAAAACTATCATCCAAAAACCAGCATTAGTAAGTGATAAAGATGCAGATAACTATTACGATAATTTGAGTGGATTACAAAAGTCTATTAGAGGGAGTGATGTTAATGCAAGTGTTCATTATCTTGCCAAACTCCTTTTGGCCGATGATTTAATACCACTAATTAGACGTCTTTCTGTTATTTGTTATGAGGATATTGGTTTAGCTAATCCTAGTATGGGTCCAAAAGTCAAAGCTGCCTCTGAAATAGCACTTGAGGTTGGTATGCCAGAAGCAAGAATCCCTTTAAGTGTAATTGTCTGTGAAATGGCATTATCACCAAAATCGAACTCTGCTTATTTAGCAATTGATAAAGCCTTAAACGATATTGAAAATGGCAATACTGGTCCACTTCCTGAAAATCTTAAACCTTACAAGGACGAATATTTATATCCCCATGATTATCCTGGGGCTTGGATAGATCAACAATATTTGCCTAATGCAATTAAAGATGTTATATATTTTGAACCAAAAACAACATCAAAATATGAACAATCTTTAAAAGAAAGATATGATGCTATTATGAAAGCAAAAAAAACTAATAAATAAAAAAGCCACAACATCTGTTGTGGTTTTTTATTATGAAACGATTTTTCTTTTTTGTTCTTTATTAAAAATGTCAACTAAACTTTGTCTTTGTAGTTCTAAAGCTTCCCAAGGTAAGACTCCTTCAACAACAGCCGCTTCTATTAATTCACGAACGTAATAACTTTCATTTAATAAAACTTTGATTAAATGCCAATCTGCTTCTCCATCTAGAATTTTTTGAAAAATAGCATTTCTCGAATCTTCATTTAGAATAGGGATTAATTTATATAATAAATTTGTATCCAATACATCAATATTAGATTTTGTTAAAGATGAAATTATTGCTTCATCATTTAAATATCTGGCTAGTTCAACAATATTATCTATTTCTATACCATGACTATTAAAACTTTTTGTAAGTTTACTTAAAACGCTAGGTTTTAACAACGGAGCCAAATTAACAATATCCATTGGATCAGTATTAGAAAAATCCTCATCATTGTAAATAATCTTTCTGAGTATTATTGCTTCCTTCTTTGTTGCATTACCTGCATTAATTAGATCATCTACTGAGACTTTAAAAATTTTCGATATTTCAATTAAAATAGTAATATCCGGAAAACAATCTCCAACTTCATAGCTTGAAACTGCTTGTCTTGTGACATTAAGCATTATAGCTAAATCACTTTGAGTCATATCTGCATCTTTTCTTAATTTTGATAAATAAGAACCAAATAAATTTGTAGAAAACATATATTTCACCTCTTCCACAATTATTATAACAATATAGAACTATAAAGTCTAGCAAACCTTACTTGCTTTTTTAAAAAAAATGAAGAGTTTAACCTTCATTTTTTGAAATTATATTTAATATTTCCTGTTTTAAAGTATCGACAATCCTATCCTGTGGAACTTTTTTAATTATTTTACCATTTTTAAAAAGTAAAGCTTCATTAATTCCTCCGGCAATACCTACATCAGCATCACTTGCTTCCCCTGGACCGTTTACAACGCATCCCATAATTGCAACTTTGATTTTAGTGTTTTTAAGTGTTTCTAAAAATGATTCTATTTCATTAACAATTTCAAACATATTATATTGGGTTCTTCCACATGTAGGACATGCGATTAATATCGGTTTTTGGTATAATCCAAATGTTGAAAGTATTTCTTTTGCAACTCGAACTTCTTCAATCGGATCAGCCGCAAGAGATATCCTTAATGTATCACCAATACCTTCATTCAATAGAATTCCTACTCCAATTGAGGACTTAATAGTCCCACTAAACATAGTACCCGCTTCAGTAATACCAATATGTAGTGGATATTCAAATTTTTCTGAGGCTAGTTTATATGCTTCAACAGTCATAGCAACATCACTTGCCTTAAGTGAAACAACTATATTATGAAAATCTAAATCTTCAAGAATTTTTATATGTTTTAAAGCACTTTCAACAAGAGCTTGGGCTGTTCTTCCATATGTAGATAGAATTTGTTTATCTAAAGAACCAAGATTAACCCCAATTCTAATTGGAATATTCTTTTGTTTACAAGCATTTACAACTTTTTCGACTCGATCAATAGATCCAATATTACCTGGATTAATTCTAAGTTTATCAATACCTGATTCTATTGATTCTAAAGCTAAACGGTAATCAAAATGAATATCTGCGACAATTGGAATATTAATATGCTTTTTAATTTCTTTTATTGCTTTTGCATCTTCTATGTCAAGTACGGAAACCCTAATAATTTGGCAACCAATTTCCTCAAGTTTTAAGATTTGTTCAACCGTTTTGGAAACATCCTTTGTCCTAGTATTAGTCATACTTTGAATTAGTATAGGATTATTCCCCCCTATTACTAGATTACCAATATGAATTTCTTTACTAGGCTTTCTTAACATTTCTTTTAACTTTCTTTCTTTGAGGACTTCTAATTCTTTTTTGTCTTAAGATATTATAAATAGTACTTCTAGATTGAATAAAGCCTCTTTCTTCTTGCATAATTTTAGCAAATACCGTAAAATTAACCCCTTTATATTCAGTTCTATAAATATGAGCTAATTCTGTTCTAATATCATCATCATATGTATTTGCAGGTTTATTATATCTATTTTTATGAATAATACCTTGATTTCCTTCTAAATATACTTGTCTTTTTAAATTTCTTACTTGTCTTGTAGAAACTTTAAGTAATTTAGCAGCTCTTGGTCCATTAATTTCATTATTAATAACCCTTTTAATAACTCTAAGTTTCTTCTTTTCTTCTTTTGTTAATTTCGGGGCTTTTACAATCTCTTCAATAATTTCAATAGTGTCTAGATTCATAATTATTACATACTATTAAATAGCATATCCTCCTTTGATATTTAATAAGGAATTACTTCCTTATAATATAATACCATAGACTCCATATTATTTCAACAAAAAATAAATAATAGATACCTTTATCAAATAAAAAAATATCTTGCATTTTATAAATATGTATAGTATAATTAGTAAGAATTAAATTGTTAGGAGGAATCACTATGCGCATTACTTTCTTAATGAAATGCACAGTTTGCGGAGATGAAAATTATTTAACAGAAAAAAATAAAAAAAATACTCCAGATAGAATTGAACAAATGAAATTTTGTCCAAAGTGCAAAAAACAAACTTTACATAAAGAAAAAACTAAGAAATAATCTCATTTCTAAAATAAATGAGCGTTCTAACAAAAAAGCTTCCAAAGAAGCTTTTTTTGTTTATTTCTTATGTAAACGATCATGATACAAAGAGTCAATTTTCTTTCTCTTCATTTTCGTTAATTGTTTTTTAATCATTTCGTTTCTTTTCTTTTTGTATCCCGGTTTTACTTTTTTTGGAACTGGGATTTTTTTATGTAAATCTTCTTCAATTTGACTAACTTCCTTGGTTTTTTTACTAAAGAAATTTCTATCTCTAGTAACTACCAATTCATTGTCTTTAAGAACTTTATAAACGCATTTTAAACCTTTTTCTTCTAAACGATTAATGTACCTATCATCAGAAAAATCATAGAGTGAAATACATGTTCCTGTAAATAAATGTCTAGCAGTTCTTCCGCTTCTATGAATATAAAACTCAATATCTTCAGGTAATTCATAATTAATAATATGACTTACTCCTTCAATATCAATTCCACGAGAAGCAATATCACTTGCAACAACATACTGAATTTTACCATCTTTTATTCTTTTTAAAACTTGTTTTCTTTCACGAGCTTCTAATCTACCTGTCAATTTTACTATAGGTAATCCCTTTTCTCCTAAGAATTCTGATATTTGATCAACCATGTCTTTAGTATTTGCAAAAATCAATGCTAAATAAGGATTAAAACTAGTTAATACATTATATAGCAACTCAGGCTTGCTTTTATTCTTGGTTGGTATAAATACATGTTCAATTGAATCCTTTGATATTTCATTGCTGGTAATATCAACAAGTTCACTCTTATCTAAGTATTTGTTAATAAACTTAACAAGATCCATAGGAATGGTTGCTGAAAAAGTTAATATTTGTACATCACTATCAAATTTTCCAAATAAGCTATCAAACTCTTGCAGTTCACTTGATTCTAGAACCATATCAGCTTCATCAATAACAACAGTTTTACAAGTATGAATCTTTAGAATATTAGATTCAACTCCTAAATCTTTAATTTTACCGATAGTACCTATAACAATTTGTGGCTGAGAAGATTCTAACCTTTTAATCTCAGCATCTCTGTTTGATCCACCTACATATAACCTAACATCTACACCATCTACATATTTTAGAAGTTTCATCGTTTCATTATATAACTGTAATGCTAGTTCTCTAGTTGGTGAAATTATTACAGATTGAACTTCATTTAAATTCTCATCTAGTTTTTGTACAATAGGAATTAAAAATGAATGAGTCTTACCTGTTCCGGTACTTGATTTACCAATAACATTTTGATTCTTTAAAACTTTTGGTATTATTAATTCCTGTATTTTTGTTGGAGTTGTAAATGATAAATCATTTAAACTCTTATAGATATAATCTTTTAATTTAAAATCTTTAAATGTCATATCATCACTCCCTTACATTTTGGATAACCGGCTTCAGTTATCTTAACTTTAATTAAATCATTTTGTTCTTTATTACCTTTAAACTCTACTTCCAAATAATTGGATGTGTGACCATAACAAATTCCATTTACTGATTTTTCTACCAATACTAAAACTTCCCTGTTTACCCATGATTGGCGGTATTTCAAACCATTTTCTTGAGCAATTCTAATTAATTCATTTACTCTTAATTGTTTAGTGATTTCATTCACATGATCTGAATAATTATATGCTGCAGTCATAGGTCTTTTAGAATATGGAAACACATGCATATCACCATATCCTATTTTATTAACAAAATCACAAGCTTCTTTAAAATCTTCATCACTTTCCGATGCAAAACCTGCTAGAACATCAGTTGTAATGTTAACCCCAGGAAACATCTCTCTTATTTTATTTATATGTTGAAGATATTCTTCTAAATTATATTTACGATTCATACGTCTTAATACTTTGTTACTACCACCTTGAAGTGGTATGTGGAAATGTAAGCAAAAACGATCTTTGTTATTATATAAAACTTGTAAAACTTCATCATTAATTTCAGTAATTTCAATTGATGAAATTCTTAAACGTACTAATTCAGGGATTTCATTATAAATATCTCTTAACAAATCACTAAAACGATAGTTTTCAAAATCTCTTCCATAACTTGCAGTATTGATACCAGTAAGAATAATCTCCTTCATCCCATTTTTAACAAGTAACTTTATTTCATCGATAACTTCATTTTTATTTCTACTTCTAACTAAACCTCTAGCATAAGGGATAGTACAATAACTACAAAAATTATTACATCCATCTTGTATCTTAACAAATCCCCTGGTTTTATTATTATAGCGGTTTATTTTAACTTCTTCGTATTCCTTAACCTTCATAATATCATCAATAAGGGTTATTTTCTTCTTACTCTCAAGATTTTCCATAACAAGCGGAAATAATAAATGACGATTGTTTGTTCCAACTAAAACATCTACGCCTTCAATTGCTTTAATATCTTCAGGTTTCAATTGAGCATAACAACCCATTACAGCAACTACAGCTTCATTATTTTTCTTAATTGCTTGACGAATCATTTTCCTACTTTTAGAATCACTCACTTCAGTAATACTACAAGTGTTAATAATATATACATCACAAACATCGTGGAAATTTCCTAATTCAAATCCATTATCAATAAATTGATTAATAACTGCTTCACTTTCATATAGATTAACCTTACATCCCAGTGAATAATAACTTACTTTCATTTTGATTCTCCAAATTTACTATTTAAAATACTCATAATATATAAAGGTGCTGTCTCAGTTCTAAGAACTAAATTACCTAAAGAAACCATTTTAAAGCCATTATTAATTAATAATTTAACTTCAGAAGGATCAAATCCACCTTCTGGCCCAACTAAAACTAATATGCTCTTCCCTTTAAAGTCTAATAAATAATCCTGTAGTGATAATTTTTGATTATCTACATGGGCAAATAAACATAAATCATAATTTACTCTATCTTTTATAAGTTCATTAATAGAAATAACTTCATTAATGCTCATTAGTCGATTTCTGTGTGATTGTTCACTCGCTTCTTTAACAATCTTATTCCAACGATCTGTTTTAGCTTCTTTAACTTTAACAATAGATCGTTTCATATTAACAGGAATATATTTAGTTGCTCCAAGTTCAGTTATTCTTCTGATTACTTCCTCAGTTTTTTCACGTCTAACCAAACCTTGAGCAATTGTAACATCAATTAACAATTCATTATTTTCGTTTATTTCTTCAATAATTCTAGCCTCAACAAAACCATCATAACTAATAATTTCACATAAATAAACATTATGATCGGATACAGCTATAATTTTATCATTAATTTTCATTCTCATAACATTCTTGATGTGATGAACATCTTCATTTATAATCCTGACAACATTATTATTTATTTGATTTTCATTTATAAAATATCTTTGCATAAAATACCACCTTATATATTATAGCACAAAAAGTTCGGTTTTTGTTGGATTTTTTTTGTCATTAAAAAAGTATGATATATCATAAAGACTGATTATCGATATATCATACTAATATAATTATTCTATTTATTTGAAAAGAATTTTTTTAATTTACTAAACACTGTACTTGATGTTTCATTAGTTTTACTTAATTTAGTAAATAAATCTTTTTGTTCTGCAGTTAACTTTTGAGGAGTAACAACACTAACATGAACATATTGATTACCTGTAGCGTTAGTTCTTCCATTCGTAATACCTTTATTTGATAATTTAAATACAGTTCCTGTTTGGGTTCCTGAAGGGATTTTTAATGCACTCTTACCTGATATAGTTGGTACTTCAATTGTATCACCTAATGCCACTTGAGAAAAAGTAACTGGTAATTCTAAATGAATATCTAAACCATCTCGTTCAAAGAATTCATGTGGACTAACATTGACTTGAATATACAAATCACCATGTAAACCACCATTTGTTCCCGCTTCACCTTTACCTGGAAGAGTTAATGTTTGACCGTTATCAACACCTGAAGGAATTCTAAATTTAATCGGTGTTGATTTACGAACTCTGCCATCTCCGTGACAAGTATTACATTTGTTCTTAATCTTTTTACCGGTTCCACTACATTCAGAACAACTTGCTTCAGTTTGAACTCTGCCAAATAAACTATTTTGGACAACAGTTACACGACCTGTACCATGACATCTCTTACATACTTCTATATCGTCTCTAGACTGAGCACCAGTTCCACTACAATCATGACAAGTATCTAATTTAGTAACATTTACTTCTTTTTCAACTCCAAAACAAGCTTCTTCAAACGTTAAATTTATTGACATTTTTAG
>Ga0172382_10001062_pt1 | contig 50115 bp, 47 predicted proteins | sample Leawel138RmetaG_FD_122245 | JGI IMG/M metagenome (GOLD analysis project Ga0172382, IMG submission 122245) | Leachate microbial communities from a municipal landfill in Southern Ontario, Canada - Leachate well 138R metaG | ecosystem: Engineered > Solid waste > Landfill > Unclassified | place... | reverse complement strand
TGGGCGCCTCAGGCACCCGCTCCCCACCCAGCAGCACCACCGACCGCACGAAATCACGCCCCGCCGTGGGGCGTCGGCCCACTACGGCCTTCACACCCCTTGACTCGACCTACAGCCAGCTAGCCTGCGATTTCGGCGTGCGTGGTCGCGCTGAGCACTACCCGTCACGCCCGGATCGCCGCGCGAATTGTCGCCAGCACCCTCTCGGGGTACTCGGTCAGGTCAAGCCAGGTGAACCGAAGTACCTGCCAGCCCAGCAGCGAGATCCTGTTCTGCCGCACGCGGTCCTTCTGGAACGCGTCGTGATCGCTGTGGAAGGCGAAGCCGTCGACTTCGATGGCGACCTTCGGGTACGGGAAGGCGACGTCGATCAGGTAACCGGCGAGCGGGTAGTCGGTCAGCCACCCCGTGATCCCGGCCTGTTCCAGCAGTCCCACCAAGATTCGTTCCGCCTCCGAGCGGGCGCCACCCGACGCCGCCCGCAACAACCGGCGCGCCGCCGGGGACCCGTACCGGCCCTTGTTGCGCAGATGCGTCTGCCACAGTTCCCTGAGTTCGACGATTCTGCCCTGCAAAGCCGAGTCGACCAGCTTGGCGCCGTCACGGCGGCGGCGCACTGCGGCCTCGACAACCGTCAAGGCGAGTGCCGTCACACGAAGACCCCGGATCTCTTCGATATCGACGTCTGCCAGATCACGCCGCCGGACCACGGTCCCGTCATGAATTCGGCCGTTGCTGTCGCGCGGAACGGTGACCTCGACACGATCGGGCGGAAACCGGGTCAGCCCCTGCCACCAGGCCGCAGCCAGCCCACTCGCCGCGGCGCGGTCGCCATAGCCCCAGACAGCGGCTCTCACGCGCGCCGCGTCCGTGAAGGGCCTGTCGTCGGCGAAATACACGCCTTTCGAGCAGCGTCGCCAGCGCCGGGACCGTACGTTTCTGCTGACGGAGTGTTTACTCAGGCCCGCAGCGCGAGCCTGAGCCAACGTGACGACCCCGTCGTGCCTTCGCAGATAGTCGCTCACCACATGAATTGGACGTCACCGCCAGTGAAAACCGTTCCCCACTCGGCGGTTTTGGCGTGTGCAGTCGCGAAATCCGCGACTGCACACGCCGAAATCGCTAAAGCACGACGTTGACGAGGCGGCCCGCGACCACGATGACCTTCTTCGGGGTCTTTCCGTCCAGGAACGCGACGACCTTGTCGTCGGCCAGGGCAGCCGCCTCGACCGCATCGGCCGGCGCGTCGGCCGCGACGGTGACGCGGCCGCGGACCTTGCCGTTGACCTGCACCGGGTACTCCACGGTGTCCTCGACGAGGTAGCGCTCGTCGGCCACCGGGAACGGGCCGTGCGCCAGCGAGGCATCGTGGCCCAGCCGCCGCCACAGCTCCTCGGCCAGGTGCGGCGCCAGCGGTGCGACCATCAGCACAAGCGGTTCCAGGGCCGCCCTGGCCGTCACCGACTGCTTGGTCAGATGGTTGGTGTACTCGATCAGCTTGGCGGCCGCGGTGTTGTTGCGCAGCGCTGCGTAATCGTCGGCCGTCCCGGCGATGGTGCGGTGCAGCAGCCGCAGCGTGTCCTCATCGAGCGCGTCGTCGGTGACGACGGTTTCTCCCGTCTCTTCCGAGACCACCAGTCGCCACACCCGCTGCAGGAACCGGTGCGCGCCGACGACGTCCTTGGTCGCCCACGGCCGCGACGCCTCCAGCGGACCCATCGACATCTCGTAGACGCGCAGCGTGTCGGCGCCGTAGTCGTCGCAGATCTCGTCGGGCGACACCGAGTTCTTCAGGCTCTTGCCGATCTTGCCGAACTCCTGGTTGACCTCGATTTCCCCGTCGGGCCCCGGCCAGAAGAACTTGCCGTCCCGTTCGACCACCTCGGCGGCAGGGACGTAGGAGCCGCGGGCGTCGGTGTAGGCGAACGCCTGGATGTAGCCCTGGTTGACCAACCGCCGGTACGGCTCACGGGAGCTGACATGGCCGAGGTCGTAGAGCACCTTGTGCCAGAACCTCGAGTACAGCAGGTGCAGCACCGCATGCTCGACGCCGCCGACGTACAGGTCCACCCCGCCGGGATCGTCGGGGCCGTGCTCGGCCGGCCGCGGACCCATCCAGTAGGCCTCGTTCTCCTTGGCGCACAAGGCTTCCGTGTTGTGTGGGTCGGCGTAGCGCAGCTCATACCAGGAGCTGCCCGCCCACTGCGGCATCACGTTGGTGTCGCGGGTGTAGCGCTTGCGGCCGTCGCCGAGGTCGAGTTCGACGTTCACCCACTCGGTGGCCTTCGCCAGCGGCGGTGACGGCTCGCTGTCGGCATCGTCCGGGTCGAACAGCACCGGCGAGTAGTCCGGCACATCGGGCAGCTCGACGGGCAGCAGCTCCTCGGGCAGGCCGTGCGCCCGGCCGTCGGCGTCGTAGACGATCGGGAACGGCTCACCCCAGTACCGCTGCCTGGCGAAAAGCCAGTCCCGCAGCTTGTATTCGACGCGCTCGCGGCCGCGCCCGTCAGCGCTCAGCCGCTCGGTCATCGCCTCCTTCGCGGCCGAAACGTCCATCCCGTCCAGGAAGCCCGAGTTCACCATCACACCGTCGCCGGTGTAGGCAGCCTGCGAGACATCGCCTCCGGCCCCGGTGTCTTCCCCGGGTCGGTCCGCCACCGGCCTGACCACTTCGATGATGGGCAGCCCGAATTCGGTGGCGAAGTCCCAGTCGCGCTGGTCACCGCCGGGCACCGCCATGATGGCGCCGGTGCCGTAGCCGGCCAGCACGTAGTCGGCGATGAACACCGGAACCTGTTTCGCGTTAGCGGGATTCGTCGCATAGGCGCCGATGAACACACCCGTCTTGGCCTTGTTCTCCTGCCGCTCCAGATCCGACTTCGCGGCGATCGAGGCCCGGTAGGCGGCGACGGCCTCGCGCGGGGTGGCCGCCCCGAACGTCCACCGGGCGTCCACGTCGGCCGGCCACTGGTCGGCGACCAACCGGTCCACCAGGTCGTGTTCGGGGGCGAGCACCATGTACGTCGCCCCGAACAGCGTGTCCGGGCGGGTGGTGAACACCTCGATGTCACCGGCGTCAGTGCCGAACTCCACGCTGGCTCCGGTCGACCGGCCGATCCAGTTGCGCTGCATGGTCTTGACCTTGTCCGGCCAGTCCAGCACGTCGAGATCCTCCAACAGCCGGTCGGAGTAGGCGGTGATGCGCATCATCCACTGCCGCAACCTTTTCCGGAACACCGGGAAATTGCCGCGTTCGCTTCGACCGTCGGAGGTCACTTCCTCGTTGGCCAGCACCGTGCCCAGGCCCGGACACCAGTTCACCACCGAATCCGCCAGATACACCAACCGGCGCGAGTCGACGACATCGGCGCGCTCCCCGGCGTCCAGATCCGCCCACCGACGGCCGTCGCCGACCTCCCGGGTGCCGGCCTCGAACTCGGCGATCAGCTCCGCGACGGGTCGCGCCTTGTTCTGCGCCGTGTCGAACCACGCGTTGTAGATCTGCAGGAAGATCCACTGGGTCCACTTGTAGAAGTCCACATCGGTGGTGGAGAAGCTGCGCCGCGAATCGTGGCCGAGGCCCAGCCGGCCCAGCTGGCGGCGGAAGTTCACGATGTTCGCCTCGGTACGCGTCCTCGGATGCGTGCCGGTCTGGATCGCGTACTGCTCGGCCGGCAACCCGAACGCATCAAAGCCCAACGCGTGCAGGACGTTTCGACCGGTCATCCGGTAGTACCGGGCGTACACGTCGGTGGCGATGTAGCCGAGCGGATGCCCGACGTGCAGGCCCTCACCGGACGGGTACGGGAACATGTCCTGGACGAACATCTTGTCCGCAGGCACCGCGGACCCGTCGGCCGGAGCCAGTGATCCGACCGGGTTGGCGACGTCGAACGTCCCGTCCTGGGTCCACCGCTGCTGCCACGCCCGCTCGATCTCCCCGGCGAGGCCCGCGGTGTAGCGGTGGCGGGGCGTGTCGTCGGCGGCAGTCTCGCGCGAGGACTGCGTTCCAGTCGGCGTTTCAGTCACCCCACCAGGGTATAAGCACCGGGTTCGCCGATTTCCCGGCCACGGGTAGGTCTCGGTTCCGTTGCGGATGCATCAGAGGTTGGTTCCAGGTCGATTCCAGCCCTGGTGACCGCCGAACACCCGTGGATACATTTCTCGCCTGACGGCCCTCAAGCCTCGGGAAGGATTGCAGTCGATGAGCGAAATCGCCCGTCATTGGCGGGTTCTGGCAGGTGGCATCGGTGCCTGCGCCGCCGGTGTCGCCGGGGTGCTGGGCGTGGCCGCCTCGACGGCGTCGGCCCAGCCGATGATTCCGCAGCCTGCGCTGCCCGCCCCTGCCACGGTGACGCAGACCGTCATTGTGACGCCTGACACCGCGCCTGCGGCGCTCGGACAGCCCGGTGTGACGCCCGCCACCACCGGGGCGGCCGCCGTCCCCGCCGGCGTCAGCGCCGGTGTGGGCGCACCTGCGGCGCCCGCACTGCCCACCCGCCCGGTGTCCACCATCGCCCCGGCCACCTCGGGCACGCTCGCCGAGTTCTTCGCGGCCAAGGGTGTGGCGATGGAACCACAGTCCAGCCGGGACTTCCGCGCGCTCAACATCGTGCTTCCGAAGCCGCGCGGTTGGGAGCACATCCCCGACCCCAACGTGCCCGACGCGTTCGCCGTGCTCGCCGATCGGGTCGGCGGCAATGGTCTGTACTCCTCGAACGCTCAGGTGGTGGTGTACAAGCTGGTCGGCGCCTTCGATCCGAAAGAGGCGATCAGCCACGGCTTCATCGACAGCCAGAAGCTGCCCGCATGGCGGTCCACCGACGCCTCGCTGGCCGATTTCGGCGGCATGCCGTCCTCGTTGATCGAAGGCACCTACCGCGAGAACAACCTGACGCTGAACACGTCGCGTCGCCATGTGATCGCGACCGTCGGCCCCGACAGCTACCTGGTGTCGCTATCGGTCACCACGAGCGTCGACCAGGTGGTGGCCGCCGCGGACGCCACCGAGGCGATCGTCAACGGTTTCAAGGTCAGCGTGCCCGGTCCCGCACCCGTGGCTCCGCTGCCCGGCACGCCAGCGCTGCCGCTCGCCTCCGCGCCACCCCCAGCTCCCGCCGTTCCCACCGTGGCGCCCGCGCCACAGCTGCTGGGACTGCAGGGATAGACGGCGTCGTCCCCCGGGCGAAGCCTGGCGCCCGGGGGACGGCGACCCAACCGCAACACCGTATTCTGTGGCGCATGCTGGTTGCCGCCGTGTTGTGTCTGTGCGCGGCCGCGCTGACCGCGGCGCTGGGCGCGTGGTCACTGATGCGCCGGCCCTCCACCGACTACGTGCAGCAGGTGCTGCGGGCCGTGGCGCCCACCCAGTTGGCCGCGGCCGTCATGCTGGCCGCGGGCGCGGTGGTGGCGTTGTCGGCCACCGCACCGATGTCGGTGGTGATTCTCGTGGTCTGTGTCGCCGGGGCCACCGGCACCGTCGCGGCGGGATGCTGGCAGGCCGCCCAGGCCGTCGGCCGGCGCAACGCGCAGCAGTCGGCGACGGCGGGCGGGTGCGGCGGCAGCGGCGGTGGCAGCGGCTGCGGTACGTGCACGCTGTCCTGTGACCGCTAGCGCGGCCGTCCGGCTCAGTTGCGGCTGAGGTCGATCGGATGGGTAGCCAACAGCGACAACGGCATCGGCTGCCGACGCAGGATCCTGGCCCACAGGTCGACCCGCGGCTCCACCAGGACGTCAGAAGGTAACGCGGACAACACGATCCAGTCGTCACGCTCGATCTCCCCCTCGAGCTGACCGATGGTCCAGCCCGAATACCCGGCGAAGATCCGGACCCCCTCCACCATCGGTGCGATCGAATCGGGGTCGGCGTCGAGGTCGACCATCACCACCCGGCCCTGCACGTGCCGCAGTCCGTCCACCCCGGCCGGGTCGATGCCGACCCGCAAGGTGGCCAGGCACAGGGCGGCGTCGCGTTTGACGGGGCCACCGATGAACATGGTCTTGGGTTTGGTGGCCAGCTTCGCCCACTGCGGCAGCACGTTGTACACCGCGGTCTCGCTGGGCCGGTTCAGCACCACGCCCAGGGTTCCGCCGTCGTTGTGTTCGACGACGTAGATGACGCTGCGCCGAAAAGTGGGTTCCAACAGGTCGGTGTTGGCCAGAAGCATCGTGCCCGCACGAACCCGGTATGCCGCAGGTGCGACGAAATCCTCCGGATCCTCGGGCTGTGCCATCGGACCATTCTGTCACCACCGGTTCATGATCGTGGCGAACAAGCGCGCCCCACTTGGATATTTGTACTGTGGGTCGGGTCGCGCGCTGCGCGCTCGCGTGAAGAGCCGACAATCCGAGACCCTCCCTCCCGCCAACAGGACGTGACCCCGTGCCCGACGACCGCGCACCCAGGACGTTGTGGCGCTCGGTGCGCGCCCTGCCCGAATTCCGCAGGCTGCTCGAACTGCGGGCGGTCAGCCAGTTCGGCGACGGACTGTTCCAGGCCGGTATCGCCGGTGCGATCCTGTTCAACCCGGAACGCGAGGCCGAACCCTGGGCCATCGCCGCCGCATTCGCCGTGCTGTTCCTGCCGTATTCACTGCTCGGTCCGTTCGCCGGTGCGCTGTTGGACCGCTGGGACCGTCGGCTGGTGCTCATCGGCGCCAACTGCGGCCGCCTTGTGGTCATCCTGGTGGTCGGCGCGCTGCTGTCCGCGGGGCTGTCCGACATTCCAATCCTGTTGAGCGCCTTGCTCGCCAACGGTTTCACCCGGTTCGTGTCGTCGGGCTTGTCGGCGGCGCTGCCGCATGTGGTGCCGCGCGATCAGGTGATCGCGATGAACTCGGTGGCCACCGCCACCACATCCATCGCCGCGTTCGCAGGCGCCATCTTCATGCTGTTGCCGCGCTGGCTGTTCGGCGCGGGCGACTCGGGTGCGTCGGTCATCATCTTCATGGTCGCGGTGCCGGTGTCGGTGGCGCTGTGGTTGTCGATGCGGTTCCCGCCTCGACTTCTCGGCCCCGACGACAGCGCCCGCGCCGTGCACGGGTCCGTCCTCTACGCGGTGGCCACCGGCTGGCTGCACGGCGCGCGCACCGTGCTGGCCGTGCCCTCGGTCTCGTCGACCCTGTCCGGGCTGGCCGCCCACCGGATGGTGTTCGGCGTCAACACGCTGCTGGTGCTCGTGATGGTGCGCCACACCGAGGCCGCGACGGTGGCCGGTTTCGGCACCACCGTGCTGTTCGTCTCCGCAGGTGGTGCCGGCCAGTTCCTCGCCACCGTCGTCACGCCGACCCTGGTGAAGAAGTGGGGCCGGTACGCCACACCGAACGGCGCGCTGGCGTTCGCCGCCGCGGTGCAACTGTGCGGCGCGACGCTGAACCTGCCGGTGATGATCGTGTGCGGGTTTCTGCTCGGTGCGGCCGGCCAGGTCGTCAAGCTGTGCGCGGACACCGCGATGCAGATCGACGTCGAGGACGCGCTGCGCGGACACCTGTTCGCCGTCCAGGACGCGCTGTTCTGGCTGGCGTTCATCATCGCGATCTCGGCCGCCGCGTTCGTCATCCCCCCCGACGGCCGCTCGGTGGGCCTCGCGGTCGCAGGCGTGGGCACCTACCTGGCGGGTCTTGCCGTGCACGCGACCGTCGGCCGGCGCGGCAGGACCCGCGGCTAAGGTGACCCCATGGCCGATGCCGCCCGCGTGATCGACGAGTTGCGCGCCGAGAGCGACGATCTCGACGCGCTGGTGGCCACGCTCCCGGCCGCGCGGTGGACGCTGCCCACCCCGGCGCCGGGCTGGACGATCGCCCACCAGATCGGGCACCTGCTGTGGACCGACCGGGTGGCGTTGCTGTCGGTGACCGACGAGTCCGGCTTCGCGGCGGTCCTGGCGCAGGCTTCGGAGAATCCGGGCGGCTTCGTCGACACCGCCGCCGAAGAGCTCGCTCTGACTTCTCCCGGGGAGCTGCTCGCCGACTGGCGTGCCACCCGCGCCGCGCTGCACGACGCTCTGTCGACGGTCGCCGACGGCCGCAAGTTGCCGTGGTTCGGGCCGCCGATGAGTGCCGCGTCGATGGCCACCGCCCGGCTGATGGAGACGTGGGCGCACGGCCTGGACGTCGCCGACGCGCTGGGCGTGACGCGGGCGCCGACAGCACGGTTGCGCTCGATCGCCCACATCGGCGTGCGCACCCGCGACTTCGCCTTCACGGTGCACGGGCTCACCCCGCCACCGGAACCGTTCCACGTGAAACTGTCGGCGCCGCACGGCGCGCAGTGGACCTGGGGACCCGAGGACGCGGCCCAGCGGGTGACGGGCTCGGCGGAGCATTTCTGCATGCTCGTCACCCAGCGGCGTCCCCGCGCGGCCCTCGACGTCGTCGCCGTCGGCCCCGACGCCGAGAAGTGGCTGACCATCGCGCAGGCATTCGCCGGACCTCCCGGGCCGGGTCGCGGCTGAGGTTCCGGGCGCTACCCCCTACAGGTACTCCGCCGAGTCGGCGGCTCCGTCGCCGTCACCGTCGGCGAGCCGGACATCCCACCGACCGTCGCCGTCGGTGTCCACCCACGCCTGCCCGGTGCCGAACGCGCGGTCGGCCACACCGTCGCCGTCGCCGTCGACCAGGCGCTCCTGGTCACCGTCACCGTCGAGGTCGGCCGGCGCGGAAGCCGCCGGATGCTCCACCCCGTCGAGGCCGAACCAGCGCAACGCCGCGCCTCGGTCGGCGGCCACCGTCCACGTGCCCGTCCCGTCGTCGGTGAAATACGCCTCCGGGATCCCGTCGCCGTCCAGATCCCGCGCGGCGTGATCGGCTGTCCCGTCGCCGTCGAAATCGGCCAGCACGTCGTCGATCACGCCGTCGTCGTCGAGGTCGAGCCCGACGGCGTCGGGCACACCGTCACCGTCGAGATCGCTGTCCGGGCCGGCGGTCCACATCGTCGCCGACCCGTCGGCGTCCCCCAGGCAGTACTCCATACCTGATCAGACGTTGGGGCGGCCCTTCTCGTTCCACCACTTCAGCAATTCGGCGACCGCCTCGTCGTACTCGAGCGGGCCGCGGTCGAGCCGCAGTTCCTTGAGGTGGTTCCACGCCTGCCCGACCTGCGGCCCCGGCGGGATGTCGAGAATCCGCATGATCTCGTTACCGTCGATGTCGGGCCGCACCCGCGCCAGATCCTCCTTGGCGGCGAGCTCCTCGATACGCCGCTCCAGGTCGTCGTAGCTGGCCTGCAGGCGCGCCGCGCGCCGCTTGTTGCGGGTGGTGCAGTCGGCGCGCACCAGCTTGTGCAACTGGCCGAGCAGCGGCCCGGCGTCGGTGACGTAGCGCCGTACCGCCGAATCGGTCCAGCGGCCGTCCCCGTAGCCGTGGAACCGCAGATGCAGATACACCAGCTGCGACACGTCGGAGATCATCTGCTTGGAGTACTTGAGCTCGCGCATCCGCTTTCGGGTCATCTTCGCCCCGACCACCTCGTGGTGGTGGAAGCTCACGCCCCCGTCGGGCTCGTGCCTGCGGGTGGCCGGCTTGCCGATGTCATGCAGCAGCGCGGCCCAGCGCAGCACCAGATCCGGGCCCTCCGGGCCCTCCAGGTCCATCGCCTGCCGCAACACGGTCAACGAATGCTGGTAGACGTCCTTGTGCTGGTGGTGCTCGTCGATGGCCATCCGCATGGCGCCGATCTCGGGCAGCACCACATCACCGAGACCCGTCTCCACCATCAGGTTCAGCCCGGCCACCGGGTCGGCACCCAGCAGCAGCTTGTCCAGCTCGGCCGCCACCCGCTCGGCCGTGATCCGGGACAGCTGCGGCGCCATCTCCTGCAGGGCCCGCCGCACCCGCGGCGCCACCGCGAAGCCCAGCTGCGACACGAACCGGGCCGCGCGCAACATCCGCAGCGGATCGTCGCCGAACGACACCTCCGGTTCCGACGGGGTGTCGAGCACCTGGTCCCGCAACGCGGCCAGTCCGTCGAGCGGATCGAGGAACTCGGTCGGCCCGCCTGGAGTGATGCGGACCGCCATCGCGTTCACGGTGAAATCGCGGCGCACCAGGTCGTCGGCCAGGTTGTCGCCGTACCGCACCTCGGGATGGCGCGACACCTGGTCGTAGGAGTCGGCACGGAAGGTCGTGATCTCCAGCCGGTCCCCGCCCTTGGCGACACCGAGCGTGCCGAAATCGATACCGGTGTCCCACAGTGCGTCGCCCCAGCCGCGCAGGAAGGGCAGCATCTGGTCGGGCTGGGCGTCGGTGGTGAAGTCGAGATCGGTGCCCAGCCGGCCGAGCAGCGCGTCGCGCACACTGCCGCCGACCAGGTAAAGCTGGTGACCGTGGTCGCCGAACAGTCGGCCCAACTCGCGCAGCACCCCGCCATGGACGTTCAGCGCAACCTGCGCTGCGGCCAGCAGTTCGGAGTCGGACGTGGGGTCGGGCACGTCCGGTGAGCCTACTGGTCACAGCCATGTCACCGACCGGCGAGTGCGGCGAGTGCCGCAGTTCATGCCAGCTACTATCGCTTGGGTGTCGGACGGCGAGCAGGCCAAACCCCGACGGCGCCGCGGGCGCCGTCGCGGCCGACGCGCGGCAGGTCCCCCCGAGGCGCTGCCCGATCAAGCCGCCGACCACCGGCAGCAGGCCCCGCCCGCCGGGACCGCCGGCCAAGCGCGCCAGACCCCCAAACCCCAGAGGACCAGGACGCGGCGGCCACCCGAGCGCCTGCGAACCGTGCACGAGACATCCGCAGGCGGCCTGGTCATCGACGGGATCGACGGGCCCAAGGACGGCCAGGTGGCCGCGTTGATCGGGCGCATCGACCGCCGCGGCCGGATGCTGTGGTCACTGCCGAAGGGCCACATCGAGATGGGTGAGACCGCCGAGCAGACCGCTATCCGCGAAGTCGCCGAGGAGACGGGGATCCAGGGCAGTGTGCTGGCCGCTCTCGGCAGCATCGACTACTGGTTCGTCACCGAGGGCAGGCGCGTCCACAAGACGGTGCACCACTACCTGATGCGGTTCTCCGGCGGTGAACTCTCCGACGAGGACGTCGAGGTGACCGAGGTGGCCTGGGTGCCGGTCAAGGACCTGCCCTCCCGGCTGGCCTACGCCGACGAACGGCGCCTGGCCGAGGTGGCCGACGAGTTGATCGACAAGTTGCACACCGACGGGCCCGGCGCCCTCCCCCCGCTTCCCCGCACGACGCCGCGACGACGCGGGCAGACGCACTCGCACACCCGCCGGCACCGACCTGACCCCACCGCTCAACCCCAGCCCGGCCGGCGGACGAACGGCTGCGGTCAGGGGCCGTGAGGGGCCCCGCGCGCCTGCTCGTCGCGGTCCTCGCGCTGCTGCTGGCCGTCGCACCCGCCGCCGCTTCCCCCGTCGCGGCCGCCCAACCGGGCACTGTCGCGTTCCTGCGCGTGCAGATCGACAACATCACCCCCGACGTCGTCACCACCACCAGCAACCCGCTGGTGACCGTGACCGGCACCATCAGCAACATCGGTGACCGGCCCGTGCGCGATGTGGTGGTACGGCTGGAACGTGCCAAGGCGGTCGCGTCGTCGACCGCGCTGCGCACCGACCTGGCCGGCAACGTCGACCAGTACCAGCCCGTCGCAGACTTCGTCACCGCCGCGCCCGAACTTGCCCGCGGACAACGGGTTCCGTTCCGGCTCGCCTACCCGCTGCGGTCCGGGGTGCCGTCCTCGATGCGGATCGACAACCCCGGCGTGTACCCGGTCATGGTCAACGTGAACGGCACCCCCGACTATGGGGCGCCCGCGCGGCTCGATGACTCGCGCTTCCTGCTGCCCGTCCTCGGCGTACCGCCCGAAGGTGACTCCGACAGCGCCAGCGAAGCCCTGGACTCCGCGGTGCCACCGGACACCACCCGCCCCGTCGGGCTCACCGTGTTCTGGCCGCTCGCCGACCGGCCCCGGCTGGCGGCCGGCGCCCCCGGCGGCACCACCCCGGTGCGCCTGATCGACGACGAGCTCGCCGGCTCGCTGGCCCCGGGCGGGCGCCTGGACACGTTGTTGACCGCCGTCGACTTCGCGACCGGTCCCGAGGTCGACCCCGGCGGAAACGTCACGCGCACAGTCTGTCTGGCGATCGACCCGGACCTGCTGATCACCGTCAACGCCATGACCGCCGGCTACGTCGTCAACGACGCCGCCGACGCAGGCCCGCGCACCCCGACCCACCCCGGCACCGGCCAACAGGCAGCGGTGGACTGGCTCAACCGGCTCAAGGCGCTCGCCCGGCGGATGTGTGTCGCCCCCACCACCTACGCCCAGGCCGACCTCGACGCCCTCCACCGGGTCGCCGACCCCGGCCTGTCCGCGATCGCCACCACCGGCGCCGCAGGCATCCTCGACCAGCTGTTGGGCGTCACCTCGACCCGCGGTGCCAGCCTGGTCGGCGACGGCCCGCTGACCGCCCCGGCGGTACAGCTGCTGTCCGGCCACGGACCGACCGTCGCGATCGGCGCGGCGAACCTCGGCGAGCCCGGGGAGACCGCCGACGGCACCGCCGAGACAGCCGACACCGTCCCGCTGCGCTACACCCCGACCGTGGTCGCCGCGCCGTTCGACCCCGCGGTGGGGGCCGCCCTCGCCGGCATGGGCCCGACGCCCGAGTCGCCCTCCTATCTGAACCCCGCGCTGGACGTCGCGGTCAAACAGGACTCCGACGTGGCACGGCGCCAGGACGCGATCGGCGCGCTGCTGTGGCGCAGCCTGAACCCGGACATCGGGCCACGCACCCAGATCGTGGTGCCGCCGCTGATGTGGAACCTGGCGCCGGCCGACGCCCAGGCGGTCCTGACCGCGGTGGCCAGCAGCATCCGGGCCGGGCTGGCGGTCCCACGCCCGCTGACCGCACTGATCGACGAGGCCACCTCCGCCGCGCGCGACGCCCCACTGCCGTCCGGGTCCCTCGGAAATCCGCGCGGACGGTTCGACAACGGTGTCGTCTCGGGCATCTCCGCGGCCACCGGCCGGCTGTGGGGCTTCACTGCAGCCCTGACCACCGACGAACGCACCGGTCTCACCGGCAACCAGTACACCGCGCCGTTGCGGGAGGATCTGCTGCGCGCGCTGAGCCTGTCGGTCCCGCCCGACGCCCGCAACGGACTGGCGCAACAACGGCTGACGACGGTCGGCCGGACCGTGGAGGACCTGTTCAACGCCGTCACGATCGTCAACCCCGGCGGCTCCTACACCCTGGCCACCGAACGCAGCCCGCTGCCACTGGCGCTGCGCAACGACCTGCCGGTGCCGATCCGGGTTCGGTTGGACATCGACGCGCCACCGGGCATGTCGGTGACCGACATGGGTGAGATCGTGCTGCCGCCGGGCTTCCTGCCGCTGAAGGTGCCGATCGAGGTGCACTTCACCCAGCGGGTCGCCGTCGACGTGGCCCTGCGCACCGCGGACGGGCTGCCGCTGGGCGAGCCGGTGCGGCTGTCCGTGCACTCCAACGCCTACGGCAAGGTGCTGTTCTTCATCACGCTGACCGGGGGCGCGGTCCTGGTGCTGCTCGTCGGACGCCGCCTCTGGCACCGGTTCCGTGGGCAGCCCGACCCCGCCGACCTGGAAGCCGACCCGACCCGCCCCGACCCGATCGAGGTGGCACTCGCCTACGACGAAGGGCGACCCGGCCCCGACGAGCGGCCCGCCGCCGACCCCGGCAAGCGCCGCGCCGGCACCCCCGCCGGCGGTGACGATGCGTGATGCCGCGCCGCGCCGCGCACCGACCCGGCGCCCGCGCAGCTCCCCTCCCCCACCGCCGCCGCGGCGGCCGCAGGCGGCCCGCCCCGAGATGTCCGACGCAGCCGTGGTGTCGCGCTCGTGGGGCATGGCGCTCGCCACCCTGGTCAGCCGGCTGACCGGCTTCGCCCGCATCGTGCTGCTCGCCGCGATCCTGGGCGCGGCCCTGTCCAGTGCGTTCACCGTGGCGAACCAACTGCCCAACATGATCGCGGCGCTGGTGCTGGAGGCGACGTTCACCGCGATCTTCGTGCCGGTGCTCGCCAGGGCCGAACGCGACGACCCCGACGGCGGTGCCGCGTTCATCCGGAGGCTGCTGACGCTGGCCACCACGCTGTTGCTGGTCGTCACGATCATCTCGACGGTGGCCGCGCCGCTGCTGGTCGACCTGATGCTGGGGCCCGACCCGCTGGTCGACCGTCCTCTCACCACCGCGTTCGCCTACCTGCTGCTGCCGCAGATCATCTTCTATGGCCTGTCGTCGGTGTTCATGGCAATCCTGAACACCCGCAACGTGTTCGGGCCGCCCGCCTGGGCCCCCGTCGTCAACAACGTCGTCGCGATCCTCACGCTGGGGCTGTATGTGCTTGTGCCCGGCGAACTTTCGCTGAACCCGGTGCAGATGGGAGACGCCAAGCTCCTGGTACTGGGCGTCGGCACCACGCTCGGCGTGGTGGCCCAGGCCGGGGTCCTGTTCATGGCGATCCGCCGCCAGCGGGTGAGCCTGCGACCCCTGTGGGGCGTCGACGCCCGCCTCAAGAAGTTCGGGATGATGGCCGTGGCGATGGTGCTCTACGTGCTCATCAGCCAGGTCGGCTTCATCGTCGGCAATCAGGTCGCCAGCACCGCGGCCGCATCCGGCCCGGCGATCTACAACTACACCTGGCTCATCCTGCAGCTGCCGTTCGGCATCGTCGGCGTCACCGTGCTCACCGTCGTGATGCCGAGGTTGTCCCGCAACGCCGCCGCCGACGACGCGCCCGCCGTGCTGGCCGACCTGTCGCTGGCCACCCGGCTGACCATGATCACACTCATCCCGATCGTGGCGATGATGACGGTCGGCGGCCCCGCGATCGGCAGCGCGCTGTTCTCCTACGGAAATTTCGGCGCGGTCGACGCCGGCTACCTCGGGATGGCGATCACGCTGTCCGCATTCACCCTGATCCCCTACACGCTGGTGCTGCTGCAGCTGCGGGTGTTCTATGCCCGCGAAGAGCCCTGGACGCCGATCCTGCTGATCATCGTCATCACGATCGTCAAGATCGCCGCGTCACTGGCCGCCCCGCACCTGACCTCCGACCCTCAACTGGTGGCCGGATATCTGGGCCTGGCCAACGGGCTGGGCTTCCTGGCCGGAGCGACCGTCGGCTATCTCTTGCTGAGGGCCCGGCTCGATCCACCCGGCGGGCGCCTGCTCGACAACGCCGTCATCCGCACCATCCTGGTGACCATCACCGCCTCGCTGGCCGCGGGCCTGACCGCGCATGTGGTCGACCAGCTCGCCGGGCTGGAGAACCTCACGACGCACTGGGGGGCCGCGGGCTCACTGCTGCGGCTGCTGGCCCTCGGCCTGGTGATGGTCCCGATCATCGCCGCCGTGATGCTGACCGCCAAGGTTCCCGAGGCCCAGGCCGCGCTGGCCGCCGTGCGTCGACGCCTCGGAACGCGCGGGCCCGCAGCCGAGCCGTCCGTCCGGCCCCGGCCGTCCGACACGCTCACGTACCCTGATCACAAGAATCGGTCCTCGTTACGCCGACGTCAGCTTCCCAGGTCGGCGGCGCGGGGACCATCGGCAGAAGCAGCCGACGACGGGAGGCGGAAAGGATTCGCGGTGAGCGACAAACCCACCAGCGGTTCCCCGGGGGGCCCCGATTCGGCGGCCACGACGCGGATCACCCGGCCCTCGCCTGACGACTTCCAGCCCGACGTGCCCGAAGACGCCGGCACCCACGTGCTGCCCCAGGCGCCGGCTCGGCCGACCGGACCCGAATCGGCGGCTCGGCCGACCGGACCTGAATCGGCGGCTCGGCCGACCGGACCCGAATCGGCGGCTCGGCCACCGGTCTCCGACTATGCCGGCGACCCCACCCGCGAAGCCCTCCCCTTCGACCCGCCCCGCGAACCCGCGACCGAGGCGGCCACGACCGCCGAGGACATGCACCTGATCCCCGGCGCGACGATCGTCGACGGACGCTACCGGCTGCTCGTCTCCCACGGCGGCCCTGCCCACCTCCAGTTCTGGCAGGCCCTCGACACCGCGCTCGACCGCCAGGTGGCGCTCACGTTCGTCGATCCCGACGCGACGATGCCCGACCGGGCGGTGCAGGAGATCCTCGACCGCACCCAGCGGCTGAGCCGCATCGACATGCCCGGTGTGGCCCGCGTCCTCGACGTGGTCAGCACCGGCGTCGGCGGCCTGGTCGTCTCCGAGTGGATCCGGGGCGGATCGCTGGCCGAGGTGGCCGACACCTGCCCGTCACCGATCGGCGGCGCCCGCGCCATCCAGTCGCTGGCCGCGGCCGCCGAGGTCGCGCACCGCAACGGTGTGGCACTGTCCATCGACCATCCCAGCCGGATCCGGGTCAGCATCGACGGCGACGTCGCGCTCGCCTTCCCGGCGACACTGCCCGACGCCTCGCCCGACGACGACATCCGCGGGATCGGGGCCTCGCTGTACGCGCTGCTCGTCAACCGGTGGCCGCTTCCCGAGACCGGAGAACCCAGCGGCCTCGCACCCGCCGACCTCGACGCGGCGGGACAGCCTGTCGAGCCGCGATCCGTCGACCGCGACATCCCGTTCCAGATCTCGGCCGCCGCCGCGCACGCCGTGCAGGAGGGTGGCGGTATCCGCAGCGCCCCGACCCTGCTGAACCTCCTCCAGCAGGCCACCGCCATCGCCGACCGCACCGACCACATCGCTCCCGTCGACGATCCGCCGCCCCCGCCGAGCGGCGCCGGTTTTGCAGCCGAGCTCGATCCGGAGGCCGCGGCCCGGCGGCGCAAGGGTCTCATCGTGGGCCTGTCGGTCGCAGGCGCGATCGCGGTGATCGCTGTGGTGCTGCTGGCGACCGTGCTCAGCCGTATCTTCGGTGACGTCGGCGACGGACTCGGCGGCGACGAGCTCGGACTCAACTCGCCGTCGTCGTCGACGACGGCCCAGCCGGGGCAGAGCGGTTCGGCCCTCAAACCGGTCAGCGTGACCGTGTTCTCGCCCGAGGGTGAGGCCGACGCCCCGGAACTTGCCGGGCTGGCGATCGACGGCAATCCCGCCACGGTGTGGCCGATCGACACCTACACCGACGCCGCCCCGTTCCCGAACTTCAAGAACGGTGTCGGGCTGATGCTGCAGCTGCCGGAACCGGCCAAGATCGGCTCCGTCACCGTCAACCTCAACAGCACCGGGACGTCCGTCCAGATCCGGTCCTCGGAGACGGCCACCCCGTCCTCGCTGGAGGACACCACCGCGCTGACCGACCCGACCCCGGTCAAGCCCGGCTCCAACACCATCGAGGTCGAGGACGCCGAGCCGACCTCGTACGTGCTGGTGTGGATCTCCACCCTCGGTCAGGTCGACGGCGAGAGCCGCTCGGACATCGCGGAAGTCACGCTCAACGCGGCGTCCTGACCGCAGCGCGGCAAAACTGGTGTCCCGGCCCTCCCCCGGCGCGGATTAGTGTTCGGCTGTGGGGATATTCGGGGGTACGCACGGACGACCCGAGCAGCAACCGCGCACCGACGCCGAGCTGCTGGCCGCCCACGTCGCAGGGGATCGCTACGCGTTCGAGGAACTCTTCCACCGGCACCACCGCCAGCTGTACCGGCTCGCACAACTGACCAGCAGGGACCCCGACGACGCCGCCGACGCCCTGCAGGACGCGCTGCTCGCCGCGCACCGCACCGCACGCACATTCCGTCATGATTCCGCGGTCAGCAGCTGGCTCTACCGCATCGTCGTCAACGCGTGTTTGGATCGCCTGCGCCGCAACAGATCCCGGGCCTGCGAGGAACTCGACGACCAGGCGGGGCCTGTCGTCGACCCGACCGGGCGCGTCGACACCGCCATCGTCGTCGAACGGGCCCTGATGCGCCTTCCACTCGAGCAGCGCGCCGCAGTGGTCGCCGTCGACATGCAGGGGTACAGCATCGCCGAGACCGCCCGCATGCTCGGCGTCGCCGAAGGCACCGTCAAATCGCGCTGCTCGCGCGCCCGCACCAAGCTCGCCGCCTCGCTGGACTGTTTCACTGCCACCGCGGAGTGACCCGCGTCCGATAGCCTCGAGCGATCTGTTGCGGCACGACCGGCGGGGGCGACGATGGACAGCGGCGCGGGCCAGGGCCCCGACACCGATCCGCCGGACGCCCTGATCGACGACGTCCGCCGGGAACTGGCGCGGCTGGGAACCGACGCGCGCAACGCGCCGGAGGTGCCCGCCGAGGTCACCGCGCGGGTGAGCGCGGCGCTGCGGGCCGCCCCACCCCCCGGCTCGCATGCGGTCATCCGACCGAAGCTGACCCGACTGCACCGGGCCGGCCTGCTGATCGGCGCCTGCGCCGTGGCGGCCGCCGCCGTGGTCGGGGCGATCACGTTGACCCGCGACCCGGCACCCGTCTTCCCGGCCGGACCGACCGCCTCGCAGATCACGGTCACCGATCCCGCTCAGCCGTTCCCGGTGTCCGGCCCAGAGCTGCTCACCGCCCTTGACGCAGCACCGGACCTCGGGCCGCTCACCGACGCCCCGCGCCGGGCATCCTGCCTGGCCGGGCTCGGTTACGCACCGACCCTGGAGGTCCTCGGCGGCAGGCAGATCGACGTGGCCGGTCGGCCCGGCGTGCTGTTGCTGCTGCCCGGTGCGTCGGCCGGGCAGATCGTTGCGGTCGCCGTGTCGCCGACCTGCAGCACGGCGCACACCGGGCTGCTCGCCGAAACCCTCGTCAACCGCCGGTGAACCCGGCAGGAGCCGCGCCGAATACCGCTGCGGGAACACCCCGGCCTACCCTGGTGTTCATAGAACGCGGTTGTTTACCCAACTGCGGTTCTGGAGAACTCTCGCCTCCGGTAGAAAGGCCCGCATGACCTCCTCAGAAACCATCCACGACGTCATCGTCATCGGATCCGGCCCGGCCGGCTACACCGCGGCCATCTACGCCGCCCGCGCCCAGCTCAACCCGCTGGTGTTCGAGGGCAGCCAGTTCGGCGGTGCCCTGATGACCACGACAGAGGTCGAGAACTACCCCGGCTTCCGCAATGGCATCACCGGACCGGAGTTGATGGACGAGATGCGCGAGCAGGCGCTTCGGTTCGGCGCCGACCTGCGGATGGAGGACGTCGACGCCGTCGACCTGACCGGGCCGGTGAAGTCCGTCACCGTCGGTGACGAGACCTTCCGGGCCCGCGCCGTGATCCTGGCGATGGGTGCCGCGGCACGCCACCTCGGCGTACCCGGTGAGGACACCCTGTTGGGCATGGGGGTCAGCACCTGTGCGACGTGTGACGGGTTCTTCTTCCGCGACCAGGACATCGCCGTCGTCGGCGGTGGCGATTCCGCGATGGAAGAGGCCACCTTCCTGACCCGGTTCGCGCGCAGCGTCACCTTGATCCACCGGCGCGACGAGTTCCGCGCTTCCAAGATCATGCTGGAGCGGGCACAGGCCAACGAGAAGATCACCTTCCTCACCAATACCCAGGTGACCGCCATCGAAGGTGACCCCAAGGTGACCGGTATTCGACTGCGCAACACCGCCACTGGCGAGGAGTCCACTCTCCCGGTGACCGGCGTGTTCGTCGCGGTCGGCCACGACCCGCGCTCCGAACTGGTCCGCGACCAGGTCGAGGTCGACGATGCCGGCTACGTGAAGGTGCAGGGTCGCACCACCTACACCTCGGTCGAAGGTGTCTTCGCCGCCGGCGATCTCGTCGATCACACCTACCGCCAGGCGATCACCGCGGCCGGAAGTGGTTGTGCCGCATCGATCGACGCCGAACGGTGGTTGGCCGAGCACACCGAGCCCGGCGAAAGATCCTCTACCACAACGGATGACAGCGACCTGATTGGGGCACAGCAATGAGCGATTCCAAGAACACGGTGACCGTCACCGACGATTCGTTCTCCGACGACGTGCTGTCCAGCGGCACCCCGGTGCTGGTGGACTTCTGGGCCACCTGGTGCGGGCCGTGCAAGATGGTCGCCCCGGTGCTGGAGGAGATCGCCTCCGAGAAGGCCGGTTCCCTCACCGTCGCCAAGATCGACGTCGACGAGAATCCCGCCACGGCGCGGGACTTCCAGGTGGTGTCGATCCCGACGATGATCCTGTTCAAGGACGGCAAGCCGGTGAAGCGAATCGTCGGCGCAAAAGGCAAGGCTGCCCTGCTGCGGGAACTCTCCGAGGTCGTCTGAACCGCTTGAGGTGCCGCGAATCGCGGCACTCTGACTTCCCTGGGGTTTTCTCGATTCCCCCGTCGGTCTGAGACAATCTGGCTATGTCGAGTCTGCGTCGCGGTGACCGCGGGGGGGCGGTCGCCGAGATCCGGGCCGCTCTGTCTGCGCTCGGCATGATCGACAGTCCGGATGAGGACCTGACCACCGGAAAGCACGTCGCGGCGGACATGTTCGACGACGACCTGGACCACGCCGTGCGTGCGTTTCAGCAGCACCGGGGCCTACTTGTGGACGGTATCGTCGGCGAAGCCACCTACCGGGCCCTCAAGGAAGCGTCCTACCGGCTCGGTGCGCGCACGCTCAATCACCAGTTCGGCGCGCCGATGTACGGCGATGATGTCGCCACGTTGCAGTCGAGGCTGCAGGACCTCGGGTTCTACACCGGCCTGGTCGACGGGCATTTCGGCTTGCAGACCCACAACGCCCTGTCCTCGTACCAGCGCGAGTACGGGCTCTACCCGGACGGCATCTGTGGCCCGGAAACGTTGCGCTCGTTGTACTTTCTCGGTTCGCGGGTGACCGGCGGCTCACCGCACGCCATTCGCGAGGAAGAGCTCGTGCGCCGCTCCGGGCCCCGGCTGTCCGGTAAGCGCATCATCATCGATCCGGGGCGTGGCGGCAGCGACCACGGTCTGATCATGAACGGGCCGGCGGGTCCGATCAGTGAAGCAGACATCCTGTGGGACTTGGCAAGTCGGCTTGAGGGCCGGATGACTGCGATCGGTATCGAGACGTTCCTGTCCCGCTCGGCGCATACCTCCGCCTCCGATGCCGAACGCGCGGCGACTGCCAACACCGTCGGTGCCGACATGATGATCAGCCTGCGCTGCGCGGCTCATCCCAGCCCGGCAGCCAACGGCGTCGCGTCGTTCCACTTCGGTAACTCGCACGGTTCGGTGTCCACCATCGGGCGTAACCTGGCTGACTTCATTCAGCGGGAAGTCGTGGCGCGCACCGGATTACGCGACTGCCGGGTGCATGGCCGGACGTGGGATCTGCTGCGGTTGACCCGGATGCCCACCGTCCAGGTCGATGTCGGCTACATCACCAACCCCGGTGACCGGGCGACGCTGGTGTCGGCGACGGCACGTGATGCGCTCGCCGAGGGGATCCTGGCCGCAGTCAAGCGGCTCTACCTGCTCGGTAAGAACGACCGGCCCACCGGCACCTTCACTTTCGCCGAACTGCTCGCCCACGAACTCGCCGTCGAACAGGCCCGCCGCGTCTAACGGCATCGGCTAGAGGCAGTTGCTCGTCCCGGCACCCACCGGCTGTTCCAACTGCGCGCTCTGCAGAAGCAGTTCCAGCGCCGCCTCCACACCGGCCTTCCAGCCCAATCCCTGTTCGAGCTCGAGCCGCAGCCGGGGGAAGTACGCGTGATGCGAGACCACCACGAATCCCGCGTCCATCAGTAGGTCGGCGTCGAGAACGCACTGCTCCACCGAACAGTCACCGAGAGTTTCCATCACCGGCCGGACGTCGGCCGGCACGGATGCCCGATCGGTGAGATCATCGACCGCACTGGTGCGCCCGAAGGCTTCAAGCGCGCGCACGCCGCGACGGACGAGATCTCCGACGACCGCGGTGATCAGTGACTGCGACAGTTCGGCGCTCCCCTGCCCCGGCTCGATCCCCAGGGTGGTCAACAGCACCGCGTCGGCACTGACCGGTCCGGTCGGAAAGCGGCCCGCCCGCGGCACCGACCGCGGCGGCGCATAGAACGCGTATCCCAGACATGGTTCATCACCGGGATCCTCACCGACCGCCGCCGTGCCGCGGTGCTCGACCACGAGCTGGCCGCACGATCCCCATTCGAGCATGACCATCGACAGCCACGCTTCCTTCTCGAACTCAGGGTCGGACAGATGGTCACCACGATCCACGATCCCCGGATCGACCTCCCAGTACACGCACCGTCGGGCGTGCTTGGGCAGCTGCTCGAACGCCTCGAGCCGAAGGGGTGTGATTCGTGCGGCCACTAGACTCCCCGGTCTCTACACCGCGCGGGAACGCGCGGTTGCCTCTCCAGGATAGAAGCCCGACGATCCACCGGCCCGATCTGGCCGCCGAATTCCGGTCCTGCGGGCTTGTTCCGCGAAATCACATGGGGCACTTCGGCTTTGCGGCACCGAGCGGCTCCCGGAGCGGGAACCGTACCGGCTGTGTCACAGTGACGTAATTCCCCGGTGTGGTTGGTCATGGCTGGGACGCGTTCATCAACTCCACAATGCGCTGCAAATCGTCGACGGACCCGAATTCGACGACGATCTTGCCCTTGCGCTTCCCCAGGCTGACGGTGACGCGGGTGTCGAAGGCCGTCGACAACTGTTCGGCGACATCCTGCAGGCCGGGCATCTGGATCGGCTTGCGGCGCGGCGCCGTGGGCGGAGCTTCGCCGTTGCGGTTGGCCAGGGTGACCGCTTCCTCTGTCGCACGCACCGACAGCCCTTCGGCCACGATGCGCGCGGCGAGCTCCTCCTGTGCCTCCGGTCCCGCCTCGAGGGACAAGAGCGCTCGCGCATGCCCGGCAGACAGCACGCCCGCGGCCACCCGGCGTTGCACGGCGATCGGCAACCGGAGGAGCCTGATCATGTTGGTGATCACCGGACGTGATCGACCGATCCGCGTCGCCAGTTCGTCGTGGGTGACGTCGAACTCCTCGAGCAACTGTTGGTAGGCGGCGGCTTCTTCGAGCGGGTTCAGCTGCACCCGGTGGATGTTCTCCAACAGCGCATCGCGCAGCATGCTGTCGTCGGCGGTCTCACGGACGATCGCCGGGATCGTCGCCACCCCGGCCAGTTGTGCGGCCCGCCACCGGCGCTCCCCCATGACGAGCTGGTAGCGGTCGGAGCTCTCGCCCTCTCCCCCTGGGGTCGCGCGCACGACGATCGGTTGCATGAGCCCGAACTCGCGGATCGAGTGCACGAGCTCCGCAAGCGCCTCTTCGTCGAACACCTGACGGGGCTGGCGTGGGTTGGGATCGATCTGCGACGGCGCGATCTCGCGGTACACCGCCCCGACCGGGTTGACGTCGGTGGAGGCCGGCGGGGCGACGGGTGCTCCGCCGAGCACGACGTCGGCGGCGGCGGCTCCCATCTTCGGTCCCAGCGTGGCCGGCTCGCCTCCCTCCGCGGGTCCCGTCGGGATCAGCGAAGCGAGGCCGCGGCCGAGACCGCTGCGCTTACGGGCCTGATTGTTCATCGATCCCCTCCTCCTTCGTCCCCACCCCGCAGCGCCAGTTCCCGACTCGCATCGAGATAGCTCATCGCTCCTCGGGAGCCGGGGTCGTAATCGATGATCGTCATCCCGTAGCCGGGCGCCTCGGAGACCTTCACGCTCCGCGGAATGACGGTCCGCAACACCTTGTCGCCGAAGTGGGCGCGCACATCCATCGCCACCTGGTCGGCCAGTTTGGTGCGTCCGTCGTACATGGTCAGCACCACGGTGGTGACCTCGAGTTCGGGGTTCAGGTGTGCCTTCACCATCTCGATGTTGCGCAGCAACTGACCCACCCCCTCGAGCGCGTAGTACTCGCACTGAATCGGGATCAACACCTCAGGCGCCGCTACGAGCGCGTTGATCGTCAGCAGGCCCAGAGACGGCGGACAGTCGATGAACACGTAGTCGAAGTCGTAGTGCTTGAGCTCTCCGAGCGCCGTGCGAAGCCGCCCCTCGCGCGCCACCATGCTGACCAACTCGATCTCCGCACCCGCCAGGTCGATCGTCGCCGGGATGCAGTACAGCCGCTCGCTGTGCGGGCTGCGTTGCAGCGCGGCCTCGACGGAGATGTCGCCGATCAACACCTCGTACGACGACGGCGTCCCGGGGCGATGCTCTATGCCCAACGGGTGCTGGCATTGCCCTGCGGGTCCAGATCGATCACCAAGGTGCGCAGTCCCTGCAGCGCGAGCGCTGCGGCGATGTTGACTGCAGTGGTGGTCTTGCCGACCCCGCCCTTCTGGTTGGCGACGGTGAACACCCGCTGCCGCTTGGGACGTGGCAGCTGGCCCTGCACGGCGGCCTGCATCAATCGGACGGCACGCTCGGCTTCAGCCCCGATCGGGGTGTCGACCTCTGGAGAGTTCCACGTTTCACGTGAAACATCGGCAGGCGGTATCGCCTCAGGGATCCCGGAATCAGTGGAAGCGGACATCACCTGTGTCTCCTTCCTGACCGTGACTGGCTCACCTTCGCCACTCCCTGAAACCCTACGACCACCGTCGCGGGCGGCTCCACGTATTGACCGCCACATCTCTCCACCTTCACTTCGGACACTCCCAGAGCCGCCATCGCACGCCGATGCTGCTGTACCTCGTCGTCAGCTCGCTCCCCCTTGATCGCCAACATGCGGCCGCCCACCCGCAGCAGCGGGCTGCTCCACTTCGTCAGCTTGTCGAGGGAAGCGACGGCCCGCGACACCACCACGTCCGTCGTCCCCACCTCCTCGCGGACCGATCGGTCCTCGGCGCGACCGCGGACGACATCACAGTCAATGCCGATCTCTTCGATCGTTTCCCGAAGGAACTCGCTTCGGCGAAGAAGGGGTTCGATCAGAATGACGTGGACATCCGGCCGGGCCAGGGCCAACGGTATCCCGGGCAGCCCCGCCCCACTACCGATGTCGGCGACACGCTCGCCGGGCTGCAACAGCTCGCCCACCACGGCGCAGTTGAGGATGTGTCGGTCCCACAGGCGCTCGACTTCGCGGGGCCCGAGCAAGCCCCGCTCGACGCCCGCCCCCGCCAGAATCCGGGCGTAGAGATGGGCCTTCTCCAGCGCGGGTCCGAAGACCGCCTCCGCCGCCTCGGGCGGTGGTGGCACCTCCGCATGTTTCACGTGAAACATCCTCCGACTTCGCGAGGCGAAACCACCAACCGACTCCCTTGGGCTGGCGGAGAACTACATCGATGTAACTCGGCCGCCGGACGCTCGCCTCAGTCGACCAGAACGACGACGCGGCGCGACGGCTCGACGCCCTCGCTCTCGCTGTGCACACCCTGCACCGCGGCCACCGCGTCGTGGACGATCTTCCGTTCGAACGGAGTCATCGGGGCGAGCTCTTCGCGCTCACCCGTCTCGAGCACTCGGTGGGCCACCTTGTCGCCCAGCGCCGCAAGCTCGTCGCGCCGCCGGCGACGCCACTGCGCGATGTCCAGCATCAGTCGGCTGCGCTCACCGGTCTTCTGGTGCACCGCCAACCGGGTCAGCTCCTGCAACGCATCGAGCACCTCGCCCTTGCGGCCGACCAGCTTCGTCAGGTCGCCGCCGCCGTCGATGCTCACGACCGCCCGGTCGCCCTCGACGTCCAGATCGATGTCACCGTCGAAGTCGAGCAGGTCCAGGAGCTCCTCGAGGTAATCGCCGGCGATCTCGCCCTCGGCGACCAGCCGCTCCTCCAGATCCTCCCCGGAGCTCGGCGCACCGCTCTCGGCGCGCTCCTCCTCGACGGCCGGCGTCTCGACATCCGCCGTCGTAGCTGCGCCGCCGGCGCCGTTCTCGATCTCAGTCATTGCCACACCTCTCCTCTAGTCGCGGTCGCCCGCGCGTCAACGTTTCCGCTTCTTGGGCCGCGCGCCGGGCCTCGGGGTGCGATTGCTCGCCCCGCCCTGCGCTGCAGATGTCGTGGGGCTCTCGGCCGCCGGCGGCGTTTCCGAGGGAGCCTCGTCGATGCCCGCACTCTCGGCTCCGGCGGCACCGTCGGAGGGTCCCGCAACAGCCGAATCGGTCCCGGCCTTCTTCTTCCGGCTGGGCTTGGCGCCGGGCGCCGGCGCATTAGCGGCACGGCGTTCGATGGCTTCGAGCTTCTTCTGCTCTTCTTCCTTCTCGATCATCCCGAACACGTAGTGCTGCTGACCGAACGTCCAGATGTTGTTGGCGAACCAGTACAGGATGATCGCCAACGGAAGGAACGGACCGCCGACGACGACGCCGAGCGGGAACACGTACAGCGCCAGCTTGTTCATCATCGCGGTCTGTGGATTGGCGGCCGCCTCGGGGCTTTGGCGTGCCACCGAGGCTCGGCTGTTGAAGTAGGTCGCGATGCCGGCCATGATCATGATCGGGACGCCGACGACGATCACCGACAACCGGTTGAACTCCGTGAACGCGTCCAGCCCGTGCTGCTGGATCATCGTGGCACCCAGGGGCGCACCGAACAGGTTCGCATCCAGGAAGTGGCCCACATCCGTCGCGCTGAAGAAGTAGTTGGGCAGACTGCGGTTCTCCTCAACCGACAGCCCGAGCCGCCCGATGCCGGTCTGCGTCCGGTTGAAGGACATCAACACGTGATAGAGCCCGAGGAACACCGGGATCTGCGCGAGCATCGGCAGGCAGCCGAGGATCGGGTTGAACCCGTGTTCGCGTTGAAGCTTCTGCATCTCCAGCGCCATCCGCTGACGGTCCTTGCCGTACTTCTTCTGCAGCGCCTTGATCTGAGGCTGGAGTTCCTGCATCTGACGGGTGGTCCGGATCTGCCGCACGAACGGCTTGTACAGAATCGCGCGCAGCGTGAACACCAGGAACATCACCGACAGCGCCCAGGCGAAGAAATTCGACGGCCCGTCGACACCGGGAATGAGCCCGATCAGGAAGGCGAAAGCCTTGTACCAAACCCACATGATCGCCGACACCGGGTAATAGATGATGTCGAGGCTGAACCAATTAAACGACACTCGTCTGACTCTTCCCTTGCTGTACCGGACGGTTCCGGTGTTCGGCTGTGCCACAGGTAACCGCGGCGGCACACGGGCCCTCGCCCGTTGCGTCACTGTGACTTTCGCGGTCGGGTATCGGGTCCCATCCTCCGTTATGCCATGGCCCGCATTTGAGTAGCCGGACCAGGGCCAGCCAACCGCCACGGAACAACCCGAATTCGGTCAACGCGTCGACGGCGTACTGGCTGCACGTCGGGGTGAACCGACAGGTCGGCAGACGCAGTGGAGAGATGGTGTGACGGTAGAGCTGGATCAGATAGACCACGGCCCGCACCGCGCGGGAGCGCGCGGTCATGACGGGGCTCCGGTCCGCTGCCTGATGCGCTCCAGAGCCGTACGCAGCTCTTGCTCCAACCGGGGTGTGACCGCGTCGCGGCTGCGCGGTAGCGCCCGGATCACCACCCGATCTGACGGGTCGAGATCCTCGAGGACCGCGAGTGCGGCATGACGGAGTCGCCGGGACACCCGGTGTCGCTGGACGGCATTGCCGACGGCTTTGGAGACGATCAGACCGACCCTCGGTCCGGGGTCAGCTGTCTGGTCGGAACGCAGCCGGTACACCACGACATCGGGCTGAGCCGCCCGCGTCCCCTTGCTGACTGTGGCACCGAACTCGGTCGACCGGGTCATCCGGTGTTGGGCCGGAAGCACCGCGTCAGACCTGACCGGGTCACGCAGTCAGTGAGCGACGGCCCTTAGCGCGCCTGGCCGTGACGATCGCACGACCGGCGCGGGTGCGCATCCGCAACCGGAAACCGTGCACCTTGGCGCGGCGACGGTTGTTGGGCTGGAAGGTCCGCTTGCCCTTGGCCACGGCAGTTACTCCTTGTTGAGTCTGGCCCCCACGCCGGCCCGACATGAATCCTCATGACGGACGTGACGCAGTCGGCCGTTGGTAAGCTCGATCGGTCTCGCAAAGCTAGCCGGCGCGGTCCCGAACGGGCCGGTCGCAGCCGTATCACCACGTGCGGGCGACTGTTCGAGGGTACTGACGAGATTTCGCTGGGTCAAACCTGCCAGACCACCACCTCGTGGCCGCAGCCCCGCGATCCGAAACACGTCGTCTGCATCACATCGACCACAGCCGTCACGTTCGTCTGGAACTATTGTGGCGGCCGCGATTCCGCTTCCCGGCAATGTTGCAGAACTGTTGGCACCCGGAGAGAAAACTGTTAGCTTCTGGCAAGGCCGATTCCACATCGGATCGGCGAAAGACAACGAAGCGAGAACGCCCACACTCCGTCGCGAGCCCACTGTGTGCACCGTGATGAGCTCCGGCATTAAGGTGTCCTCGCCGGTAGACAACCTAACGGCGACGAGCGTCCTCTTTCCACAACCTGTGGATAACTTTGTGGACAGTTCGTCCTCGTTATCTGGCCGTCCCCGCAGGGACCACAAGGGGGGTGAGCGTCGTTGACCACTGACCCCGATCCGCCCTTCGTGTCGATCTGGGACAACGTCGTCACCGAACTCAACGGGGCCGGCGAAGTCGGAAACGGTTCACTGACCCCGCAGCAGCGGGCCTGGCTCAAACTCGTCAAGCCACTCGTGATCACCGAGGGCTTCGCTCTGCTGTCGGTGCCGACTCCGTTCGTTCAGAACGAGATCGAACGGCATCTCCGTGAGCCGATCGTGGCGGCGCTGAGTCGGCAGCTGGGTCAGCGCGTCGAGCTGGGCGTGCGGATCGCCGACCCGGTTTCCGACGAGAGCGACAGCGGATCCGTCGCATCACCGGCACCGGTGGCCGCGGCCGACCCCGATGACGACGTCGTCGACGACGACCTCGCCGCCCGCGCCAGCGCCGAAGAGAGCTGGCCGTCGTATTTCACCAACCGGGCCAATCGCGCCGCCGAAGACGACGCCACCTCGGTCAACCTCAACCGCCGGTACACCTTCGACACGTTCGTCATCGGCGCGTCCAACCGCTTCGCCCACGCGGCGTCCCTGGCCATCGCCGAAGCGCCGGCCCGGGCCTACAATCCGCTGTTCATCTGGGGTGAGTCCGGGCTCGGCAAGACTCACCTGCTCCACGCCGCAGGCAACTACGCGCAGCGGCTGTTCCCCGGGATGCGGGTCAAGTACGTCTCGACCGAGGAATTCACGAACGACTTCATCAACTCACTCCGCGACGACCGCCGGGCGTCGTTCAAACGCACCTACCGCGACATCGATGTGCTGCTGGTCGACGACATCCAGTTCATCGAAGGCAAGGACGGCATCCAGGAGGAGTTCTTCCACACCTTCAACACGCTGCACAACGCGAACAAGCAGATCGTGATCTCCTCCGACCGACCTCCCAAACAGCTCGCCACGCTGGAGGACCGGCTGCGGACCCGGTTCGAGTGGGGCTTGATCACCGATGTCCAGCCGCCCGAGCTGGAAACCCGAATTGCGATCCTGCGCAAGAAGGCTCAAATGGACCGGCTCGACGTCCCCGGCGACGTCCTGGAACTCATCGCCAGCCGGATCGAACGCAACATCCGTGAGCTTGAAGGTGCGCTGATCCGGGTCACCGCGTTCGCGTCCCTGAACAAGACACCGATCGACAAATCGCTCGCCGAGATCGTGCTGCGGGATCTGATCTCCGACTCCAGCACGATGCAGATCAGCACCGCGGCGATCATGGCGGCGACCGCCGAGTACTTCGAGACCAGCGTCGAGGAACTGCGTGGCCCGGGTAAGACCCGCGCGCTGGCCCAGTCCCGGCAGATCGCGATGTACCTGTGCCGCGAGCTCACCGATCTCTCACTGCCCAAGATCGGCCAGGCCTTCGGCCGCGACCACACCACCGTGATGTATGCGGAGAAGAAGATCCGCGCCGAGATGGCCGAGCGCCGTGAAGTCTTCGATCACGTAAAAGAGCTCACCACCCGGATTCGGCAGCGCGCCAAGCGCTGACGGTCAGCTCACCCCACCCTGTTTCCTGACACCTCGCCGCGCCGGCCCCGGCGTGTTGCGGCGCGTGTCCGCTCCACCGCGCCTGCACACGGCTGGAGAATTTCTGCAACTGTCGCCCCATTTGTCACACCAACAGCTGTGCACCGGACTGTGGACAACCTGGGGTCAACGTCCCCGGTCGATGCGAAGTACTCCCCAATGTCGGGCCGATCCCCAGGCGCCGCCCGGTCGTCCAACTCCGCTCCCCAAGCTGCGCACAGACCCTCGATACCGCTGGCCTGCGCCGACCCCGCCTTATCCCCAATCTGCACAGCACCTACTACTGATACTTGTATCTATCCATCAATTTCTTCTAGAAGAAGGCCCCTGGGGAAAGTTGTCGTCCACCGGTTCGACGGACCCGGCACGGCCTGCGTGTCGGCCCTGTCGTTTAGCTTTCAAGTTGGGGCCGAAAGCTCTACGGTGGTTCATCGACAGCCGTTGCGGTGGTCGCAGTGTGCGCAGGTGGCGCAACGTGTGACTCCGCCGAAACCGCTGGTAACTGCTTTTATCGGGGTGTGCATCGAAGGGACGCTATGAACGTGCCGACAACGGCTGGTCTGACGGATCTGAAGTTCCGGCTCACTCGTGAGGACTTCGCCGACGCAGTTGCGTGGGTGGCACGTAATCTGCCGTCTCGCCCGACCGTCCCGGTGCTGGCAGGTGTGCTGCTCACCGGTTCCGACGAGGGTCTGACCATCTCCGGATTCGATTACGAGGTCTCCGCCGAGGTGCAGATTCCTGCCGAAATAGCTTCTCCTGGAAGCGTTTTGGTATCAGGGCGGCTTCTCTCCGACATTGTCCGGGCATTGCCGGCCAAGCCCGTCGACGTCAGTGTGGAGGGCACCAGGGTGTCCTTGACCTGTGGCAGCGCCAGGTTCTCGCTGCCTACGATGCCGGTCGAGGATTACCCGACGCTGCCGACGCTGCCCGACGAAACCGGGGTGGTGTCGTCGGATCTGTTCGCCGAGGCCATCGGCCAGGTCGCGGTGGCCGCCGGCCGCGACGACACGTTGCCGATGCTCACAGGTATCCGCGTCGAGATCTCCGGTGAGAAGGTCGTTTTGGCGGCCACTGACCGGTTCCGGCTGGCGGTGCGTGAATTGACGTGGTCGACGGGCGCCGCCGGGGTCGAGGCCGCGGTCCTCGTTCCGGCCAAGACGTTGGCCGAGGCGGCCAAGGCCGGTACCGACGGCAACGAAGTGCATCTGGCGCTGGGAGCCGGTCCGAGTGTCGGCAAGGAGGGACTGCTCGGCATTCGTAGCAAGGGCAAGCGCAGCACCACCCGGCTGCTGGATGCCGAGTTCCCGAAGTTCCGCCAGCTGCTGCCCACCGAGCACACCGCGATCGCCACCATCGGAGTCGCCGAGCTCACCGAGGCGATCAAGCGTGTTGCGTTGGTGGCCGACCGCGGCGCGCAGGTACGGATGGAGTTCGCCGACGGTGTGCTGCGGCTGTCCGCCGGAGCCGACGATGTCGGGCGCGCCGAGGAGGATCTGCCCGTCGAGTTCTCCGGCGATCCGCTGACCATCGCATTCAACCCGACGTATCTGACCGACGGGCTGAGTTCGCTGCACGCCGAGCGCGTGACATTCGGCTTCACCACCCCGAGTCGCCCCGCGGTGTTGCGGCCGGCGGCAGAAGACGACGGCGGCGCCGGAGGTAGCGGGCCGTTCCCGGCCGCTGAAACCGACTACGTCTACCTGTTGATGCCGGTTCGCCTTCCCGGCTGACCCGGTACTTCGACACGAGGAGGACGTTGACATGCAGTTGGGTCTGATCGGTCTCGGCAAGATGGGTTTCAACATGCGTGCCCGGCTGCGCGACGGTGGTCACGACGTGGTGGGGTTCGATCCGAGACCCGAGGTCTCGGACGTGGCCTCGCTCGCGGATCTCGCGGCGCGGCTGAGCGCTCCCCGCGTGGTGTGGGTGATGGTGCCGTCCGGGACCGTGACCGACAGCACGATCTCCGAGTTGGCCGGTGTGCTCAGCCCGGGCGATCTGGTCATCGACGGCGGCAACTCCCGCTACACCGAAGACGGCAGGCACGCGAATCTGTTGGCGGAGAAGGGAATCGCGTTCATCGATGCCGGTGTTTCGGGTGGCATCTGGGGGCTGACGGAAGGTTACGGGCTGATGGTCGGCGGCAGTGACGCCGACGTGGCGCGCGCGATGCCGATCTTCGAGACGCTGCGCCCACCAGGACCTCTCGAGGACGGATTCGTCCACGTCGGGCCGGTCGGAGCCGGACATTTCGCCAAGATGGTGCACAACGGCATCGAATATGCGCTGATGACCGCCTACGCCGAGGGCTACGAGATGTTGGCCGCCGAAGACCTGGTGAAAGACCCCCAAGCGGTGTACCAGGCCTGGACCAACGGGACGGTGGTGCGGTCCTGGCTGCAGCAGCTGTTGGCGAAGGCTCTCAAGGAAGATCCGAGCTTGTCCGATATCAGCGGCTACACGGAGGATTCCGGTGAAGGGCGGTGGACCGTCGAAGAGGCGATCCGGTTACGGGTCCCGGTGCCGGGCATCGCGGCCTCGCTGTTCGCGCGCTTCCTGTCCCGGCAGGACGAGTCTCCGACGATGAAAGCTGTTGCGGCTCTTCGTAATCAATTCGGCGGCCACGCCGTCAAGCGGGTTAGTGAATCAGGCTGACCGAGGTGTATCCGTGTATGTACGCCACCTGGCACTGACCGATTTCCGATCGTGGGCCCGCGTCGAGCTCGAGCTGGAGCCCGGCCGCACCGTCTTTGTCGGATCGAACGGCTTCGGCAAGACGAATCTCATTGAGGCGCTGTGGTATTCAGCCACGCTCGGGTCGCACCGGGTGGCCTCTGACGCACCACTGATCCGTGCCGGAGCCGAACGTGCGGTGGTGTCCACCATCGTCGTCAACGACGGCAGGGAACTGGCGGTGGATCTGGACATCACCTCCGGGCGGGCGAACAAGGCACGGCTCAACCGCTCCCCCGTGCGTTCGGCCCGTGAAATTCTGGGTGTCCTGCGGGCGGTGTTGTTCGCTCCGGAGGATCTCGCGCTGGTGCGCGGTGACCCCGGCGAGCGTAGGCGCTATCTCGACGAGCTCGCGACCACGCGACGGCCGCGCATCGCGGCGGTCCGTGCGGATTACGACAAGGTGGTCAGGCAGCGGACGGCTCTGCTCAAGACGGCCTCGGGTGCCCGATACCGGGGTGACAGGGGGGCGCTCGAGACACTCGACGTCTGGGACGGTCACCTGGCAAGCCATGGTGCCCAACTGATTTCGGCCCGAGTGCAACTGGTCAACGAACTGGCTCCCGAAGTCGAGAAGGCCTACCAACTGCTGGCACCGGGATCTCGGCCCGCCGCGATCCGCTACCGCAGCGGCGTGGACGTCGTGGAAGCCGAAGCGGCGGCCGGGAACAGCGATGAGGAGATGTTCGAGGCGGCTCTGCTCGACGCGTTGAGTCGGCGCCGTGACGCCGAGCTCGAGCGCGGTGTGTGTCTGGTCGGTCCGCACCGCGACGATCTGGAACTACGCCTCGGTGATCAGGTTGCCAAGGGATTCGCCAGCCACGGTGAATCATGGTCGATGGCGTTGGCGTTGCGGTTGGCCGCCTACGAACTGCTGCGTGTGGAAGGGAGTGATCCGGTGCTGTTGCTCGACGACGTGTTCGCGGAGCTGGACAGCGCCCGCCGGCAGGCGCTGGCCCAGGTAGCCGCGACCGCTGAGCAGGTACTGGTGACCGCCGCGGTGGAGGAGGACATCCCGGCCGAATGGGATGCCCGGCGGATCGGGATCACCATGCAGGACAGCGATGGCGGGCGCATCTCGGTGGTCCGGACATGACCGAAGAGGAGGACGCCCTGAATCCGCCCGCCCATCTCGAGGGCCTCAAAGGTATGGACCTGGTCCGCCGCACCCTCGAGGAGGCGCGCGGTGCGGCGCGCCAGCAGGGCAAGAACGTCGGGTTGGGCCGCTACTCCCCCACTGCGCGCCGGGTCGCGGGCAGTGGCAGGCGCCGATGGTCGGGCCCGGGACCGGACAGTCGCGACCCCCAGTTGCTCGGAGCGGTCACCGGCGACGTGGCGAGGACGCGGGGCTGGTCGGCCAAGGTCGCCGAGGGGGCGGTGTTCGGCAGGTGGCGCGCCGTGGTCGGGGACCAGATCGCCGCGCACGCCGCGCCGACCGCACTGCATGAGGGCGTCCTGACGGTGTCGGCGGAATCGACCGCATGGGCCACACAGCTGCGGATGGTGCAGTCCCAGATCCTGGCCAAAATCGCCGCGGCCGTCGGCGACGGCGTGGTCACGTCGCTCAAGATCGTCGGGCCGGTGGGACCGTCCTGGCGGAAGGGGCCCTACACCGTGCCCGGTCGCGGTCCGCGGGACACCTACGGTTGACCCGTTCCGGCCTGCCCTCAGAGCCGCCAGAAGACCGGGAGGCGTTGCCGACGGCGTCAAGACCTATCCACATCCGAGAAATTCCGCGCACGTCGCAATCAGGTATGTGGAAACGCCGCCGCAGAATCGGTGCTGACGGTGTGCGAAGGTAGACTGTGACGGTGATCCGCAAGGGGCGGTCGACCCCTTAGTCGGCAATCCCCTGCTAAAGACCAAGGAGACGCCTCCAACGTGGCTGCCCAGAAGAAGAACGCCCCGGCTGAGTACGGCGCCGATTCCATCAAGGTCCTCGAGGGCCTGGAAGCGGTACGAAAGCGTCCGGGCATGTACATCGGTTCGACCGGTGAGCGCGGCCTGCACCATCTCATCTGGGAGGTGGTGGACAACGCGGTCGACGAAGCGATGGCTGGTTTCGCCACCAAGGTCGACGTCAGGATTCTCGAGGACGGCGGCGTCCAGGTCACCGACGACGGTCGCGGCATCCCGGTCGCCATGCACTCCACCGGCATTCCCACCGTCGACGTGGTGATGACCGTCCTGCACGCCGGCGGCAAGTTCGAGGAGGGCGCCTACCAGGTATCTGGCGGCCTGCACGGCGTCGGCGTTTCGGTGGTGAACGCGCTGTCCACCCGGCTGGAAGCCGATATCCGCAAGGACGGTTACGAGTGGCACCAGACGTATGACCGCTCGGTGCCCGGCACCCTCAAGCAGGGCGAGAAGTCCAAGGACACCGGCACCACCATCCGGTTCTGGGCGGACCCGGACATCTTCGAGACGACGAACTACGACTTCGAGACGATCGCACGCCGCCTGCAGGAGATGGCGTTTCTCAACAAGGGCCTGACCATCGAGCTGACCGACGAACGCGTCACCCCGGCAGATGTCGTCGACGACGTCGTCAGCGACCACGCCGAGGCCCCGAAGTCGGCGGAGGAGAAGGCCGCCGAGGCCGCTGCCCCGCAGAAGGTCAAGCACCGCGTCTTCCACTACCCTGGCGGCCTTGTCGACTTCGTCAAGCACATCAACCGCACCAAGACGCCGATCCAGCCGAGCATCATCGACTTCGACGGCAAGGGCGAGGGCCACGAGGTCGAGATCGCGATGCAGTGGAACGCCGGCTACTCGGAGTCGGTGCACACCTTCGCCAACACGATCAACACCCATGAAGGCGGTACCCACGAGGAAGGCTTCCGCGCAGCGCTGACCTCGGTGGTGAACAAGTACGCCAAGGACAAGAAGCTGCTCAAGGACAAGGATCCCAACCTCACCGGCGACGACATCCGCGAAGGTCTCGCGGCCGTGATCTCGGTGAAGGTGTCCCAGCCGCAGTTCGAGGGCCAGACCAAGACCAAGCTGGGCAACACCGAAGTCAAGTCGTTCGTGCAGAAGATCTGCAATGAGCAACTCAGCCACTGGTTCGAAGCCAACCCAGCTGAGGCGAAAACCGTTGTCAACAAAGCGGTTTCGTCGGCACAGGCGCGGATGGCGGCCCGCAAGGCGCGCGAGTTGGTGCGTCGCAAGAGCGCCACCGACATCGGCGGCCTGCCCGGCAAGCTCGCCGACTGCCGCTCCACCGATCCCAGTAAGTCGGAACTGTATGTGGTGGAGGGTGATTCGGCGGGTGGCTCCGCCAAGAGCGGCCGCGACTCGATGTTCCAGGCGATCCTGCCGCTGCGCGGCAAGATCATCAATGTGGAGAAGGCGCGCATCGACCGCGTGCTGAAGAACACCGAGGTTCAGGCCATCATCACCGCACTGGGCACCGGCATCCACGACGAGTTCGACATCTCCAAGCTGCGGTACCACAAGATCGTGCTGATGGCCGACGCCGACGTCGACGGCCAGCACATCTCGACGCTGCTGCTGACGCTGCTGTTCCGGTTCATGAAACCGCTTGTGGAGAACGGCCACATCTTCCTGGCGCAGCCGCCGCTGTACAAGCTGAAGTGGCAGCGCAGCGATCCGGAGTTCGCGTACTCCGACCGCGAGCGCGACGGCCTGCTCGAGGCGGGCCGCGCCGCAGGCAAGCGAATCAACGTCGAGGACGGTATCCAGCGTTACAAGGGTCTCGGCGAGATGGACGCCAAGGAGCTGTGGGAGACCACGATGGATCCGTCGGTGCGGGTGCTGCGGCAGGTCACGCTCGACGATGCGGCCGCCGCCGACGAACTGTTCTCGATCCTGATGGGCGAGGACGTCGAGGCCCGACGCAGCTTCATCACCCGGAACGCCAAAGACGTTCGATTCCTTGATGTTTGATGTCGTACACCCAGGTACCTAGGAAAATTTCATGACTGACACCACGTTGCCACCGGGCGGCGAAGCAGGCGACCGCATCGAGCCGGTCGACATCCAGCAGGAGATGCAGCGCAGCTACATCGATTACGCGATGAGCGTGATCGTCGGGCGCGCGCTGCCCGAGGTGCGGGACGGTCTCAAGCCGGTGCACCGCCGCGTGCTGTACGCAATGTTCGACTCCGGCTTCCGGCCTGATCGCGGCCACGCGAAATCCGCACGCTCCGTTGCCGAGACGATGGGTAACTACCACCCGCACGGCGATGCGTCGATCTACGACACCCTGGTCCGGATGGCCCAGCCGTGGTCACTGCGCTACCCGCTGGTCGACGGCCAGGGCAACTTCGGCTCGCCGGGCAACGACCCGCCAGCCGCGATGAGGTACTGTCTCACCGGCGACTCGATGGTGAGATTGCCGTTCGGGCAGTCGGTCCGGATCGGGGACGTGGTCTCCGGAGCCCGACCGAATTCGGACAATGAGATTGAACTCAAGGTGCTGGACAGGCACGGTAATCCCGTTCTGGCCGATGCCTTGTTCCACTCGGGTGATCACGAAACCTTCACGGTGCGAACCGCAGAAGGCTACGAGGTCACCGGAACGGCGAACCACCCGCTGCTGTGTCTGGTGGACGTCGGTGGGGTTCCCACCTTGTTGTGGAAGCTGATCGAAGAGATCCGTCCGAGCGATCGTGTCGTCCTTCAGCGGACGCCGCCGGTCGAATTCGGGCCTGCCGACTGGTACGAGACTATGGAGGCGCTGCTGCTCGGAGCGTTCATAAGCGAAGGCTTCGTCAGTGAATCGCGCGCTGGATTCAACAATCTTGACCGCGATTACTTCAACATGGTGGTCGCGGCGTACGACACGGTTGTCGGTGGGCCTCGCTATGTGTACGAGCGCAAGATCGCTTCCGGCTCAACCCTGGTCGAGTTGGACATCCAGAACCTCGCCTCCTTGAGGCAGAGCCGACTGGTAGGCCTGCTCGGCCAGCGGTCAGCAGCCAAGATGGTTCCCGAATGGCTGTGGAACTCCGCAGCCGCGGTCAAGCGTGCGTTCCTTCAGGCCCTTTTCGAGGGTGATGGCTCTTGCTCGGCCTTGCCGCGCAACACGATCCAGGTGTCCTACTCCACTCGCAGTGGGCAGTTGGCGAAGGACGTCCAGCAGATGTTGCTGGAGTTCGGCGTTATCTCCCGTCGGTATCTGCACGCCACCGGTGAGCACAAGGTGGTGATCACCAACCGTTCCAGTGCGGAAGCCTTCTGTACGCGAGTAGGATTCGGCGGAGCGAAGCAGCACAAGCTTCAAAAGTTGCTCTCCGATCTGCCCGAGCGAGCCGCGGGACTCGACGGCGATCATGTTCCGGGTTTGGCTGCGTTCATCCGTCGCGAGTCCGGAGGCAAATGGGTCGACAAGGAATGGCTACGCAAGCACAACATCGACAGGATGTCGCGGTGGCGTAGGGATGGTAGTGAGATCCTGAGCCGCATCGCCGACGCGGATGTCCGGGCCATCGCAACCGAACTCACCGATGGCCGCTTCTATTACGCGAAGGTGGCTTCGGTTGTGAGTGCCGGCGTGCAGCCGGTCTACAGCTTGCGTGTCGACACAGACGACCACTCATTCATCTCGAACGGTTTCGTCAGTCACAACACCGAGGCGCGGCTGACTCCGCTGGCGATGGAGATGCTACGCGAAATCGACGAGGAGACAGTCGATTTCATCCCGAACTACGACGGCCGGGTGCAGGAGCCGACGGTTCTGCCGAGCCGGTTCCCGAACCTGCTTGCCAACGGTTCGGGCGGCATCGCGGTCGGTATGGCCACCAACATGCCGCCGCACAATCTGCGGGAACTCGCCGAGGCCGTGTACTGGTGCCTGGAGAATTACGAGGCCGACGAGGAAGCCACGCTGGAGGCGGTCTGTGAGCGGGTCAAGGGCCCGGACTTCCCCACTCACGGCTTGATCGTTGGTTCCCAAGGTATTTCGGATACCTACACCACCGGGCGTGGGTCCATCCGGATGCGCGGCGTCGTGGAGATCGAAGAGGATTCGCGGGGCCGCACCTCGCTGGTCATCACCGAGTTGCCCTATCAGGTCAACCACGACAACTTCATCACCTCGATCGCCGAACAGGTCCGTGACGGGAAGCTCGCCGGCATCTCGAATATCGAGGACCAGTCCAGCGACCGCGTCGGTCTGCGCATCGTGGTGGAGATCAAGCGCGACGCCGTGGCCAAGGTCGTGCTGAACAATCTCTACAAGCACACCCAGCTGCAGACCAGCTTCGGCGCCAACATGTTGTCGATCGTGGACGGGGTGCCGCGCACCCTGCGCCTCGATCAGCTGATCCGTCTCTACGTCAACCATCAGCTCGACGTCATCGTCCGCCGCACCACCTACCGGCTGCGCAAGGCCAATGAGCGGGCCCACATCCTGCGCGGTCTGGTCAAGGCGCTCGACGCGCTCGACGAGGTCATCGCGCTGATCCGGGCGTCGCAGACCGTCGAGATCGCGCGAAGTGGCCTGATCGAGCTGCTCGACATCGACGAGATCCAGGCCCAGGCGATCCTCGACATGCAGTTGCGTCGTCTCGCCGCACTGGAGCGCCAGCGCATCATCGACGATCTGGCCAAGATCGAGGCCGAGATCGCCGACCTCGAGGACATCCTGGCCAAGCCGGAACGACAGCGCGCCATCGTGCACGACGAGCTCAAGGAACTCGTCGACAAGTACGGTGACGACCGTCGCACCCGGATCATCCCGGCCGACGGTGACGTCGCCGACGAGGATCTGATCGCCCGCGAAGAGGTCGTCGTCACGATCACCGAGACCGGCTACGCCAAACGGACCAAGTCCGACCTGTACCGCAGCCAGAAGCGCGGCGGCAAGGGTGTGCAGGGCGCCGGCCTCAAGCAGGACGACATCGTCAACCACTTCTTCGTCTGCTCCACGCACGACTGGATCCTGTTCTTCACCACACAGGGTCGGGTGTACCGCGCCAAGGCCTACGACCTGCCCGAGGCGTCCCGCACGGCGCGCGGCCAGCACGTGGCCAACCTGCTGGCGTTCCAGCCGGAGGAGCGCATCGCGCAGGTCATCCAGCTCAAGAGCTACGAGGACGCTCCTTACCTGGTGCTCGCGACCCGCAACGGGTTGGTGAAGAAGTCGCGGCTCGTCGACTTCGACTCCAACCGCTCCGGCGGCATCGTCGCGGTCAACCTGCGCGACGGCGACGAACTCGTGGGCGCTGTGCTGTGCTCCGCCGAGGACGACCTGCTGCTCGTGTCCGCGAAGGGCCAGTCGATCCGCTTCTCGGCGACCGACGAGGCGTTGCGGCCGATGGGCCGCGCGACCTCCGGCGTGCAGGGCATGCGGTTCAACGAGGAGGACCAGCTGCTCTCGCTGAACGTGGTTCGCGAGGACACCTACCTGCTGGTGGCCACCTCCGGCGGCTACGCCAAGCGCACCGCCATCGAGGAGTACTCGGCACAGGGCCGCGGCGGCAAGGGAATCCTGACGATCCAGTACGACCGCAGGCGTGGCACCCTGGTCGGTGCGCTGATCGTCGATGACGACACCGAGTTGTATGCCATCACCTCCGGCGGCGGTGTCATCCGCACCGCCGCGCGTCAGGTCCGCAAGGCCGGCCGCCAGACCAAGGGCGTTCGCTTGATGAACCTGGGCGAGGGCGACACACTTATCGCGATCGCGCGCAACGCCGAGGCCGGCGACAGCACGGACGAGGTCAACACCGACCCGGACGCGACTGATGATGAGGAGTCGTAGGTGAGCTCACCGCAGGAGCCGGGATACCCGCGTGCGGGTGATGCGGCCAATGGTCCGGCCGCAGGATCGGCGGGCTCAGGTCACGACGGCGGACCACGGCCGGCGCACACCGCCGAAGGTGCCGATGTGCCGCCGTGGCAGCGCGGTCCAGCGGGCCGGGCCCGGCAGCACCAGGCTCCCGAGGGCGCTCAAGGCGAAGGACCCCGGCCGAATGCTCCCGGTGGTCTCGATGCCCGGCTGAACCGGTTCATGGCCGGTGGGTCGGCCCCGGCCGGCAGCCAGGAGACCGAGCCCGCGCCTGCGCAGCGCAACGCGCGCACCGAGGTGGTCCGCACCGAAGGCAACCGGCCGGAGCCGGGGCCACGGCCCGACCAGGGCGCGGCCTACGCCAGTGAGATCCCCGACCTGTCGGGACCCCGTCCGCCGCAGCAACGCAAGCCGGTGGACCGGCCGGTGCCCGAACAGCAGCCCAAGCCGGCGCCGAAACCGGCACCTCCGGCCGGCAATCGTGCCGTGCAGGTCGCCACCCGTGCGCACACCGGCCCGGTGCGGGCCAGCATGCAGATCCGCCGCGTCGATCCGTGGAGCACGCTGAAGGTGTCGCTGTTGCTGTCGGTGGTGCTGTTCTTCGTGTGGATGATCGCGGTGGCGTTCCTGTACCTGGTCCTCGGCGGCATGGGTGTGTGGAGCAAGCTGAACAGCAACGTCGGCGACCTGCTCACCAGCGCCAGCGGCAGCTCCGGCGGAGAGCTGGTCTCCAGCGGCACGATCTTCGGTGGGGCCGCGCTGATCGGGCTGGTCAACATCGTGCTTCTCACCGCGGCGGCGACCATCGGGGCGTTCATCTACAACCTGACGACCGATCTGGTGGGCGGCGTGGAGGTCACCCTCGCCGACCGCGACTGAGGTCACCACTTCGCGGTTTGGGAGACGGGTTGTCCGTACGGTAATCTCGTCGCTCGGTCCGTGTGGTTGAACGGGGCTATAGCTCAGGCGGTTAGAGCGCTTCGCTGATAACGAAGAGGTCGGAGGTTCGAGTCCTCCTAGCCCCACGGAAAGGTACAAGTCGATGAAGCCGGTGCTCCTGCTCGGCGCGGGCATCGCGGCGGCGGTCGCGGTGTTCGTGTGGCGGACACAGCACGGCCCCGAGGTGTGGCACACAGCGCCGAACCCCGGCGCAGACCTACCTTCCTGACCGGGGGCCTTAGCTCAGTTGGTAGAGCGCTGCCTTTGCAAGGCAGATGTCAGGAGTTCGAATCTCCTAGGCTCCACAATCAAACCAGCAGGTCAGACCGCATATGGTCTGGCCTGTTCTGCTGTCAGGCGGCGTCCGTGACCACATTTTGACCACAATCACGAGTCAACAGCGCGTTGATGGCCACCCCGACCGCCTCAACATCGGACCCGTACAAATGGCCATACCGATCCAAAGTGAGTGCGGCGGATTCATGGCCAAGCATGTTTTGCAGGCTCTTGACGTTCGCCCCACCCTGGATCGCCAGCGACGCCGCCGTGTGCCTCAACTCGTGGATCTTGAACTCGTAGACCACCGTGTCACGACCATCGTTGCCGCGCACGGTACGCGGGAACAGCTTCGCGGCCGCCACGGCATCAGCCCACCACCGTCGCCGCACGTTCGTCCCCCGCATATATCCGCCGGTGGAGTCTGGGAACACCAGGTCGTCTTGTCCTCGACCTTCACCGGTGAGGTCAAGCAACGCCGCGACGAAGGCCGGCAAGCTGACCATGCGGCCCTTCCCGTTCTTCGGTGACCCCACCACGAACTTGTTGTCGACGAGCGCCACCGACCGCGTAACCCTGATCCGCAGAGACTCTGTGTCGACGTCTCGCCACCGGAGTTCCGCGACCTCACCGAACCGCAACCCACAGGTCCCCAGCACGTACACCAAGGCCCGGTGGTCCCCGGCCGCGTCTGCCAGCGCGTGTAACTGCTCCAGCGTCAGGAACCGTTGCTCAACCGCCTGCACCGACGGCAACTCGACACCGTCAACGGGGTTCATCACCAGACGGTTCTCCCGCACCGCCATCGCCAGCACCTGACGCAGCACCCCGACAGTCTTGTGCACGGAAGCCGGGGCGTGGTTTGCACTGAGATCCAACACCCACTCCCGGACCAACTGGCGGCTGATGTCCCCCAGCGGGATCTGTGAGTGCTCGCCGATGAACGTCGACAACACCACTTCGTATCGGGCGCGCGTTGACGGCTTCAACTTGTGCTTGCTGTCCAGCCACACCCGCGCGTACTCCCCAAGTTTCACTCGCCCTGCGGCCGGGGCAACATAAGAACCCTTGCGTTTATCGACCTCAAGTTGCTCAGCCCACGCCGTCGCGTCTCGCTTCGTCTGGAACCCGCGCTTCGTCGTCTGCCGATGATCAGGCGTCCGATAGCGGACTCTGTATCGGGTCGCACCTGAGCTGGTTTCGTACTTTTCAATTGTCGCCACGAAGTGCCACCTTCAACTCGTCGTACAGCTGCCTGGTTATCCGCCCACGCTTCTGCGCGGTCGAGTCCGCGCCGGCGCGGGCATCACGTTCATCCGATAGCGTGCGGCCCCAGAGATAAGCAGAAGCAACAGAAACGTTGTACAGGTCGGTGTCGACAGCTGTGGCCGCCCGATTCTCTGCCTCGCCAGAAGCTTCATAGATGGACAGGTATAGCGACGGCTCAACGTCGGCAAAGTTCGGATTCAGTTCCGCCAGAAAGGCTTTGCGAGTCGCATCGTAGCGTTCGAATAGTTGCCGCACCTCGTCCATGCCTCCCGGTATGTAGCGCATTACCACCCGGACCTCTCTGCCCGACACGTAGTGGACAAGCGCTTCACCCGACAGCACGAGATCGCCTGAGACCCTGACGTATCCCTCGCATTGAACAAGATCGGCAAGCCTTATTGGCTCTCCGCGCACATCGCCGAGCGCGAGCGCGACAGAAATCAAAGTCGGCAGCGTAGGAGACACACGTCCTGCTTCAAGATCGGCCACCCTGCCCGTTCCCCAATTGAGCCCACGCTTACGTGCGGCCCTGGCCAGTCGGTCGCCAGAAATGTCCCCGCGTAGGCGCTTGGCATTTGAGCCAACTATCTCGGCAAGGGACGGGTGATCCATGCCGGGGACACTACTTGCAATCACAAGGCTTGACAACCAGGCGACGGTCATTCACAGTAGGTCACATGCCTCGGAATTCCGAGTGCTGTAACCGAAGGGAGAACCGATGGCAGATCTGATCGCAGCGGACGACTTGCCGCCGATAGCTACGGCTGCACAAGTCGCCAAGGTTGTACAGACATCCAGCGATGCGCTGGCCCAAGACAGGTATCGCCGCCGAGGGATTCCGTACGTGAAGATCGGTGGCCGCGTCCGCTATCTCCGCGACGACGTGATCGCGTACCTGACTGCCAACCGAATCGGCGGTGACGCCGCCTGATGCGCGACTACACGCAGTTCGAAGACCTCGGCCTCATCGAGGACGACAACACCGAGGATCTGCGCAGAAACAGTGACGCCGCCAGGGCTGCCACCCCGACGGCGTCTGAACCATCAACCCATTTGAGAACGGAGATTGTTCGATGACCATCGTAACCCCAGGGGTATGCAAGCACTGCACAGTGCCCACAACTGACGGCGCCGAGTTGTGCCGCTTCTGCCGCACCTACGTACCCCCGACGCGATCACCAGAACCGGTCGACCACCTCGACGCCGCCGTGGCGCGAATCGACAGCATCCGCGCCGACATCAACGCCGTCATTCGCGCCCTGCCCGACGATGTCCCGATGTTCGCGCTTGTCGACATCGTCAACGCTTTGTGGAATCTGAGAAACGCCTCGGTGCTACTCGACAAGGCCAACGCCGCCTTGGAGGTCGACGCCCAGGTGATGCAGCGATGAACGCAACGAATTTCCACACAGTCTGGTGCGATCACCGGGAATCCGGCGATACTCACGACGACATCCTCCCGTACTGCCTTCGCCAACTTCACGGCGTGGAACTCGTCAATACCGATGCCGAGAAGTTCGCTCCGCACCTGTGGGTGTACTCCACCAGCGCCGCTCATCCCGATGCCCTGACATCTGGTGTGCGAGCGGAGAACGAACGGAAGTACGACGGGGTCGAGCTGACTGTCGAACGGTACGACGGAACCGACTGGACCGAGCAGAAGCTCCGCCTCACGTCCGATACGGCGCGGTCGTTGGCAGCCACGCTCATCCGTGCCGCCGACATCCAGCAGGGACTAACCCGGTGACGGCTCTTCCCGCCAGGGAGACCCGCCCCATTGCCGGGGCGGGTTCTTCCGCATCCCAAGAAGTCTCGTGGTGGGCGGTCCACCAGTTGTTGTGCGTCGTCGACGGTGACCATGTCGGCGTCACCGATGGTGGTGATGATGCTGTGATGAGAACGGCCCCGCTCGGTGTGGTGAGCGGGGCCGTAGTGGTCTCGGTGACGGAATCGTCGCCGCGGTGATGCAGTTGTGGTCGTGGTGGTGGGAGTTTCGTTCAGTCTGAAGCTGTTTCGCTGATCGCGATGCGGGCAGCTTTCTCCCCGACGATGGAATGACCGGCAGCGAACGCGGCCGTCAACGCGTGCAAGGCGAGGTTGTTGACCGCGCGGGGGTGCCCGCGCGAGGCGTTGTGAATCAGTGTGACGGCGTCGTCGGCGAACAGGGTGTCGGAGCGGCCGGCGATCTTGGTGTGGTGGCTGATGTAGTCAGCGGTGTCGGCCGGGCTCATCCCAGGCAGGGCGTAGCGCACCGCGATGCGCTGATCCAGGGCGGCCAAGACACCCAGGCGCAGCCGATGCCGCAGGGTCGGTTGGCCGACCAGCACGACCGCGAACGGGGATCCGGAGTCCATGTCGTGGTTAGTGAGAAGTCGGATCGCTTCGAGTTGATGGTTGTCGAGCAGGTGCGCTTCATCGACCACCAGCACTGGGTTGCGGCCCCGTTCGGCATGTTCAGCGGCCAGGGCCTCGGCGGCCTGAGGAGCGAGGCGGGCGGTGTGAAAGACCGGGGTGTGCCCAAGGGCGGCCACGATGTGGGTGAGCATGCCGCGAACGCCGATGGTGGGGTTGGCCAGGTAGATGATGACGTGGCGAGCCGGGTCCAGGGCGGTGGCGGCGGCGCGGATGGCCACCGTCTTGCCGGCGCCGACTTCGCCGGTGATGACCCCGATGGCGCACTGATTGACACACCAGCTGATCCGGGCGATGGCTTCACTGTGGCCGGGGTGGCGGTGCAGCATCGACGGGGCCAGGTTGCGCCCGAACGGCATCCGACTGAACCCCCAATGTGACTGCAGCCGTTCAATACTCATGCCGACATCCCATCTTCATGGGCAGCGCTGTCGGAGCCGAGGTCGGTGATGGAGAGCTGGCCGGGAATCTGACCGTCTTGTTCAGCTGTGCCGATCGTGGTCTGACCGTCCGCTCCGTAGAGGGCGTGGTAGCCGATACGTTCGTCATGGCGCAGCTGCTCATGATGGGCCGCAGCGGTCAGCGCAAGGTAGTCAATCCCCGTCGCCGGTGTCGGATCGTCACGGGTTTCAGGTCGGGCTTTCGGGTGGGCGTGGCGGGTGATGGTGTGAGCGACCGCGGCACCGAAACTCTGGTCGCGGTAGCGGACCTCGATGGACTCCAGATCGAAGGGACTGAACACCAGCTCCACCCTGCGCCCGGCCAAGGCGGGATCAACTCGGTAGGTGTTGGAATGCAGCGAGACCGTGGCGGTCTTGGTGACCACCCGAAACTCCGACCACAAGAACGCCTCGGTCAGATCCGCCGCGGTCGGCAATGCCGGCGACCCGCCGAGGCGGTCCCAGCCGTCCTCCCACCGATCCAGCGGGGACTGTCCAGTTTCGGAGTGGGTGCGGCGGTGATACTCGGTTTCGGTCCAGGCCATGAACAGTCGGTTGAGCTCCAACAGAGCCCCACGGTGGTCCACCCCCGCGGCGGTAAGGTCCTCGGCGCTGGTGTCGGTGACTTCAACGAGGAACTGGTCGCGCACGGTGCGGAAGAAGCGCTCGATCTTGCCGCGGCCCTGCGGGCGCCCGGGTGCTGAATGCACCAATCGGATCCCGAGTTTCGCGCATGCCCGCAACAGCCACGCATCCACAAAGGCTGAACCGTTGTCGACATAGATCGAGGCGGGAACGCCGCGGGCCGCCAACGCCGGCTTCAGGGCGGCGGCCAGGCGCACAGTGTCTTCAGCGAACCCGAAGCGGTGCCCGACCACCAGCCGAGAGTGGTCGTCGAGGAAGGCGAACAAGTAGGTTTTGCGGTCCCCGACCCGCGGCCCGTGCAGGGCATCGCCGACCCACAGTTCGTTGGGATCAGCGGCTTCGAATCGGCCGAACACCTCGCCTGGCTGACCGGCGGTCGGGCCCATCAACTCACACCGGTGGAAGTGGCGCAGCAGCGTCGACTCCGAGGGCGCCCACCCCGTCGCGGTCCGCAGGATCCGGGCCACCTGAGCCACGGTGCGGGCCGGGTTCTCCCGCTTCAGTGAGACCGCCAGCTCCAACACCTGGGTGTCGGTGCGGGTGCCCAGCCGCCGCGGCTCAGGCACCAGCGCTTCGAACCCGCCCGTCCGGTAGCGGCGGATCCAACGGTCCAGCGTCGCCCGCGCCACCTGCACCTGGGCGCCGAACGGATCGATATGCCGGCGATCAGCGATCTCGCGGACCAGTTTCCCGCGCTGCTTGGTCGACAGCCCTTGCTCGAGGGCGGGGCAGATCAGCTGATACCGAAACAGCCCGATCGCCTGGGCCCGTTCCCGACGTTTGTGGTCCTCCAACGACACCGCCACGTTCTCCTCACACCGTTGACGGCCCGGCCCGAAACCGATTGTCGGGCAGGTGCCTTGGCGAGGATCACCGATCACGTGAGCCCCGCGTCAGGGGCAACTGGTGTTGCTCAGATGCGCCGGGCAGCCGGCGGCCAGCACGGCGCCAACAACCTGCCGCCGCTGACCGCCACCATCACCAGCGGTGGCGTCATCACGCCCAGCACCACAGCCGGGCCGAACCGCGCACCGATCGCCGCGGCGGCGGTGGCGATCGCGGCCACCAGGTCACTCCAGCCGCAGCCAGACCCATCTGGGATTGCCACGTCGATCCCGGTGCCCACCGCGACCTGGAGGAACCACGCCCGCATCGACTCGACACGCCCGGTCACCCGGCGCAGCCATCCCCGCACCGTGCTCGCCGGCACCCCCAGGTTCTCTGCGATTCGGCGATGCCCCCAACCGCGGGACCGCAAGACCAGCGCGTTCCAAATAGTCTGTGCGCCATACCCCCTGCGCAACAGTGCCATCACTGGCAGCAACACGTGTGTGACTCGGCATGACCGGCATCGAGCCCGTCGCGGACGCACCGGGCCGGTGACGCCGTGGACACGGCGGACACGGGCGAAACCCCAGCAGGCCAATACGCCGTCGGGGCAGGACGGGCAGTCCATCTGCCCGGACGCCAGCCGGGACTCGACGTGAACGAGATCAGCCTCTACCGTCACCATGAGTGCCTCCGTGCACTACAGCGCGGCACCCTGCGAGCCCGCCAAGACTTCAGCGGGGTGCCGCGCGACCCATCAGTACGTCCTCACCCTGACGGTGCACACCAACACCAGCAACTCCGCAACAATCCGGGGCTCCAGATCGGCAACCTCAACGACGATCCACTACCCCATGGTCGTCATCCCGAAAGACGGCCAACACCAGTTCATCAGCGCCGTTGTCGAACAGGTCAAGAACACCACCCTGCCGTGGGCGGGAACACCGGCCTGGCGAGAACTCGACGACGCAGACCCTCGAAAACTGTTGTCACTGGCCATCGCAGGAGAACACCACGTGCTCCGCGTCGAGATCGGGCAGGAACAGCGGGCCCAGGCCGCCGAGGACGTCTGGGGCGGTGCGGACTGGTCCGAAGCCGCACGACAACTCCCGCGCCGGCGGGAAATCGACCGACTCCGGGAGGCATCATGACCCGCAAGGAAGAGGTCTGCTTCGACTGCTCGGTCGGTGACCCCTGCGACAAACACGTCGCCGAACAGAAGGCCGCCGACTATGGACGCCAAGCCAGCATTGAGTGGGCATCCAACATTCGCCCCAGAAAGCAAGTCTGGCTGTGGGAGAACAGAATCCCAACAGCCACACCATCCGGCCTTGCCGGACGCGGCGGCACGGGGAAGACGACCTACGTATGTCACCTGTTGGCGAGACTGTCTCGTGGGCAGCTGCCCGGCCAGTACTACGGACAACCTCGCCGGTCGCTGATCTGGAGCGGTGAAGACTCGTGGGAAACCGTCCTCGTCCCACGCCTGATCGCAGCGGGCGCTGACCTCAATATGATCGGCCGCCTCAGCATCGCCTCTTACGTTGACGGTGAAACGTGCGAGGTCACTCCGAGGCTGCCCCTCGATACCCACGCGATGGCCGAGGGCATCAGAGCCAGCGGGGCTGTCGCTGTCCTCCTCGATCCCATCGCCTCAACTATGAGCGGCGACCTCCACCGAGAGGCCGACGTCCGTATGGCGGTCGATGCACTGGCGCGGGTCGCCGACGAGACCGGCGCGGTGATGATGTTCGTCCGTCACTTCGGCAAAGGTGGTGGCAACGCCTCCGACAAGATGAGCGGCTCGCACGCCTTCCGTGACGCGGTCCGCTCACTGTTCCTGTTCGCCGAGGACGGCGATCGTGTTGTGGTCACCCAGGATAAAGGAAATTACGCCCCACGCGGCGAAGAATCCTTCGCGTTCCGCCTGGAGAGCATCACGGTCCCCACCGACGACGGACCGGCCGAGGTTGCCCGTGTCGTCGAACTCGGATCGTCGGAGGTCTCAGTGGGCGACGTCATCAACCGCGCCCATCAATACGACGACGCCGGAGAGCGGACCGCCGCCGAGCACTGGCTCCAGGACTACCTGACAGAGAACGGAGCAACGCCGTCCAAGGTCGTCAAAGCCGAGGCGCGCAAGGAAGGCATCAGCGAAGCGACCCTCAAGCGAGCAAAGAAGAAGCTCGGTGTCCTCGACCGCGCCGAAGGCTTTCCCCGGACCTCGACGTGGGACCTACCCAATCGGCCCAACAGTGAGCCAACTGCCCTAGCGCACGAGCCGACTGAGCCAACTGAGCCAACTGGGCTCGACCAGCACAAACGCGATGAGCCAACTGAAGCCATTTTGCAGTTGGCTCACGCACCCGAGAGTGAGCCAACTGGTGAGCCCACTGCGCCCGAGTCCGATCCGCCCGCACCGACGCCGTTGACGACACGTCGGCAGGAACTCCAGGCCCGCCGCACGATCCGCGTCAAAGGCAAAGAGGTCCCGCGCTGCTATATCTGCGCTAAGCCCGTCATGGCCGGACAAGGTGACGCCCACCTCGGATGCCTCAGCAAACAGGAGACGGCATGACCAGGCGCCGCGTCATCTTCCCCGACCCAGACATCTGGACAACACCAAAGGAGCCCCCAATGAACGAACTCGACCAAGCCAGAGCCGTTGTCGACGAGACCGTGATCCGCGCCCAACGTGGCGAAGGACTCGACGTCATCGCCCTGTCCGACAACTGGCACGGCAGTCCCATGACCCTGCTGGCCGCCGCGCTCCTCGCCGCCATCGGAAAGGACGACGACGACCCCACCCCGGCACCACGCGATGGCCTCCGCGCCGCGCAGTTCCTCGCCGGGTGGGCCACCGCAGATCCCGCCGTGTTCACACCCCCGGTAGAAGCGGCCACCAAAGACGGCCGCCTGCAACACCTCCTCGCCGCCGTCGCCGAACACGCCGTACTCGCCCTCGGCC
>Ga0172382_10001061_pt1 | contig 50126 bp, 52 predicted proteins | sample Leawel138RmetaG_FD_122245 | JGI IMG/M metagenome (GOLD analysis project Ga0172382, IMG submission 122245) | Leachate microbial communities from a municipal landfill in Southern Ontario, Canada - Leachate well 138R metaG | ecosystem: Engineered > Solid waste > Landfill > Unclassified | place... | reverse complement strand
CGGGCGCTCCGTCCAGCACGACACGGGCCAACGGGCGGGAGAAATCGGTGGCCTTGAGTGACTCGACCGTCACACCGTCCGCCGCGGCGTCGACCAGCAGCCACGTGTCACCGGCTGGCAGCAGCAATACCCCCGTCGCGGCCGCGCCCAGCACGTACGGCGCGCCGCCCGACACCCGACCGTCGGCGTAGTCCAGGTCGGCGGTCAGCGTGACGCCCGCGGTGCGCTCACCCGTCGCGAGCTCCTCCAGCAGGTCGGCGTGCGGGCCGGACAGCACCAGCGTGGCCAGTGCCGTGGTCGCGACCGGGCCCGGCACCAGCGCGGCGGCCGCCTCGTCGATCATCGCGGCCAGGTCGGACACCGTCCCGTCGGCTCCGCCGTGCTCCTCGGGCAGCGCCACCCCGAAGATCCCCAGTTCGGCCAGGCCGGCGTAGGGCGCCCGCCACGCGTCCGGGTCGCCCTGCTCGACGTCGCGCGCCGCCTCGACGGCGCGCGACGCTGCGGCCCAGGTCCGCACCAGGTCCCGCGCAGCGGACTGGTCGTCGGTGGTGGGAGCGGACGTTGATGCCGACACCGTGTCTCCTAGCGATTGGGCGAGAAGGCCATGCTTCCCACTAGAACGTGTTCTAATAGTGACAGCGTTCGACCGTCAAGTCGACCGCCATCACAGCAGGGCACGTCGGTGTACATACGACACAGAGAAGAGAAATACGGGACCGGGATGCGTATCGTTTTCACCGGTAACGCATCACGAAGGAGCCATTCGCCGCATGTCGGGGACATCGGAGTTCGCAGCTGACAAGTCGCAGACGTCTGCTCGCGCCACGTCGGGTGCCGGCTCTGAATCCCGCCCCCGCCAAGTGATGAACGTCGCGGTGCTGGCCGAATCCGAACTCGGCTCCGAGGCACAGCGTGAGCGCCGCAAGCGCATCCTGGACGCCACCCTGGCGATCGCGTCGAAGGGCGGCTACGAGGCCGTCCAGATGCGTGCGGTGGCCGAACGTGCCGACGTCGCGGTCGGCACGCTCTACCGCTACTTCCCGTCGAAGGTGCATCTGCTGGTCTCGGCGCTGGGCCGCGAGTTCGAGCGCATCGACGCCAAGACCGACCGGTCCGCGTTTCCTGCCGGAGCCACCGCCTATCAGCGGCTCAACATCATGGTCGGCAAGCTCAACCGGGCGATGCAGCGCAACCCGCTGCTCACCGAGGCGATGACGCGGGCTTTCGTGTTCGCCGACGCGTCCGCCGCCGGAGAGGTCGACCACGTCGGCAAGCTGATGGACTCGATGTTCGCCCGCGCGATGAGCGACGGCGAACCCACCGAGGACCAGTACCACATCGCCCGGGTGATCTCCGACGTGTGGCTGTCCAACCTGCTCGCCTGGCTGACCCGGCGCGCCTCGGCCACCGATGTGGCCAAGCGGCTGGACCTGGCCGTGCGACTGCTCATCGGAGACGGCGACCAGCCTAAGATCTGACGCGTGAGCGTCGACCTCCCGTCCGAACTGGTGTCCGCGCTGGACTCGGCTGCAGCGACAACGCGCCTGTTGGTCACCTCGGACTTCGACGGCACACTGGCGCCGATCGTGAACAATCCTGCCGATGCCCGCCCGCTGCCCGCCGCGGCGCAGGCACTGGTCGCTCTCGCCGACTTGGCCGCCACCACAACGGCTTTGATCTCCGGGCGGGCGCTGGAGACACTGCGGGAGCTGTCCTCGATGCCGGCGACGGTGCATCTGATCGGAAGCCACGGAGCCGAGTTCGATTCCGGCTTCGCCCACGACATCGACCACGACCTGCTGCGGGCCATCACCGATCGACTGCGCGCGATCGCCTCGGACAAACCGGGGGTGGCGGTGGAGACGAAGCCCGCCAGCGTGGCACTGCACGTCCGCAACGCCTCGCCCGCCGACGGCGAGGCCGCCCTCGCCGCGGCCTGGGAGGCGGCCCCCGAGTGGGAGGCGCACGTGACGACCGGTAAGGCGGTGCTGGAATTCGCCGTCATAGACACCGACAAGGGCGCGGCGGTCGACATCCTTCGCGGCGAATGCGATGCGACAGCGGTGGTGTTCTTCGGCGACGACGTCACCGACGAGAAGGCCTTCGCCCGCTTGCGCCGCTCCGACGTCGGCGTGAAGGTCGGGCCCGGAGAGTCCGCGGCCGGGTACCGGATCGATTCCCCCGACGCCGTCGCGGCTGCGCTGGAACACCTGGTGGCGTCGCGGAAGAGACTTGCCTGATCGGCAACGATGTTTGCGCGGTGTCGGACAGCCGCGCACGCTGGTGCCATGACGCATTCACCGGACGCCGCCGCCCTCGCCGAGGAGTGGGACGAGCGTTACACATCACTCGCCGATCGCATCCCGGACGGCACACCGAGCGCGGTACTGATCGAGACCGCGGAGAAACTCACCCCAGGCGCCGCATTGGACATCGGCTGCGGTGTGGGCTCTGACGCAATCTGGCTTGCGGCCCAGGGGTGGAAGTCCACAGCGCTGGACGTGTCCCGGGTAGCTCTGGACCGTGCCACCGAACGCGGCAGGCGCGCGGGTGTCGACGTGAATTGGGTGTGCAGCAGGCTGGAGGATCTGCCACTGCCACCCGGCGGGTTCGATCTGGTCACCGCGCACTACCCAGCTCTGCTGCACTCGCCGGGCGCGGACGCCGAGCGCACTCTTCTGGCGGCCGTCGCACCCGGCGGGACTCTGCTGGTTGTCCACCATGCCGACATCGACGTCGATTTGGCCAAAGCACACGGCTTCGACCCGGCCGATTACCTCAGCCACGACGACGTCATCGAACTGCTCGGTGAGGAGTGGGAAGTCAGCGTCGAGAAAAGGCGGCCGCGTGATGTACCGGCAGGGATCGACGGACAGCACACCCATGACGACATCGTCCTTGCCCGCAGGCGCTGATCAGGCAGGAGGCCCCGAGCTGCGTGACCTGCATCAGCGTGGGGCGAGCAGTCGGGTGAGGTCCTTGACGCTCGGCACCTTCCCGGCCACGACCACTTCCTCATCGACCACCAGGCCGGGCGTTTTCATCACGCCGTAGCCGGCGATCTCGGCGTAGTCGGTGACGGCCTCGATCTCGGCGTCCAGACCCAGTTGGGCGAGCGCCTCGCGAGTGTGCTCCTCGAGGGCGTGGCAGTTACGACAGCCGGGTCCGAGGATCTTGACGATCATGAGATCAACTCCGTTCGTTGGAAATGGTTGGGGGACCTTCAGCCGACGAGGTTGAACAGGAATCCGATGATCATGATTCCGAAGGCCACCGTGCCGAAGAACAATGCCAGCAGGGGCGGCTTCATCACCCGGCGCAGCATGACCGCCTGCGGCACCGACAAGGCGATCGTGCTCATCGTGAACGCCATCACCGTGCCCAGCGACATTCCCTTGGCCCACAGCGCCTCTGCGATCGGCACGACGCCGGCGCCGTTGACATACAGGGGCACCCCGGCCAGCGTCGCAACGACGACCGCGAACGGGTTGCCCGGTCCGGCGAAACGCACGAAGAAGTCGGCCGGAACCCACCCGTGGATGACGGCTCCGATGCCGACTCCGAGCAGTACCCACAGCCACACGCTCCGGAAGATGTCCTTGGTCTCGTCGACCGCGGCATCGACCCGCTCGGCCAGCGAGGGCACGCGCCCGTCGGCGCGCAGCGCCGCCACCTTCGTGGTGAACACCATGGGCTCGACCCATCGGCTGAGGTCGAAGCGCGAGAAGATCCAGCCGATCACCAGGGACAGCACACTGCCGGCCACCACGTAGACGGCTGCGATGTGCCAGCCGAACTGGTCACCGATCATGATCGCGGCGATCTCGCTGACCAGCGGCGACGCGATGAGGAACGTCAGGGTGATCGACAGCGGGATGCCCGCCGCGACGAACCCGATGAACAGCGGAATCGAACTGCAGGAGCAGAACGGCGTCACGACGCCGAGGAACACTGCGAGCACCAGCCCGACGAACAGCCCGCGCCCTCGCAGATAGTCCCTGGCCCTGTCCAGATCGAGGCTCGCGCGCAGCATTCCGACCACGAACATCAGTCCGGTGAGCAGCAGAAAGATCTTCACCGTGTCGTACAGGAAGAAATGCACGGCGCCGACGGCGCGAGTGTGAAGATCGAGCCCCAGCCAACCGACTGCCGCATCCCAGAGGTGCTCGTTCAGGACGTAGGCACCGACCCAGCCGAATGCGGCGAGCAGCAGAATTCCCAGGGTCCTGGTGCGCTCCGACGGGCCACCCGGACCTGCGGCCGGAGCGTCACGCGAAGCGGTGCTCACCTCGAAACTCTATCTGTGTCCCGGGATCTCCGAGCCTGGATCCGTCGCGCGGCTCTGCTCGAGGTGCCCGGGCGCGCTGCTGGTCAGGCGGGAGGCCCCGACGTCCGTCCCCGGACCATCTCCGTGTCCAATATCTCGATGACGGGAAGACCCGACCGCGGCGGGTGGTGCAGGAGTTCGCCTGCACGGCGGCCCTTCTCGACGCTGGGCTGCACGACGGTGGTCAGGCCGCGTCGCCTCGCCTCGGGCACACCGTCGAACCCCGTCACCGTCATCTGCCCCGGCACGTAGATGCCCTTCGCGCGCAGATGGTCCATCGCGGAGAGCGCGAGCACGTCGGCCGTGCACATCAGCGCGGTGATCCGCGGATTGGCGTCCAGGGCCACGTCGGCGCCCGCCCCGCCGGACGACGGCAGGTGCTCATAACTTTCCACGACGGTCAGCGACCCCGGATCCAGTCCCGCAGCCGTCATCGCGTCGTACACGCCGCGGATGCGTTCGCCCTGCACATGGAAGTGCGGAGTACGCAGCCGCTCGGGATCGGCCAGCACCGGGGTGGAGCCGCCGTGCGGCCGATCGCGGCCCAGGCGCATCGTCAGCAGGCCGATCTCGCGATGACCGAGCTCGATGACGTGCTCGGCCAGCCGCCGCATCGCCGCGCGGTCGTCGATACACACCCGCGACGTACCGGCTACATCCCTGGGCTGGTCGACCACCACGACCGGGAGATGGCGCTGCAACACCGCAGGCAGATACGGATCGTCGTCGGACGCCGAATACACCACGAAGCCGTCCACACCGGCAGCCAGCACGGCCGCCGAACCATCTGCCACGCTGCGGTTGGGACCGACCGCGACAAGCAGCAGGCCCTGACCCACCGCTTCACACGATTCGGCAAGTCCGGCAACGAAATCCAGCGCCGCAGGATCACTGAACGAGTAATTGAGCGGCTCGGTGATCACCAGGCCCACCGCCCCCGCCCTGCGGGTGCGCAGTGACCGCGCGACCGGGTCCGGCCCCGGGTAGCCGAGCCGCTCCGCCGTCGAGAGCACCCGCTCGCGCAACTCGGCCGACAACTGGTCGGGCCGGTTGTAGGCGTTGGAGACGGTGGTGCGCGACACCTTCAGTTCGGCGGCAAGGGAAGCCAGGGTCGCACGCCGTCTCGGCGTCGGACTCCTCGGCATGCCCTCCGAGGTTAGTGGATGACGTGCGCCGCCGGCCGCAGGCTCGGCTTCAGGCTCGGACGGGCACCCTGCAGCCCGCCCACACCAGCAGCCACACCGCACAGACGATGCTGACGATGACGAAGCTCGGCGGCAGGTTGAACATCGCCGAGAACGCCAGGCCGGCCCAGACCGACACCAGACCGATGACCGCCGAGACGGCCATCGCCATGACCGGCCGGGCGGTGACCATCAACGCCGTCGCGGCCGGGGTGACGACCAGGGCGAACAACAGCAGCGTCCCGACCGCCTGCACAGCCATCGTGACCGTCAGCCCCAGCAGCACCATGAACACGATCGACAGCCCGCGCACCGGAACACCCTTGGCCTCAGCCACTTTGCTGTTGACCGAGGTGAACAGCAGCGGGCGGAAGATGAACGCGATGCCCGCCGCGGTCAACACCAACAGCGCGAAGAATGACAACAACTGCTCGGACGTGATCGCCAGCAGGTTGCCGAACAGCACGTTGGTCAGCGTCGAGGAGTTGCGGGTGGCCAGCGAGTTGAAGAACAGTCCGAGGCCGGTGGCGAACGCCAGTACCGTGCCGGTGGCGACCTCGCGGTCGGCGGCACGCTTTCCCAGCGCGCCGATCACCAGCGCCCCACCGACGCAGAACACCCCGAGACCGACCGCGGCGGGCAGTCCGATCAGCACCGCTCCCGTCGCCCCCGGCAGCCCGATGTGGGCCAGCGCGTGCGCGGCGAAAGAGCTGTGCCGAACGACGATGAAATAGCCCATCAGTCCGGCGGCCAGCGCGACTATCGTGCCGCCCGCCCACGCGTTACGCATGAACGACGAACCAAGAATGTGCAGCCAGTTGTCCTGGTAGCCCAGCGCGACATATTCCACTGCGAGGACCTGCGTCATCCCCCGCTCCGCATGTAGAGCTCCCCCTGCAGGGTGTGGGCCACCTGAATCCTGGTCCCGTACATGTGGGTGAGCAGCTGGGAGTCCACCACCCGGTCCAGCGCGGCGTGGTGGGCGTGCCCGTCGAGGAGATAGATGGCGCTGTCGAGGACGGTCAGCAGCGGGTTGAGATCGTGGGCCACCACGAGGACCGTGACGCCGAGGTCACGCTTGAGGCGGGCCAGCACCGCGACGATCTCGTGCTGGTTGCGCAGATCCAGGGAGGCGAGCGGCTCGTCGAGGATCAGCATCCGTGGGCGTGCGACCAGCGCGCCGGCCAACGCGATGCGTTGCCGTTGTCCACCGGACAGATCCGACAGCCGCCGGTCGGCGATGTCGAGCGCATCGACCCATCCCAGCGCCTCGTCGACCCTGCGCCGATCGGCGGTGCTGGTGCGCCCGAAGCCCCACCGGCGCCCGGTCAGCCCGAGTAGGACGGCGTCGCTGGCCCGGATCGCCTCGTTGGCGTTGGCGTCGTAATTCTGTGGGACGTAACCGATCTCGTCGTTGGCGGCGCCGGGCTGGCGACCGTACACCCGCACCGTGCCCGACGACGGCGGGAGGAGCCCGAGGATCACCTGCAGCAGCGTGGTCTTGCCCGAACCGTTGGGACCGATGATCGCAACGAAGCTGCCGGCGTCGACGCGGAACGTCGACTCGGACCAGATGGTCCGTCCGCCGCGGTCGACACTGACGTCGTCGAACGTCAGCGCCGGAGCCGCCTCGACGGACTCAGGTCCTGACATCGAGGGCCTTGGCCAGGGAATCGAGTTGTGCCACCTGCCAATCCTGGAACGACTTGGCATCCGAGGGCAATGTTTCGGTCACGTCGACGACGGCGATGCCCGCCTGTTCGGCCGCCGAGCGGATCTGCTCGGGCACCGAACCCTCGGTCTGGGTGTTGTAGATCAGTACGTCGACACCACGGTCGGCGAGCAGCTGCAGGAAGGCGTCGAGGTCTGCCGGCGACGGGTCGCTCTCGTTGGCCGCGGCGACCTGGTAGCCCTGCGGCGTCCGATCCACCAACCCGAGCGCGGTGGCCATATCGCCGAACACGCTCTCGGTGGCCGCGTAGGTCCTGCCGGTCGCACCCGCCTTGATCGCAGCGATCACCTCGTCATACGGCTTCATCGACTCGGCGAACTCGGCGTGACGTTCGGCGAAGTACCCCGCCGCGTCGGGGGAGAGCTTGCCGAGTTGGGCGGTGACGGCTTCGGCGACCTCGGTCACCGCGGTCGGGTTGTACCAGACGTGTGGGTTGCCCTCGTCGCCGAGCTCTTGGCCTTGCTCGCCCGCGTGCTCTTGCCCCTCCTCGGCGTGACCGTGCCCGTCCTCGCCCGCGTGCTCTTGGCCTTGCTCGGCGTGACCGCCGCTGAGCTCGACGGCGTTGACCACCGGTGCGTCCGCCGCCGACGTCGCGGCCAGCTTGGCAGCCCACTCGTCGTAGTGGCCGCCGTTGAGGACGACGAGCTGCGCACCCTCGAAGTCCGCGGCGTCCGACGGTGCGGGCTCGTAGTCGTGGGGGTCGACTGCCGAGCCGGCCAGCACCGTGGTGACCTCGGCGCACGCACCGCCGAGCTGCGACACGATGTTTCCCCACTGGTCGACGCTGACCACCACGTTCACGGGCGTCGTCGGGCAGTCCGGGGCGGCCGAGGTGTCCATGTCGGAGGTGTCGTCGCCGCCGCAGGCGGACAGGACGAAGGGCAGGGAGACGGCGAGGATCGCGGCGAGGACGCGCACGCCCCGGAACGAGGAAATCACTCCGCAACGATAACCGTTTTCATTAACTGACGCACATCGCGCAATGTCGGTTGCTGCGCTTATTGAAAATGATTATCATTAAGAACATGTCATCGGCGCCCGCTCCCCTGCTTCCCGTCACCGTCCTCTCCGGCTTTCTGGGGGCAGGCAAGACCACCCTGCTCAACCACATCCTCGCCAATCGGGAAGGGCGGCGGGTCGCGGTGATCGTCAACGACATGAGTGAGGTCAACATCGACGCCGCGCTGGTCGCCGGCCAGGGACACCTCGATCGCACTCAGGAGAAGCTCGTCGAGCTGACCAACGGCTGCATCTGCTGCACGCTGCGCGAGGACCTGATCGAGGCGGTCGGCGCGCTCGCCCGCCAACAACGATTCGACCAGTTGGTCATCGAATCGACCGGCATCTCCGAACCGATGCCGGTGGCGGCTACGTTCAGCTGGGAGTTCGAGGACGGGTCCAGCCTCGGACAACTCGCGCGTCTCGACACTCTGGTGACGGTCGTCGACGCGTCGACCTTCCTCACCGAGATCGCCCGCGGTGAAGCACTCGCCGACCGCGATCTGACGGCCGGCGAGGGCGATGCCCGCAGCATCTCGGACCTTCTCGTCGACCAGGTGGAATTCGCCGACGTCATCCTGCTGAACAAGACGGATCTGGTCAGCGCGGCCACGCTCGGCACGGCGGAGACCCTGGTGCGCCGTCTCAACCCGACCGCGAAACTCATCCGGACCGATCACGGCGTCGTCGACATCGCCGAGGTGCTCGACACCGGCCTGTTCGATCCCATCGCCGCAGAAGAGGCGCCCGGCTGGGACGAGGAAATCGCCGACGGCCACACGCCCGAGACCGAGGAGTACGGCATCAGCTCGATGACGTTCCACTCGGACCGGCCGTTCCATCCCCAACGGCTCGCCGAATCGCTCGGGAAGATGACGCGGATCCTGCGCAGCAAGGGGTTCTGCTGGATCGCCAGCCGACCGACGATCGCGGCTATCTGGTCGCAGGCCGGCCCGAACCTCGTGATCGAGCCCGCCCAGTACTGGTCGTCGACCGAGATCGCGCCGGGCCAGGAGATCGTGTTCATCGGGGTGAAGCTCGACCGCGACAAGGTGCGGCGACTGCTCGAGGCCGCGCTGCTGACCGATGCCGAACTGGCCGAAGGCGAACAGATTTGGACGGAATACGCCGATCCACTCCCAGCCTGGGGCGTGACGCACAGTCACGCAAATTGACGGGACCTCACTCCCCCGTGGCGACCGGGCGCGAGGCGTCCGCACTCCACTGTGACCACGAGCCGGGGAACAGCTTGGCCTCGACGCCGGTTGCCCGCAGCGCGGCGATGGTCACCGCGGCGGTGACACCGGATCCGCAGTAGACGCCGACACCGCCCTCGGTGGCGCCGCGACCTCGGAAGTAGCGGACCAGCTCATCGTCGGGCAGGAATGTGCCGTCAACGGAAAGGGTTTCGACACTCGGCGCGTTGCGGGCACCCGGAATGTGACCAGCCACCCGGTCGACTGGCTCCGTGTCACCACGGAACCGCTCCGGCGCCCTGGCGTCGAGCAGCACTCCGTCGAACCCGGTCACGTCCTCGGCGGTGAGGGCGGGCAGCGCACCACGGTACAGGTCGCGGAACTCGACCGCGACGTCGCCGGGTTCGATTGCCGGGACCCCAGTTTCGAGCCGCCCACCGGCAGCGGTCCACGCGGCCAGTCCACCGTCGAGGATCCGCACCCCTCCGATGCCGGCTGCGGTCAACACCCACCATGCGCGTGCCGAGCCGGCTCGATTCCAGTCGTCGTAGACAACGGTGGGAACGCCCCGGCGTAGGCCCCAGCGGCGCGCCGCCGACTCGACGGAATCTCCCGAGGGAAGGGGATGACGCCCGCGACCGGTGACGGCATGGTCGCTGAGTTCGTCCTCGAGGGAGACGTACACCGCCCCGGGCACATGCCCTCGGGTGTACGCCTCCCGTCCGTCCGGCCGGGTCAGCTCCCAGCGGACATCGAGGACGTTCACAGGTGCGCCTTCGGCGATCAGGCGGGCCAGTTCCGCTGCGGTGATGAAGATGTCAGCACGCGTCACCCTGCCATCGTCGCACTGTTTCAGTGGTCGTGGCCGACGGCCCCACTCAACTCGTTCGGCGCCTGGTCCAGCGTCACCGACGCGGTCACCGTCCCGCTCTGCAGGTCGAGCAGGTGGATCTGCCTGGTGGCGGGATCGGTGACGTACACGACGTCCTCACGGGTGAAGACGGTCGGCCGCGGATCCTGCCAGTCGTCTGGTTCGGTCCATGCGCCGGTCACATCGATGGTCTTGATCTGCGCACCCGTCACCGGATCGAACACATACAGCTTGCCGTCGGTGCCCAGGATCAGCGCCTCGGCTTGGGGTCCCCTGGCCAGCGACCGGAAGGAGTAGCTCACCGACGGCGGTAGCTGCACCAGCGTGAGCTTGTCGGTGGTGGTGTCGATCAGCGAGAACTGCGTGGGGCGCTCCAGCTCGGCGTCCGGGTCGATCTTCATGTCGCCCAGCGCTACCGGGGAGTCGTCGTGGCCCTTGATGTTGCCGATGCGGCCGTACGGAGTCGGGCTCGCCACCTTGGTGAAGCGACCGTTGGCGAAGATCAGTGCGCCGTTCTCGCAGCCGAGCACCACCTCCTCGTCGGCGACGACGGTCTCGCCGTGCAGGCCGGGGCAGTTCTCGTTGCGCGCGATCTCACGGTCGCCCTGCAGCGCGACGGCGCCGGTGCGGCTTTCGGCGTCGCCGAGGCTGTGCACCAGGGTCCCGTCGGACAGAATCACCGCCACCCCGTGATGGGGTTGCGGAGTGGTGAACGTCTGCGTCTCCGGCATGCCGTCCGCCAGCGCGTGCGGATCGAATGCGGTGATCTCACCGGAGCCGTCGGCGAACAGCACCGTCGTTTCCCCGTGCGGCACAACGTGTCCCGCTTCTGCAGCCGGGAAGGTCTCGTCGGTGAGCTGCCCGGATGCCGCGTCGAGGATCCGGAACCCCTCGTTCGTGGTCACCAGCACGTGCGCGTCGTCGCCGGCCGGGTTGACGCGCAGGAACCCGTCGAGCGGAATGTCCTGCCTGAGCTCCAGCGTCTCACCGTCGAGAACGTAGAGGCCGCCGTCGTAGGTGGCCACCAGGGGTTCGGGGATCGGGGCGCTCTGAACCGGTGAGGTCGGCTCGGAAGTCCCCGCGCTTTGGGCGTTGTCGTCGCCCGACGAGCAGGCGGTCAGCGCCGCCGCACACGACAACACTCCGACGCGGTACAGCCACCGCGGATTGGACATGTTCGCTCCCTTCCGAGCTGAATTGTCTTGACCTGCGGTCAGCGCAGGCCGGTGATGATGGCGTCGGTGTTGGCGCGCATCATGTCGAGGTAGGTCGCTCCGGGGGTGCCGGGAGGGCTGAGTGACTCGCTGTAGAGGGGCACGATTTCGACGTCCACGCCGGCATCCCGGGCCAGCACCCTGGCCAACTTGTCAGGTTGCGACGAGTCGACGAAGATCGCGGGCACCCGCGCGAAATCGATTGCGTCGACCAGAGACTGCAGATCTGACGCGCTGGGCGCGGCGAGAGTGGTTCCGCTGGGCACAACCGCGCCGATCACTGTGAAACCGAAGCGCTGCGCGAGATAACCCAATACGTGGTGGTTGGTCACCAGCTTGCGCCGTTCGGCCGGGATGGTGTCGAAGCCGGTGCGCATCGAGGTGTCGAGTTCCCGCAGCTTCGCGCGGTAGCTCTCGGCGTTGCGTGCCACGGCGTCGCGGTCGATTCCGTCGATCTCGCGGACCGCCTCCTCGATGGCGTCCACCGCCATGATCATGCGCTGCGGATCGGTCCAGAAGTGTGGGTCAGAGGTGCCGGCGCCGTCTCCCTCCGAAAACTGGATCGGGTCGACGTGGTCGGTCACCGCGAGCGTCGGAACTCCCTCGGCTGCAGCGCTTTCCACATTGCGGATGACGTTCTCTTCGAGGCCGAGTCCGTTGTAGACGATCAGGCCGGCACGACCCATGGCCGCCGCGTCCTGGGCGGAGACGCCGAAGGAGTGGGGGTCGGCATTCGGTTGCATCAGCACGCGGACGTCGGCAGCATCGCCGACCACGTTGCGGACGACATCGCCGAGGATGTTCGTGGTGACGATGACCTCACCCGTGGCCGAGGCGGCAGTGCCACCAGTGCAGGCAGCAACCGCGGTCAGGATCGCGCAGATGCAGATCCGCGTCCACCGCCTCACCGGCCGGCCTCCACCATCAGGCCGGGAGCCACCTCGGTGCGCAGCGTGCGGGCGATCCGCAGCCCGTCTGCGTAGTCGATCTCGTAGACCTCGCGGGTGGCCGCGTTGTTCACGTAGGCCCGGTCGGAGTCGAGGTCGACGACCGGTTGTGCACCGTCAGCGGGGATGTCGTCAGGGAACAACGGAATCCGCGCGGTCTCGGCGCGAGTGTTGACGTCGTATGCGCTGAGCGTGCCGTCGCGGTGCAGGACCAGAACGGTTCCGCCGCCGGCAGTGTTGGTCGCCACCGCATCCGCTACCGGGATCAGCGTCCACGATCGCTGCCTGCTGTCGAGTATCCACACCGTACCTGCAGACACCCCCGCGAAGACGTCGGCTCGGTCGCGGTGCTCCATCCGCCGGGGACGCTCGACCGGCGCCTCTGCCGGGAACGGAGCGGGGGTGACGGTCAGGTCCCCGTCGCCCCCGGTGACCCTGACCGCCCCGGTGTCGCACCCGAAGACCACGGCGCGTCGGGTCGGCATCGCCCAGGTCGGGTTCGGGCATTCGCCGACCAGATCCGTGGTCCCGGTATCCCCGGTCACCTGCATCCGGCCCGCTGCCGTGACCGTGACGAGCCGACTGCCGTAGGGCGCCACCGCGACCACGTCCGGGGAGAGCGCGAGTCCCGCGGGCGCTTCGACGACGTTGTCCGCCAGCTTCTCCCGGTCGAACAGTGCTGTCGCGTTCGTCGGTGTCCGGACGGCGACGATCGAGTTGACGGCGCTGACGGAGGCCGCAGGCACGTCGAGAGTGGCGACCTCCGCCGGTTCGGTGGCGAAATAGTGGTCGTGGTCGCCGTGGCCGAAGGTCCATGCACCGGCGTCGACGACCGTGGTGCGGCCGCCGGTGCGCAGGTAGGCGAACCGGCCGTCACCACTGATACCGTCGACCGGCCCGTACGAGCCGATCGACGTCTCCACCTCATCGACGGCGTCATAGACCGAGGTGGCACCGGTGGCCGGGTCCACGAGCACCAATCTGGTCAGGGCGCCGTCGAGTTCGCGCGCTCCTTCCACGACGACTTCGTCCTCGCCGGCGGACGTCGGCTGTTCAGCCGGCGCCGGCGACTCGCCCCCGGTTCCGCAACCCGCCACCACGCAGGCCGAGGCGGCGACGACAGACATGCGCTTCCAGTTGCCCCGGCCGAACGACAGCAGCGTGGAGGCGAAGAAGATCAGAACAGCCACCCCCGCGATCGTCGCACCACCGGCCGTGCCGGCATACCACGAGATGAGCAGACCCAAATAGACTGCGGCCGAACCGATCAGGGCGGACAGCAACATGACCCGCGGGATCGATCGGGACCAGGCCAAGGCGGCCGCGGGAGGCGCGACGAGCAGTCCGAGCACGAGCAGGGTGCCGACGACGTGGAAGGACGCCACCATCGCGACGGCCATGAGCATGGTCAGCACCGGGATCGCGAGCTGCGGGCGCAGTCCGAGTGTCGCGGCCTTGCGCGGATCGAATGTGACGGCGACGAATGCGCGGTGCCCGATGATCACAGCTCCCAGCGTCAGGACGAGCGCCGTCGCAAGGACGACGAGGTCGGCGGTGCGGACGGCGAATACGTCGCCGAACAGGAATCCGGTGAGGTCGACGGCGAAGCTCTGCGAGCGGGACACCACGATGACGCCGAGGGCGAGCATGCCGACCAGCAGCAGCCCGACGCTGGTGTCGGACGACAGTCTCGACGACCTTCCGAGGGCAGCGACACCCACTGCCATGACCAGGGCGGCGACCAGGCCGCCGATGAGCAGGCTGATTCCCAGCAGTGCCGCCAGGGCCACCCCGGGCAGCATGCCGTGTGTCATCGCTTCGCCGAGGAAGACGTTGCCGCGCAACAGGACCCAACAGCCAACGAGTGAGCACAGGCACGCGGCGATCACGCCGGCGACCAAGGCCCGCAGGACCATGTCGGCCTGGAACGGGTCGACCAGCGCGTGCATCATGCCGTAAAGTCTTAGCAGTAATGACAATCATTTTCAATAAGGGCACCTCGGCCACCGCCCGAATCGACGTGTCGGCAGTCGACTTCGGCTACCCCGGCATGCCGGTGTTCCGTGGCCTGACACTGTCCGTCACCCCGGGCGCCGTGACGGCCGTCGTGGGGGCGAACGGCTCGGGGAAGTCGACGCTGTTGAGCCTGCTTGCCGGGGCGCTCCGCCCCGCGGCCGGTCGGGTCCATGTGGACGCGCGCGACATCGCCTTCGCCGTGCAGCGCAGCGCGGTCACCGACTCCTTTCCCGTCACCGCCGGCGAGGCGGTCATGATGGGACGCTGGCGCCGGCTCGGACTGCTGCGGAGGCCGAAGGCCGATGACCGCGCGGTGGTCGAGCACTGGCTGACCGAACTGGGTCTGAGCGATCTTCGGCACCGGGCCCTCGGGGAGCTCTCCGGAGGTCAGCGGCAACGGGTCCTGTTGGCCCAGGCGTTCGTGCAGCAGGCCCCGCTGCTGCTGCTCGACGAGCCGACCACCGGCCTGGACACCGACTCGGCCGGCGTGGTGATCGGCCATCTCCGGCGTCTCGCCGGCGAGGGCACCACGGTGGTCACCGCCACCCACGACCCCGCCGTCGTGCAGACCGCCGACCATCGCATCGATCTGGACAGGCCGGGCCCGCACTAGGCTGAACGCCATGACCACGGTCTCCGTCGACCTCAACGCCGACCTCGGCGAGGGCTTCGGCGTGTGGACGCTCGGCGACGACGACGCGATGCTCGACATCGTCACGTCCGCCAACGTGGCGTGCGGATTTCACGCCGGCGACCCCGCAACCCTGGTGAGGGTGTGCCGAGCGGCCGCCGCACGTGGAGTGCGGATCGGCGCCCAGGTGAGCTACCGCGATCTGGCCGGGTTCGGCAGGCGCTTCATCGACGTCAGCGCCGAGGACCTGGTCGCCGACGTGATGTACCAGATCGGCGCGTTGTCGACGCTGGCCGCCGTCGCCGGCTCGTCGGTGTCCTATGTGAAACCACATGGGGCGCTGTACAACGCGATTACCACCAATCACCTGCAGGCCCACGCCGTGGCCGAGGCCGTTCACACCGTCGACCCCACGCTGCCGGTCCTCGGGCTGGCCGGGTCGGTGTTCTTCACCGCGGCAACCGAACTGGGGCTGCGCACCGTTCCCGAGGCCTTCGCCGACCGGGCCTACCGGCCCGACGGGCAACTGGTCTCCCGCCGGGAACGCAACGCGGTGCTGCGCGACGTCGACGAGATCGTCGACCGCGTCATCTCAATGGTCACCACCGGACGGGTCGCCGCCGTCGACGGTTCGACCATCCCCATCACCGTGGAATCCGTTTGTGTGCACGGGGATTCACCCGGGGCGGTGCAGATCGCGACCGCGGTGCGCGAACGGCTGATCGCCGACGGCGTGACGCTGGCCCCGTTCAGCTGAGGCCGGCCTCCCGGTTGGCGCCGGCCACCACACTCTCGAGCAGACCGGGAATGGCGGCGCCGACCTGCTCACGGCGCAGCCGCTGGTAGGTCAGGCCGTCGATGACGAGGCGTTCGGTGACGCCCGCCTCCCGCAGAACCTTGAAGTGGTGAGTGGCCGTCGACTTGTTGATGCCGTCGTAGAGTGCCCCGCACTGCATGGGCCCTCCCGCGTTGTGCAGACGCCGGACGATCTCGAGACGGACGGGATCGTGGATCGCGGCCAGCACCTGCTGGAGCGGAGCCACGGGATGCGCCGACGGATCGCCGACCAGCGCTTCAGCGGCCACGGGAATATCCTTCGTCACGGCGGGTTTGATGTTGGTCGAACCCAGCGTACGCTCGGCCGGGTTCGATGTCCGTCAAACCTTGCCGATCCGGGAGTGAAGCCGAATGGTGGCGTTCGACCGCTCGATCCCCGACACCCAGCGCTGGGCCTACCCGTTGCTGCTGGTGTTGAGCGGGGTGGCGCTCGGGGTGTCCGGACTGCCTGCACCGCTGTACGGCATCTACGAGACGAACTGGCACCTCTCACCGCTGGCCACCACCGTCGTGTTCGCGGTGTACGCCGTCGCCGCGCTGGCCGCCGTGCTCGTCTCGGGCAGGATCTCCGACGTCGTGGGCCGCAAGCCGGTGCTGGTCGGCGCCCTTGTCGCGCTGCTGATCGGGCTCGGCGTGTTCCTGATCGCCGACAGCATGGCGATGCTGCTGCTGGCCCGCACGATCCACGGGGCGGCGGTGGGCTCGATCGTGGTCGCTGGCGCCGCGGCCCTGCTCGACCTGCGACCCGACCACGGCGTGCGCGCCGGTCAGCTCAGCGGGGTCAGCTTCAACATCGGCATGACCGTGGCGATCCTCGGGTCCGCACTGCTCGCCCAGTACGCCCCGCATCCGCTGCGCACGCCGTACGCGGTCGTCGCGGTGATCTGCCTGGTCGTCGGTGTCGGAGTGCTGGCGCTGCGCGAACCGCACACCGCCCGCACCCGCGGCCCGATCCGGATCGCCAGACCCGCCGTCCCTGCGGAGATCCGCGCCGACTTCTGGTTCTCCGCGCTGGGCGCGATGGCGTCGTGGTCGGTGCTCGGCGTGCTCCTGTCGCTGTATCCGTCGCTGGCGGCGCGCCAGACCCACATCGACAACCTCGTGTTCGGCGGCGCCGTCGTCGGCACCACCGCGTTCGCCGCCGCGCTCGCCCAGTTGGCGGCGACCAGGGTGCCGGCACGATACTCGGCGATCCTCGGCGACGCCGGGATGGCCGCCGCGCTGCTGCTCACCATCCCGGTGCTGCTGACCCATCAATGGCAACTGGTGTTCGTCGCTGCCGCCCTGCTCGGTGCGACGTTCGGGCTCGGCTTCGGAGGCTCACTGCGACACCTGTCCGACGTGGTCCCCGCAGGGAGGCGCGGCGAGACGATGTCGGCGTTCTACCTGCTGGCCTACTCCGCCATGGCGGTGCCCACGCTGATCGCCGGCTGGGCCGCCACACGGTGGGACCTCGCGGCGGTGTTCCCCTGGTTCGCAGGGGTTGTCGCCGCAGCGTGCATGGGCGCGGCAATCGCGGGTGTGCGCAGTGTGCGGCTGGCGCAATAGCTGAGCTGTCGAGTTGATCTCGACGGCCGTTTCTGTGTGGCGAAATCCGAGTCGTTGGAAAACGCGGCACCGGCAAGCACATTCGGACCGCAGCGACCGCAGGCGGAAACCACCTCAGCTTTCGAACTCACCATCGCCATCCGGGATGGGGACGACGCCCCGGTGGCACAATGGCCGCCGTGGCAGTCGGGACACCGTCAACGCGCTACCGACCCAATTCGATGCACGTTCTCGTCATCGCGGTGGTGGGACTCGCACTCGTCGGCGGTATCTTGCGTGGATTCGTCGCGGGCACACCCGGTGTCGCCACCGCTGCCACCGTGTTCTGCGGAATCTTCGTCCAAGCCTTGCCTTTTCTGGCACTCGGAGTGGTGATCAGCGGCGCAGTGGCCGCACTGGTCACCCCGGACCGGTTGGCGCGATGGCTACCCAAGCGGCCGTCCGCGGCAATCCTGGCGGCCGGTGTCGGCGGCTTCGCGCTACCCGGGTGCGAATGCGGTTCGGTACCCATCGCCCGCCGGTTGTTCGGCGAGGGCACCGTCGGGGCAGCGGCTTTGACATTCATGCTGGCCGCACCCGCGATCAACCCCGTCGTCCTGGTGGCCACCGCAGTAGCCTTTCCCGGCGAACCCGGCATGGTCGTCGCGCGCTGCGCGGCGTCGCTCATCACCGCGCTCATCATGGGCGGGCTCTGGGCGCGATTCGGCCTGCCACGCTGGATCACCCGCCGCGTCCCGCACGAGCATTCGACCGGTGGCTCCCGCTGGACGGCCTTTTCCGAGGCGGCGCGGCACGATTTCCTGCAGGCGAGTTCGTTCCTCGTCGTGGGAGCGGCAGCCGCCGCGGCGCTGCATGTGCTGGTCCCAGCCTGGATGTTCGAGCATCTCGCCGGTCAACTCCTGCTCGGCATCGCAGTGATGGCGCTGCTCGCAGTGGTGCTGGCGCTGTGCTCCGAAGCCGACGCGTTCGTCGCCGCCAGCCTGTCGATGCTGCCGCTGCTGCCCCGCCTGGTGTTTCTCGTGGTCGGACCCGCCGTCGATATCAAACTGTTCGCAATGCAAGTGGGGATGTTCGGACGCGCCTTCGCCATTCGGTTCGCGCCGGTGACGTTCGTCGTCGCGACGGCGACGGCGACGATCGTCGGACTTCTCGTGCTGGGAAATCGATGAACCGCGAAACCGAGAATGCCCTGCTGCTGCTCGTCGGGGTGAGCGCCGCGCTCATCACTTTCAGCGGCGCCTACACCCGCTACGTGAAACCCTCACTGCAGCCGTGGTTGTTGGCCTCGGCAGCCCTACTCATCACATTGGCGGTGGTCTCCATCGTCAGAGATGTCCGCCGGGGTGGCCACACCGAAGCCACACACGGCGGCCATGAGCACCGGTCGGGAATCGTCTGGTTGCTTCTGGTCCCGGTTGCGTTGCTGGCGTTCATTGTTCCGCCTGCCATCGGTCCGCTGACCGCGCGCACTTCGGTCACCGCGATCTCCACCGATGTGCTCCGGAGACCGTTTCCTCCGCTGTCCGACGAGCGTGCTCCGGAGATCTCGCTTCCCGACCTGCTCATCCGAATCGCACAGGACTCCGCAGGCACGCTCGACGATCGGGTCGTCAGCGTCACCGGATTCACGATCAAGGACGGTGCCCGTACCGATCTCGGACGGGTGGTCATTCTGTGCTGCGCCGCTGACGCCCAGCTGGCCAGGATCGTCCTCGGCGGACCGGCGGCCACCTCGGCGGGCAACCTTCCCGACGGCACCTGGGTCCGGGTTGAGGGCAAGGTCCCAGCCGGACAAAGCGATTCGTCGCGCAGCTTCATACCGCAGCTGGATGTCACGGTCGTCGAGCAGATCGATCCACCCGAGAACACCTACAGCTACTGACCGAGCTCGGTTTCCCACGTGAGGCGCGAGAGCGTAATCTGCACCCGAGTGTTAATGGAAATGATTTTCGTTAGGGTTGGGTTGTGAATCGGACACCGGTGCTCCTCGTCTCCGGCCAGGAATTGACGGACCAGATCAGTGAAGCCCTGCTCCACGAGTCGGGCACCCTTGTGGTCAGACACCGCTTCGACGGACAGGTCGTGCTGCGGTCGGTCTGCATCCGCCGAGGCGACGAACCACACACCTCGCAGTGGCCGATCGAGCTCATGAACTGCTGCGTCGACTGCACGATCAGAAGCGACCTGCTCGTCCTGTTGCGCCGGTTGCACCGCCGTGATGACGTGAGCCGCATCGTCGTTCACCTTCCCCCGTGGCTGGAGCCAGAACCGCTCTGCTGGGACATCAACAACGTCGACGTGGTGGTGGGACCCGGGTATATCGACGGACCCGCCGCCCGCGACGTGCGAATCGAGGCGGTGATCACCACCGTGGCCACCGGGCAATGGCTGACCGATGCCCTGGGCGCCGACGTCCTCGACGATGGCCGGACCGTTGCCCAAGTGGTGGTGGGACAGGCCGAGTTCGCCGACGTGCTGCTGCTATCGGCACCCGACCGCACGACGCAGGCGGTACTTCACCGACTCGCACCCCGGGCTCAGATCATCACCGGCACCGAACAACTGGGCTCGGCACTTGATGCGCTGAGCGACAGCGCACGGCGTGGCGCGGACCATGACCCGCACGAGCCTCTGCTCTCCGGCGAGCCTCCGCTGGTCGCCGAGCACGGCGTGAAGCTCGTTGAATTCCAGGCGATCCGGCCGTTTCACCCGCTTCGCCTGCACCGGGCAATCGATGACCTTCTCGACGGTGTAGTCCGACTGCGCGGACGTGCCTGGCTGGCAAGTCAACCCGACGTTGTGCTGTGGATCGAATCGGCCGGCGGCGGACTGCGCGTGGGCCATGCCGGCGAGTGGCTGGCCGCCTCGGCGATTGACGAACCGGCCGACCCCGACCCCGAACGCGCGGTGTTGGCCAGCCTGCGATGGGACGAGCAGTTCGGCGACCGTCACATCTCTCTGACCGCACTCATCTGCGGGGCCGACCCCGAGGCCGTCACCGCCTCACTTTCCGCAGCGCTGCTCACCGACGATGAACTTTCCCGGCCCGACCTGTGGGCACACTGGGAAGACCCGTTCGGGGAATGGCATGAAGACCCCTGCGAGGGCCTCGACAAGGCGGACGGGGCCGCCACCCGCGACCGGCCCGACGAGGGCGACCCCACCGGGTTCAGTCGGAGCTAGCACCCGATTTGCGAGAGCCGTATCGCCGACGGAACTTCTCGACCTGTCCGGCCGCATCGACGATTCGACGACTGCCGGTCCAGAACGGATGTGAATCCGACGTGACCTCGACGACGACAAGCGGATATTCGCGAACACCCTCGGACGTTTCCCATTCGACGGTTCGCGCGCTCGTCAACGTGGATCGGGTGAGGAACTGCTTGCCGGTGTTCGCGTCCTGGAAGACGACCGGGTGGTAGTCGGGGTGGATTCCTGGCTTCATGTGCACCTTCCACTGTCGTTATTGAAAACCATTTCCATTAATACGCTTCCGAGGGTACAGTGACAACCCGAACGGCCCGAACGGGCTTCCCCCGCGCCGATCCAGAGGAGGTGCCCTTCCCGGATGCATGCGCCGCTGCACCCAGATCTCCTGTCCCGTAGAAGCATTGATGTTGCGGTCGGTATCCTCATGGCCCTGCGCCGCTGCTCCGAAGATCAGGCTTTCGCAGAGATCGCTGCCGCCGCGCACCGTATGGGCCTTCCCCTCGGCGAGGTCACCAGAGCGCTTGTCGCCGTCGCCGATGCCCACAGCGGGCACACATCACACCGTGATGAGGCGCTGCGAATCTGGGGCGAACTGTTTTCCGAGCACCCCCGGCGATAGCTTCGGCCGGCTGCAACTGTCGCCCCCTGCGCAGTGGTCCACCTAGGGTGACCAGATGCGCCTCAAGCTCGGGCGGCCTGACTTGCAGGCCTACTCCGCGTACTTCGACCTACCCCCGGCGCCGTCGGCCTCGCCGGTGACGGTGACGTGGGCGGGGGTGACCACACTTCTGGTCGACGACGGCGAATCTGCGGTGATGACCGACGGGTTCTTCTCCCGACCGAGCCATCTGAGCGTCGCCGCCCGGCCGCTGAGGTCGTCGCGATCCCGTATCGACGATGCTCTGTCCCGGCTCGGCGTGCGGCGCCTGGATGCGGTCACCCCGGTGCACACCCATTACGACCATGCGATGGACTCCGCGGTGGTGGCCGACCTGACCGGGGCCCGGCTGATCGGCGGCCGGTCGGCGGCCGCGATCGGCCGCGGGCACGGGCTGGACCGCGTCGACGTCGTCGCCCCAGGCGAGACCGTGTCAGTAGGCAGCTACGACATCACCCTCGTCGAGGGCAGCCACTGCCCGCCGGACCGGTTTCCCGGCACGATCACGACACCGGTCACCCCGCCGGCGCGGGTTTCGGCCTACCGGTGCGGGGAGGCGTGGTCGACACTGGTGCACCACCGCCCCACCGGAGTGGGACTGCTCGTCGTCGGCAGTGCCGGTTTCGTACCTGACGCGCTCGCCGGTCGCCGCGCCGACGTGGTCTACCTTGGGGTCGGACAGCTGGGCCTGCAGCCGGAGGGGTACCTGGTCGACTACTGGACGCAGACCGTGCGGACCGTCGGCGCGCGCCAGGTGGTCCTGATCCACTGGGACGACTTCTTCCGGCCGCTCGACAAACCGTTGCGCGCCTTGCCGTTCGCCGTCGACGACCTCGACGTCTCGATGCGTGTGTTGTCCCGGCTCGCCGCCGAGGACGGGGTCGGTCTACACCTGCCCACGCTGTGGCAGCCTGCCGCTCCATGGAGTTGATCCTCTCCGTCGCCACCCTCGCCTCGGTTCTCGCGTTCGCCCTGCTGCGCCCGCACCGCTGGCCCGAGGCCGTCGTCGCCGTCCCGGCCGCTGGTCTGGTCATCGCGAGCGGCGCCATCTCCTGGGACGACGCCGTGGCCGAGGCCGGCCGCCTGGCGCCCGTGGTCGGCTTCCTGGCCGCCGTGCTGGTGCTGGCCCGGCTGTGCGATGACGTCGGGCTGTTCCACACCGCCGGGGTGATGATGGCGCGGGCCACCTCCGGTGGCCAAACTCGCTTGCTGGCTTCGGTTTTCGCGATCGCGGCGGGTGTGACAGCAATACTGAGCCTGGACGCCACCGTCGTCCTGCTGACCCCGGTGGTACTGGCCACCGCGCGCACGCTGGCCGTCCCGCCCCGCCCCCACGCCTATGCCACCGCTCACCTGGCCAACAGCGCGTCGCTGCTGCTGCCGGTGTCGAACCTGACCAACCTGCTGGCGTTCGGAGCCGCGGGGCTGTCCTTTCTACATTTCGCCGCGGCCATGTCGCTGCCCTGGCTGGCCGCCATCGCGGTCGAGTTCGTGTTGTTGCGTTGGTTTTTCGCGAAGGATCTGGCGGTGGAACCCCGGCGCGCTGCGGTCACCGAGCCGGTCGAGGTGCCGGTCTTCGCGCTGGTGGTCCTCGGCCTGACGCTGCTCGGGTTCGCCGTGACCTCGCTGTTGGGCCTCTCGCCGGCCTGGGCGGCGCTGGCGGGCGCGCTGGTGCTGGGCGTGCGTGCGCTGGCCACGCGGCACACCACCGTCACCCGGATCGCCGCGGCGGCCGACGTGCCGTTCCTCATCTTCGTGCTCTGCCTGGGCGTCGTCGTCGCCGCGGTGATGCGCAACGGACTCGAGTCGGCGATGCGCGACGCGATACCCGAGGGCCAGGGCCTGGCCGCGCTGCTCGGGATCGCCGCGGTGGCCGCGGTGCTGTCCAACGTCGTCAACAATCTGCCCGCGGTACTGGTACTGCTCCCCCTGGCCACACCCATAGGGCCCGCCGCGGTGCTGGCGGTGCTGATCGGGGTGAACATCGGACCCAACCTCACGTATGTCGGATCACTGGCGAACCTGCTGTGGCGCAGCGTGGTACGCCGGGACATGCGCGTCGGTTTCGCCGAGTTCAGCCGCGTCGGCCTGGTGACCGCACCGCTCACGCTGGTGGCCGCGGTGCTCGGACTGTGGGCCTGGATCCAGCTGTTCGGGCTCTAAGCGGAACGCCGCTGCCTGGCGATCTCGGCGAGCACCACACCCGCGGCGACCGACGCGTTGAGCGACTCGGTCGGCCCGGCCATCGGGATCGACACCACCGCGTCGCAGTTCTCCCGCACCAGCCTCGACAGGCCCTTGCCCTCCGAGCCGACCACCACCACGATCGGGCCGGCTCCGTCGATCTGGTCGACCGTGGTGTCGCCGTCGGCGTCGAGCCCGACCACCTGCAACCCGGCGTCGGCCCACTGTTTGAGCGCGCGGGTGAGGTTGGTCGCCCGCGCGACCGGCGTCCGCGCCGCCGCGCCCGCGCTGGTGCGCCACGCGACCGCGGTGACCGAGGCCGACCTGCGCTGCGGGATCAGCACCCCGTGCCCGCCGAACGCGGCCACCGAGCGGACGATCGCCCCGAGGTTGCGCGGGTCGGAGATGTTGTCCAGCGCGACCAACAGCGCCGGCATCGCATCGGACTTCGCCTCGGCGAGCAGATCGTCGGGGTGCGCGTAGTTGTACGGCGGCACCTGCAACGCGATGCCCTGGTGCATGCCGTTGGCCGCGATCCGGTCCAGGTCGTGGCGCGGCACCTCGAGGATCGCGATGCCCTTGTCGGCCGCGATCTGCACCGACTCGGTGAGACGCTCGTCGGAGTCGGCCCCGAGGGCGACGTAGAGAGCCGTCGCCGGAACGCCCGCGCGCAGGCACTCGAGCACCGGGTTGCGGCCGAGGACGATCTCGGTGTCGTCGGTTTTCTTGTGCCTGCCCTGGGCCTGTCGTGCCGCCTTGGCGGCCCGCTTGCCGGCAGGGTGGTGCGGGCGCTGGTGCGCCGGGGGCGTCGCGCCCTTGCCCTCCAGCCCGCGCCTGCGGACGCCGCCGGAGCCGACGGTCGGCCCCTTCTTGGTACCGGCCTTGCGCACCGCGCCGCGCCGCTGTGAATTGCCCGCCATCTACTTGTCCGTTCCGTCCAGAAGTGACCATTGGGGACCGTCGGCGGTGTCGGTCACCTCGATACCCGCCTCCTTGAGGCGGTCGCGGATGGCGTCGGCTTCGGCCCAGTCGCGCCGGGCCCTTGCGTCTTCCCGGCGTTGGACCTCGGCCTGCACCAGCACGTCGACGGCGGCCAGCGCCGCGGAGGTCTCGTCGCGGGACTCCCAGCGCTCGTCGAGCGGGTCGGCGCCCAGGATGCCCATCATCGCGCGAATCGACATGGCGTGGGTCAGCGCGGTGTCGTGATCGCCCGCATCCAGCGCCCGGTTGCCTTCGGCGCGCGCGGCGTGCACCTCGGCCAGCGCGGCGGGCACGGCCAGATCGTCGTCGAGGGCGGCGCCGAACTTCGGCGTCCACTCGCCCGGCACCACCGCGCCGACGCGGGTGCGGACCCGGTGCAGGAAGTCCTCGATACCGGCGTAGGCCTTCGCGGCGTCCTGCAGCGCCGTCTCGGAGAACTCCAGCATCGACCGGTAGTGCGCGCTACCCAGGTAGTACCGCAGCTCGGCAGCCCGAACTCGTTGCAGCACAGCGGGAATCGCGAGCACGTTGCCCAGCGACTTGCTCATCTTCTCGCCGCCCATGGTGACCCAACCGTTGTGCAGCCAGAACCGGGCGAAGCCGTCACCGGCGGCCTCGGCCTGCGCGATCTCGTTCTCGTGGTGCGGGAACACCAGATCCATGCCGCCGGCGTGGATGTCGAACGCGGCGCCCAGGTAGGACTCGCACATCGCCACACATTCGGTGTGCCAGCCGGGACGGCCGCGGCCCCACGGCGTCGGCCACGACGGCTCGCCGGGTTTCGCGCCCTTCCACAGCGTGAAGTCCCGCTGATCGCGCTTGCCCGTCGCCACGCCCTCGCCCTGGTGCACGTCGTCGATCCGGTGACCGGAGAGCTTGCCATAGTCCGGCAGGGTCGCCACGCTGAAATAGACGTCGCCGTCCCCGGTGTAGGCGTGACCGCGCTCGATCAGCCGCTCGATCAACTCGACCATCTGGGTGATGTGCCCGGTCGCCCGCGGCTCCGCCGACGGCGGCAACACGCCGAGCGCGTCGTAGGCGGCGGTGAACGCCCGCTCGTAGGTGGCCGCCCACTCCCACCACGGGCGGCCCGCATCGGCCGCCTTGTGGAGGATCTTGTCGTCGATGTCGGTGACGTTGCGGATGAACGCCACGTCGAAGCCCTTGGCGGTCAGCCAGCGCCGCAGCACGTCGAACGCGACGCCGCTGCGGACGTGCCCGATGTGGGGCAGGCCCTGGACAGTCGCGCCGCACAGGTAGATGGACACGTGGCCGGGCCGCAGTGGCACGAAGTCGCGCACACCACCAGACAAGGTGTCATAGAGCCGCATGACAGCTGCGGGGCTTTCGGTCACGACCGGCCAGCTTACCGGCCGTTTCAGCCTTTACCCTCATCGCCAACGACCAGGGCCGTGGCGATGGCCGCAAGCCCCTCTCCGCGCCCAGTCAAACCCAGACCGTCGGTCGTGGTCGCAGACACCGACACGGGGGCGCCGAGAATGCCGGAGAGGACCCGCTGCGCCTCCGCACGGCGGGGTCCGATCTTCGGTCGGTTGCCGATGACCTGCACGGCGGCGTTGCCCACGCGCAGCCCTTCGGCCGTCATCATCGAATGGACGTGCCGCAGCATGTCCGCGCCGCTGACTCCCCGCCACTGCGGCAGACCGGTGCCGAACACCTCGCCGATATCGCCCATGCCCGCTGCGGACAGCAACGCGTCACACAGGGCATGGGCAGCGACGTCGCCGTCCGAATGACCGGCACAGCCGTCTGCGTCGTCGAACAACAGACACAGCAGCCAGCACGGACGACCGGCCTCGATGGGATGTACGTCGGTACCGAGCCCGACGCGGATACTCGGCAACATCACCGCCGCATCAAGAGGTGCGGTCAGGACGCTGCAGCGAGTACTTCGTCCAGAATCGTCGAGGCCTTGGCGTCATCGGTGTTCTCGGCGAGCGCGAGCTCACCCACCAGAATCTGCCGAGCCTTGGCCAGCATCCGCTTCTCGCCGGCGGACAGCCCACGCTCCTGATCGCGGCGCCACAGGTCACGGACGACCTCGGCGACCTTGTTCACGTCACCGGAGGCCAGCTTCTCCAGATTGGCCTTGTACCGACGCGACCAGTTGGTCGGCTCTTCGGTGTGCGGGGCGCGCAGCACCTGGAAGACCTTGTCCAGACCCTCCTGTCCGACGACATCACGCACACCCACGTACTCTGCGTTATCTGCGGGAACACGAACGGTGAGATCTCCCTGCGACACCTTCAGGACGAGGTATTCCTTCTGCTCGCCTTTGATGGTCCGGGTTTCGATCGCCTCGATCAACGCAGCACCGTGGTGTGGATAGACGACGGTGTCTCCGACCTTAAAAATCATCAGTTCCGAGCCCCTTTCACCCCTCGATCTTAACACGCGCCGCCAGCGGGTGCGGATCAACAATGCAGGTCAGGGGCACCGACAGCGAACACTAGGGGTTGACAGGCCAGCGAATACGTGCATCGTGAGCGGTTCCGGCGGGCTTATTTTCGACCCTTTTCCAGCCCGCCACGACCTCGGCTACCGCGCCGATTCATCACCTACTACTGTGCATAGTCGAACGACGGTGCCCGGCGGGAAAGTCATACCGCCGGCTGAGCAGGAGGCCCCCAGTGAAACCCTTCAATCGGCGCTCTTCTGTCCTCACCACGCTGGCGGCCTGCGGCCTGGCCGCATCGGTCGTGCTGAGCGGCTGCAGCGCCGGTCAGGTCTCCCAGACCGCGACGCAGGAGCCCGCAGTCAACGGCACCAGCGCCACGGCGGGTCCCATCGCGTTGCGCAACGTCCACATCCGCGCCGACCAGACCAAGGACTACGTGCAGCCGGGCACCGAGGTGGAGCTGATCTTCGTCGCGGCGAACACGTCCCCCGACGTCGCCGACAAACTGGTCTCGATCACGTCCGACATCGGCTCCGTGACGCTGACCGGCGACGGCGAGGTGCCCGTGAACGGCGTGCTGGTGGTCGGTTCACCCGACGGCCAGATCACGCCGCTGGAGAGCATCGAGCCCGCCGACGCGGCCGAGGCGAAGGTGGAGCTGAGCAAGCCCATCACCAACGGCCTGACTTACGACTTCACCTTCAAGTTCGAGAACGCCGGCGAGACCATCGTCGCGGTGCCCATCTCGGCCGGTGAGGCGCCGCGCCGCGAAGAGGCCGCCGGATCGGGCGGCTCCGCGGGCGAGGGCGGCGGGCACTAGACCCGTCCCCTGCCCGACACGGTTGCGTAGCGCCCCGGTTCTGTCGGTCGTGGCGGCTACCGTCAGCCCGTGGCCCGGACAAATTCGAAAACACGTTCGCAGTTCCGTTGTTCGGAATGCCACCATGTCACGCCCAAGTGGGTGGGCCGCTGCCCCGATTGCGGCACGTGGGGCACAGTCAACGAAGTCGCGCTGACCGCGGTCGGGGGTTCGGCGACCCGGCGCGCGGTGGCGCCCGCCTCCCCCGCCGTGCCCATCAGTTCGATCGATCCGGGCAGGACCCGGCACTTCCACACCGGGATCAGCGAACTCGACCGGGTGCTCGGCGGCGGCCTGGTGCCGGGGTCGGTGACCCTGCTCGCGGGTGATCCGGGGGTCGGCAAGTCGACGCTGCTGCTGGAGGTGGCGCACCGCTGGGCGTCGAAGGGCCGCCGCGCGCTGTACCTGTCGGGTGAGGAGTCGGCCGGGCAGATCCGGCTGCGGGCCGAGCGCACCGGGTGCAGCCACGACGAGGTGTACCTGGCCGCGGAATCCGATCTGCAGACCGCGCTCGGCCACATCGACGCCGTGCAACCCAGCCTCGTGGTCGTCGACTCGGTGCAGACCATGTCGACCACCGAGGCCGACGGGGTGACGGGCGGGGTCACCCAGGTCCGCGCCGTCACCACCGCGCTGACCATGACCGCCAAGACCACCGGGGTCGCGATGCTGCTCGTCGGGCACGTCACCAAGGACGGGGCGATCGCCGGGCCGCGCTCGCTGGAACACCTCGTCGACGTCGTACTGCACTTCGAGGGCGACCGAGCGTCGGCACTTCGGATGGTGCGCGGCATCAAGAACCGATTCGGCGCCGCCGACGAGGTCGGCTGTTTCCTGTTGCACGACAATGGAATCGAATGTGTGTCCGACCCGTCGGGGCTGTTTCTCGACCAGCGGCCCAAGCCGGTTTCGGGCACCGCGGTGACGGTGACCCTGGACGGAAAGCGCCCGATGATCGGCGAGGTGCAGGCGCTGATCGGCTCGCCGGCCAGCGGCAGTCCGCGCCGCGCCGTCAGCGGTATCGACTCCTCGCGCGCAGCCATGATCACGGCTGTGCTGGAGAAGCGCGCGAAGCTGCCGGTCGGCATGAACGACATCTACCTGTCGACGGTCGGCGGGATGCGGCTGACCGATTCGTCGTCGGACCTGGCGGTCGCGCTGTCGATCGCGTCGGCGTTCACGGATCTGGCGCTACCGACGACGGCGATCGCCATCGGTGAGGTCGGGCTCGCCGGTGATCTGCGCCGGGTGACCGGGATGGACCGCCGGCTGGCCGAGGCGGCACGGCTCGGGTTCACCCACGCCGTGGTGCCGTCGGGAGTGACGTCGGCACCGGCCGGTCTTCAGGTGCTACCGGCCGACAACATCACCTCGGCATTGCAGGTGCTACGGCGGATCAGCCAGAATGGCGCAAACTGACAGTCCAGGGCAGAGCGTGGAGAAGATGTGGCCGTGAAGTCGTCGTCAGCCCGGGCCGCGCGCACGGTGGTGCCGCTGGTGCGCCCGACGCTGCGGGAGACGATCGCCCGGCTGGCTCCGGGCACACCCCTGCGGGACGGGCTGGAGCGCATCCTGCGCGGCCGGACCGGCGCCCTGATTGTGATCGGCTACGACGACAGTGTCGAGACCATCTGCGACGGCGGCTTCTCGCTCGACGTGCGCTACGCACCGACCCGACTGCGCGAGCTGTCGAAGATGGACGGTGCGGTGGTGCTGTCCAGCGACGGCAGCCGGATCCTTCGCGCGAACGTCCAGCTGGTGCCGGACCCGTCGATCCCCACCGAGGAGTCGGGGACCAGGCACCGGTCGGCCGAGCGGACCGCGATCCAGACCGGCTACCCGGTGATCTCGGTGAGCCACTCGATGAGCATCGTCACCGTCTACGTCGCAGGCGAACGCCACGTGGTCCCGGAGTCGGCGACCATCCTGTCGCGCGCGAACCAGACCATCGACACCCTCGAGCGCTACAAGACGCGGCTCGACGAGGTGAGCAGGCAGCTGTCGATGGCAGAGATCGAGGACTTCGTCACGTTGCGCGACGTGATGACCGTGGTGCAGCGGTTGGAGATGGTGCGCCGGATCAGCCTGGAGATCGACTCCGATGTGGTCGAGCTCGGCACCGACGGACGCCAGCTCAAGCTCCAGCTCGACGAGCTCGTCGGAGACAACGACACCGACCGTGAGCTGCTCGTGCGCGACTACCATGCCAACCCCGACCCGCCGACGTCGGCGCAGGTGACCGCGACGCTGGAGGAGCTCGACGCACTTTCCGACAGCGAACTTCTCGACTTCACCACGCTGGCAAGGGTTTTCGGCTATCCGTCGACTGCCGAGGCGCAGGACTCGGCGATGAGTTCCCGCGGCTACCGGGCGATGTCCGGCATTCCGAGACTGCAGTTCGCCCACGTCGACCTGCTGGTCCGCAACTTCGGGTCACTGCAGGGGCTGCTCGCGGCGACCGCCACCGACCTGCAGTCGGTGGACGGCATCGGCTCGATGTGGGCGCGCCACATCAGGGAGGGCCTGTCCCAGTTGGCCGAGTCGACGATCGCCGACCGCCTCGGCTGAAGTCAGCCGACCGGTCCGGGGACCGGCAGGTGAGGCGCCCCGTCCGCGGGCGCGGGCGGCGGGGCCTGAGCCGGCTGGGCCAGGATGAACGGCACCGTCGCCGATCTCAGATTGCCCAACTGGACCACCAGGTTGTAGGTGCCGGGCCCGATCGGCTGACGGGGCAACGGGCAGTTCGGCGCCGAACCCATACCGGTCCAGGTGACCTCGGTGGTCACCTGCTCCCCGGGCTGGAACGTCTTGATGAGCGTCTCGTTGGACGGCGCGCAGTCCAGGTTCGACCACAGGCGCTGGTTGTCCAGCGAGTACACGTAGGCCGCGAGTACAGCCGCCCCCACGTCCCGCTGACAGGCGACCAGGCCGATGTTGGTGACGACCATGGTGAACTTCGGCTGATCCCCGACGACGTACTGCGGCTGGTTGGTGATGCCCTTGACCGCCAGCGTGGAGTCGGGGCAGTCGTCCCCCTCCTTGAGGATCGGCGGCGGCACCACCGCGGCCGTCGGCGTCGGAGTGGGCGGCGGCGCCTGCTGCGCCGGCGGCTGGATCGGCGATTTCACCTCGGGGTTCTCGCCGGGCAGCGGTGGCGGGACGGCCTCGGCCGCCGGTGCCGCCGACTCGTTCGCCGTCGGCTGCTCGTTGCTCGTGCTGTTCATCACCACGACCGCGACCACAGCGACGACGATGCCGATGACCAGCGCGGCGATACCGAGCGCAAGCGCCCTGCGGCGCCAGTAAATCTGCCTGGGCAGCGGCCCATGTGGTTCTAGATCCAGCACAACATCACGGTAAGGCCAGGTCACGCCGCGTTGTCCGACGTGACCCGGCGTGTCGCGGTCAGGCTTCGCCGATGTCACCGATATGGTCGCGCAGCACGGCCTTCCCGTCGGCCAGCTGATACGTCAGCCCGACGATCGCCAGCTTCCCGTCCCGCACCGCCTCGGCGATCGCGGTGGACCGACTGAGCAGCTGCTTGCCGGTCTCGGTGACATGGCGCGCCTCGAACTCGTCGACACGGGTCAGCCCGTCCCGACGGCCCAGCAGGATCGACGGCATCACCCGCTCGACGATGTCGCGGATGTATCCGCCGGGCACCTCGCCCTCGTCGAGCGCCGCCAGCGTCGCCCCTACCGCCCCACAACTGTCGTGTCCGAGCACCACGATCAGCGGCACATGGAGCACCGAGACGGCGTACTCGATCGATCCGAGCACGGCGCCGTCGATCACGTGACCGGCGGTGCGGACCACGAACATGTCGCCCAGCCCCTGGTCGAAGATGATCTCTGCGGCGACGCGGCTGTCGCCGCACCCGAAGACCACGGCTGTCGGCTTCTGCGCCGCGGCCAGGCTGGTGCGGCGCTCGATGCTCTGGCTGGGATGTTCGGGCTTGCCTGCGACGAAGCGCTCGTTACCCTCCTTGAGTGCTTTCCACGCGGTCAAAGGGTTGGTGTTGGGCATGGTCGTCATTCTGCCCCAACCAGTGCCGATGATCGATCCCGATGCGCTGCTCGACTGGTACGAGCACGCCCAACGCGACCTGCCGTGGCGCCGGCCGGGTGTCTCGGCGTGGCAAATCCTGGTCAGCGAGTTCATGCTGCAGCAGACCCCGGTGGCCCGTGTTGAGCCGATCTGGCTGGACTGGATCGCGCGCTGGCCGACGCCGTCGGCGACGGCGGCCGCCGGCCCGGCCGACATCCTGCGGGCATGGGGCAAGCTCGGGTATCCGCGGCGGGCCAAGCGGCTGCACGAGTGCGCCACGGTGATCGCGACCGACCACGACGACACGGTGCCCGACGACGTCGAAACGCTGCTGACACTGCCCGGGATCGGGACCTACACCGCACGCGCGGTCGCGTGCTTCGCCTACCGGCAGCGGGTTCCCGTGGTGGACACCAACGTTCGTCGGGTGGTGGCGCGCGCGGTCCACGGCCTGGCCGACGCCGGATCCCCGTCGTCCCGCGACCTCGGTGACGTCGAGACACTGCTGCCCGCCGACGACACCGCACCCCGATTCTCGGTGGCGCTCATGGAGTTCGGCGCGACGGTGTGCACGGCCCGCGCCCCGCGGTGCGGTGTGTGCCCGCTGCAGAGGTGCGCGTGGCGCGCGCGAGGGTTCCCGGCAGGCACCGGCCCGGCACGCCGGGCGCAGAAATACGCGGGTACCGACCGTCAGGCCCGCGGACGCCTGCTGGATGTGTTGCGCGGCAGCGATTCTCCGGTGACCCGAGCCGAGCTCGACGTGGCGTGGACGACCGACACCGCCCAGCGCGACCGGGCGCTGGACTCGCTGCTCGTCGACGGGCTGGTGGAGCAGACCGCCGACGGCCGGTTCGCGCTGTGCGGCGAGGCGGGATCCTGACTAACGGGTGATCTTCCGTGGGATGGTGATGCCCGTCAGTTTGTCCGGATTCCGCATCGCGTACAGGTTGGTGATCTTGTCGTCGACCACCTCGAACAGCAGGACTCCCTCCAGGTGGTCTTCGGTGTAGACGACCACCGCGGGCGCGCTGTTGTACACCGCTGTCTCGAGCCGCATCTGTGGCGTCTTCCTGACCACCTGGAAAACCCGGGCCATGATTGCCGCCACCTTGCGCGCCCCGGCCACGGGCCTGCGGACGGCGGTGGCCTTTCCGCCGTGGTCTGCGGTCCAGGTCGCACCGGGTGCCAGCATCGACACCAGTTCCTCCATGTCACCGGTGGCCGCAGCGGTCAGGAACTGCTCGGTGATCTGTGTGGTCCTGCGCGAGTCCACGGGACCGAACCGCTTGCGTCGCGCATGCACGTGTTCCTTTGCGCGGTGCGCGATCTGGCGGACCGCCTGTGTCGACCGGCCGACCGCCCCGGCGATCTCGTCGTAGTCGAAGCCGAACACCTCACGCAGCACGAAAACCGCCCTCTCGTCGGGCGTGAGGGTCTCGAGCAGAACCAACATCGCCATCGAGACCGACTCGGCCAGCACGATGTCGGCGGACGCGTCACGCTCGTCGAGCAGCAGCGGCTCCGGCAGCCAGGGACCGACATACTCCTCACGCCGACGCGACCGGGCACGCAGCGCGTTGAGCGCCTCGCGGGTCACCAGCTGGGCGAGGTATGACTTCGTATCGCGCACGGTTGCGAGGTCTACGTCGGCCCACCGCAGATAGCTGTCCTGCAGCACGTCTTCGGATTCAGTTGCGCTGCCCAGTATTTCGTAGGCGATGGTGAACAGCAGCGGCCGCAGGACGGTGAACCGCTCACCGTGCTCGTCCGTTGAGGCCGTCACGACTGCGTGACCGCCCTCGGACGCACCGCCGGCTGCCCTGGGCGTGGCCCGCCCTTGAACCAGATTGCCGAACCAGGTTTGCGGGCCCCGCGGCGCAGCCCCCACAGCGTGCCCTTGCAGATCGCCTCCTTGAGCGAGCCCCCAACCCGCCCGCCGATGTAGACCGACACCGGAGAGTCGTCCTTGCGGGCGAACTGCAGGATCCCGGTCCGCCGGCCCAGGCTGACGCACGACCCCGCGAACGCGTAGTCGAAATCCGAGGGTTGCTCGCCGGCGATCCGGCTCAACACGGTGTTGGCCGCCTGTGGGCCGAGCTGCGAGGCCGATGCGCAGCACATCCTCAGCGGCGCGCCCGACGGCGCCGCACAGTCACCGGCCGCCACGATTCGCGGGTCGTCGACGCTGGTCAGGGTCTCGTCGGTGAGCAGCCTCCCGATGTCGTCGGTGGCCAGCCTGCTGACGGCAGCGAGGTCTGGCACACCGAACCCGGTGGTCCAGACGGTCAATGCGCTCGGGCGCACCGCTCCGTCTGCGAACACCACCGCGCCGGCACGAACCTCGGCGACTGTGTCGGACTCGAGCACGGCGACCCCGTGCCGCCGCAGCCACCTGGCGGCCGACCTGCGACCCGCTGCGGAGAACGTCGGGAGCAGCCCGCCGCCGCACACCAGCGTCACGTTGCGGCCGGCCTCGGCGAGCTCGGCGGCGGTTTCGGTGCCGGTCAGCCCGGCGCCCACGACGGTGACCGGCGCCGCGGGATGCAGGTCGTCGAGCGCGGCGCGCAGCCGGTCGGCCTGGTCGAGTTCGGCTACCGGATAGGCGAATTCGACCGCCCCGGGCACTCCCGCCGGCGGCGCGCCGGTGCTGCCGACGGCGTAGACGACGTAGTCGTAGTCCAGCTGCCGGCCCGACGCGAGCCACACCTTACGGGCGGCGGTGTCGATGCGGGACGCGCTGTCGACGACGAGCCGGACGCCCTCCCCGAGCAGCGTGCCGTAGTCGACGGTGGCGTCGCGTCCTGCGGCCGCCAACTGATGTAACCGGATGCGTTCGACGAACTTGGGCCGGGGATTGACCAGTGTGATGTCGACGTCGGAGCGCAGCCGCAGGTGGTTCGCCGCCAGCGTTCCGGAGTAGCCGCCGCCGATGACGACGACCTTGGTGGGTGCCTTGTGATCAGTCATGCCCTCTAGACACCGCCCGGCGCCGCCACGTGACAGAAAGTGACCTGCGTCACTCCACCTCTAGGCGATCACCGCGACGTCCTGGGACGCCGTGGAGTTGAACCGCCTGCGGTAGTCCGACGGGGTGACGCCGATGATGCGGCGGAAATGATGCCGCAGCAGCGTCGCGGTGCCGAAGCCGGACTGCTCGGCGATGCGGTCGATGTCCAGGTTCGTCTCTTCGAGCATCCGGCGCGCGAACAGCACCCGCTGGTCGGTGACCCACTGCATCGGCGTGCGACCGGTCTCCTCGACGAAGCGGCGGGCGAAGGTGCGGCCGGACATGTGCGCGCGGCGCGCCAGCGTCGTGACGGTGTGCGGTTTGTCCAGGTTGGCCAGGATCCAGTCCAGGTGCGGCGCGAACCGCTCCGAACACTTCACCGGGATCGGCTGGTCGATGTACTGCCGCTGGCCGCCGTCGCGCTGCGGCGGCACCACCATCCGCCTGGCGATCTTGTTGGTCACCTCGCTACCGAGCTCACGGCGCACCAGGTGCAGGCAGGCGTCGATGCCCGCCGCGGTGCCCGCGCTGGTGATCAGGTTGCCGTCGTCGACGAACAGCACGTTGCGGTCGACCTTCGCGGTCGGATACATGCGGGCCAGCTCGTCGGCATGCATCCAGTGCGTGGTGCACGGTCGCCCGTCGAGCAACCCGGCGGCGCCTGCGACGAACGCCCCCGAGCACACGGTCAGGATGATCGAGCCGGATTCGGCTGCGCGGCGGACGGCGTCGAGCGCCTCGGGCAGATAGTCGGAGCCGCCGATCGCCGGGATGGCCACCAGATCCGCTCCGACCAGGTGGTCCAACCCGTGGTCGGGGATGATCGTCGCCCCCACGGACGTCCGTAGCGGGCTGCCGGCTTCGGGCCCGCACACCTTGAAGTCGAAGTTGGGCACGCCGTCGGCCGAGCGGTCGATGCCGAACACCTCGCAGATGACCCCGAACTCGAACATCGCGAGGTTGTCGAGCACCAGCGCCGACACGCTTCTTATCGCCATGGCAGTATCTTATCGACAGATGTCGCTCCTGCCACTGTTGGCGGGATATTGCCTGAACGCACTATTGCTGCCATGAGCACTGCATTGGCCTTCCTCATCCTTCTCGCCCCGTTCGCCCTGGCCGGGCTGCTGTGCTGGGCCGCCAACCGCGCCGGCGCGCTGCGCGTCCATCTCGACCAGTTCCGGTGGGCGGCCCCGCTGACCGGGCGGTTGTCCGACGACCGCGACTGGTCTCGCGTGCAGCACGACACCGACGCCATCCGCACCCGGTTTGAGCAGCAGCCGAGCTGGCCCGCCTCAGGCGTCTCGGGTGAACGACGTTAGAAACGCCTCCACGGCATCCCGGTATTTCCCGGGAGCGTCGTCGTGGATGAGATGGCCCGCACCGGGCACGTGCAGATACGTCGCCCGGTGGGCCATCTCGGCCATGGCACGCATCTGACCCGGCGGAGTGACCGAGGCGCCGGCCTCCAGCAGAAGCGTCGGCACCGACACCGACCGCCACTGCTCCCAGTAGTCCCGCGTCCCCCACTCCGCGGCGATCTCGATCCACTTCTCGGGCAGGCCGTGAAGGCGCCAGCCCGTCACCGTGCGGTCGAAAGCCTCGAGGAAGTACTGGCCGGCAACCGGCCCGAATTCGGCGTACACCTGATCCGCGGTGGCGAACTCGACGGGCAGCGCGTGCACCCACGGCTCCCACGGACCCGTGGTCCGGCCCCGGAAGTCCGGCGCCATGTCCTCGACGACCACCCCGGCCACCAGTTCCGGGCGCGCCGCCGCCAGGCACCACGAATGCAGCGCGCCCATCGAATGGCCCACCATCAACGCCGGCTCCCCGAGCTGCTGCACGGCGTCGCCGAGATCGGCGACGAAGCGCTCGGTGCCGATCGGGTGCGCGTCGGCGACGTCGCGGCCGCGGTGCCACGGCGCGTCGTAGGTGAAGACCCGTCCCAGCCGCGTCAGCCACGGCAGCTGCCGCGGCCAGGTGGTCCCCCTGCCCATCAAGCCGTGCACGAGAACCAGCGGCCGACCCTCGCCACCGCGGAACGTCAGCAGATCCATCAGGTCATCATGCCGATCGGGCGCGGTAGCCTGATGATCATGTCCACCAAGACGCCTGTGGTGAAGATCAACGCAATCGAGGTTCCGCCGGACGCCGGTCCGGAGCTGGAGAAGCGGTTCGCCCACCGCGCGCACGCCGTCGACAACCAGCCGGGCTTCCTCGGCTTCCAGCTGCTGCGTCCGGTGAAGGGCGACAACCGCTACTTCGTCGTGACGCAGTGGGATTCCGAAGAGGCCTTCCAAGCCTGGGCGACCGGCCCGGCCGTCGAGGCACACGCAGGCGAGCGCGCCAACCCGGTGGCCACAGGTGCGTCGCTTCTCGAGTTCGAGGTTGTACTCGACGTTGCGGGGACTGACACCTAGGCGTTACGCAGGCCGGGCCCGGCGCAGAGCGACCACCGCTGCGGTCGCACTCGTCTGCGTCGCGTCCCTGGCCTGCGGGTGCGCCGCCACGCGTCCGGCGCCGGCGGACGCCGCGTACGGCGCACCCATCCAGATCAACACGCCGCAGGGTCTGCGCGCCAAGCAGACCATGGACATGCTCAACAGCGACTGGCCCATCGGCGAGGTCGGCGTGCGCACACTCGCGGCGCCCGAGGCCGTCGAGCACGTCGGCGTCACGCTCGACAGAATCTGGTGGGACAGGCCGTTCACCGTCACCAACGTCGACGTCGGCGCCGGGCACGCGAAGCTCGACGTCCTGACCTCCTACGGGGTCGCGCAGACGATCGAGCTGCGCACCGACGAGGCGGGCATGGTCGACCGGTTCCAGGTGCAGCTGGTCCCCCCGAAGATCGCCACGTGGTCCGACATCGACGAGCAGCTGACCAAGTCCGGGGCGCGCTACTCCTACCAGGTGGCCAAGGTGACCGACGGGCAGTGCGTGAAGGTGGCAGGCACCAACACCGACACGTCGTTGCCGTTGGCGTCCATCTTCAAGCTCTACGTGCTGTTCGCCGTCGCCGAAGCGGTCAAGGCCGACACGCTCGAGTGGACCGATGCGCTGACGATCACCGAAGGGGCCAAGGCGGTCGGCTCCTCGGCGTTCGACGAGCTCGAGCCCGGCGCCACGGTGTCCGTGCGCGAGGCCGCCCAGCAGATGATCTCGGCGAGCGACAACATGGCCACCGATCTGCTTATCGAACGGCTGGGGCCCGGCGCCATCGAACGGGCTCTGGTCGCCGCCGGACATCACGACCCCGCGAGCATGACGCCGTTCCCCACGATGCACGAGTTGTTCTCGGTCGGCTGGGGCACACCCGACCTCCGTGAGCAGTGGAAGCGGGCCACCCGGGAGGGACGCGCCCAGCTACTTCAGCAGACGAATTCGCGTCCCTATGAACCGGATCCGAAGCGCACCCACCTGCCGGCGTCCGACATCGGTGCGGAGTGGTACGGCAGCGCCGCCGACATCTGTCGGCTGCACGCCGCGCTGCAGAAGGGCGCGGTGGGCGAGGCCGCACCGGTCAGGGACATCCTGTCCGCGGTTCCCGGGATCGACCTCGACCGCGACGAGTGGCCCTACATCGGCGCCAAGGCGGGCAACCTGCCCGGCGACCTGACGTTCAGCTGGTACGCCGTCGACGCGTCCGGGCAGCCCTGGGTGGTGAGCCTGCAGTCGAACTGGCCGGAGTTCCGCAGTCAGACCGCCGCGGCATGGCTGATGTCGATCGCCCGGCAGACCTTCGACCTCGTTCCCAATGGCTGACTAAGGCGCCGAGCGCAGGGTCCACGCATGGCCGCGGAAGTGCATCACCGTGCGGCTGACAGGCGCAATATCGATGCGCCAGAACGACTTCGGCGGCGCATCGAGCGCCACCAGGATCGCCGCCCGGATCACCGCGGGGTGGGTGACGGCGACCACGCGGGTGCGCTCAGTGCGTCCAGTGGTCAGCGAATCCATCCACCGGCCCACCCGGGCGATCAGCTCGACCACCGATTCGCCGCCGTGCGGCGCGCGGGTGGGATCGGTGAGCCAGATGGTCATCTCGTCGGGCGGGACCCTTCCGAGAACGTCACCGCGCCAGCGCCCAAAGTCCAGATCGGCAAGCCCGGATTCGACCGTCGCCCGCAGACCGAGCAGCGCCGCCGTCTGCTGGGTGCGCGCCTCGGGCCCGCAGAAGGCCGGCCCGGCGGGCCCCAGATCCACCCGGTGGATCTGGTCGCGCCCGAGCTGATTCACCGATTCGTCGGTGGGAAATCGTCCGGCTGCCATCGCATCGGTCATGGCATGTGACACGAGGGTCAGCCGGACGACCTCACTCACCGGGACTCACGGTGCTACGGACTGCTTCCGGTCGCCGACCAACCGAGACACCAGCGCCGCGAACACCAGACCGATCGTCGTGTAGATGACGACCTGGGTGCCCAGGGAGTACAGCCGGAACTCGTAGAGCACGTCGGCCGGGAACCCTTCGTAGACGATGGTGCCCGCGTCGTCGACCAGCGGACCCGGCGTCTCCCTGATCGACGGCAGGATCAGCATCACGACGGCGATCGCGACCACGTAGCCGGCACCGGCCGCCACGGCGGCGTTCCACGCCCCGAGCTTCGACGCCCACCGCCTCCCGAGGTAGACCGCGCCGATCAGCAGCGCCGCCGACAACACGACGATCGCGAGGTAGAGCAGCGTGCGCTGACGGATCGTCTCGTCCAGGCTCAGCGCCGGCGGGCTGGCCGGATACTTCAGGGTGGGCACGACGTAGAGGCTCAACAGCATGCCGCCGGCCACGTACAGCGACAGCAGCCGCGCCGACACATTTCCGACCCGGCCGTACGCGACGGCGAACACCACGGCGAACAACGCACCGATGGCCAGGCTGAACAGCAGCACGCCCAAGCCCATACCGATGTTCATCTGCACACCGCGGGTGAACCCGCCGCCGTCACCGTGGCTGTGTGAATGGCCCGTGTGCGCTGCGGCTTCGAGGGCCTCATGTGCGGCGCCGACGCCCTCTTCGTAGCCGATGGCCAGCTGGATCTGGGGCTCGACGAAGATCCGGGCGAACAGGAAAGCGAGCACGCCTGCGACGGCGCCGGCCAGCAGGCCTCGCCCGATGATCTGTTTCTCCATTTTCGGTTATCCCTTCTGCCGCTGAGATCAGTGGCAGGGGAAACCGAGCAGATGACGTGCGTCGTGCACGAATTCGTGGATGTAGGTGTTGCTGCCGAACACCGAAGTCGCACCCTGGTCCATGCCGATGAAGTAGAGAACCACAAGCGCCAGGAAGGCTGTGATCGAGAGCCAGAGCGCCGCCTTGGTCCCCGAAAAGTCGATGGCCCTCGCGGATGTCTTGCTCAGGTCAGGTGAGGTCATTGTGGTTCCTTTCCGGGATTTCGCGTCCCAACCAGTTGCGCGACGGATCCGGGTCTGACTCTGACAGTGGCGCGACCGTTCTGGACTCTCACCAGATTCCGATATCCGTCGATTACTCGAGCATCGTAAAGCAAGCGGGGCGGTCACCCTCCCCCTCGGGTTGAAAAAGGGAAGGTGACCGCCCGCTTGTGCGTGTCGCTGGTGTTACTCGGCCGCGCTGGGCCCGCCTGCCGCGCCGGCCTGCGCAAGATCCGGCTCCTCGATCTTCACCGGCTTCTTGGTGCCGATGAACGTGAACTTCGCATCCTCGCCCGCGCCCTCGCCGTCCCAGCCCTCGACGTCGACGGTGACGAGCTGGCCGGGGCCGACCTCTTCGAAGAGGATCTTCTCCGACAGCTGGTCCTCGATCTCGCGCTGGATGGTCCGGCGCAGCGGCCGGGCGCCCAGCACCGGATCGAAGCCGCGCTTGGCCAGCAGGGACTTGGCCTTGTCGGTCAGCTCCATCGTCATGTCCTTGGCCGCCAACTGCTTGGAAACCCGGCCGATCATCAGGTCGACCATCTTGATGATCTCGTCCTGAGTCAGCTGGTGGAACACGATGATGTCGTCGATGCGGTTGAGGAACTCCGGACGGAAGTGCTTCTTGAGTTCGTCGTGAACCTTCTGCTTCATCCGCTCGTAGTTGTTCTCGCCGCCGCCCTGGGTGAAGCCGAGCCCGACCGCCTTGCTGATGTCGCTCGTACCGAGGTTCGAGGTGAAGATCAGCACGGTGTTCTTGAAGTCGACCGTGCGGCCCTGACCGTCGGTCAGGCGGCCGTCTTCGAGCACCTGCAGGAGGCTGTTGTAGATCTCCTGGTGGGCCTTCTCGATCTCGTCGAACAGCACCACGGAGAACGGCTTGCGGCGCACCTTCTCGGTGAGCTGGCCGCCCTCTTCGTAGCCGACGTACCCGGGAGGGGCGCCGAACAGCCGCGATGCGGTGAAGCGGTCGTGGAACTCGCCCATGTCGATCTGGATGAGCGCGTCGTCGTCGCCGAACAGGAAGTTGGCCAGCGCCTTGGACAGCTCGGTCTTACCGACACCGGACGGGCCGGCGAAGATGAACGAGCCCGACGGGCGCTTGGGGTCCTTCAACCCGGCGCGGGTGCGGCGGATCGCCTTGGAGACGGCCTTGACGGCATCCTCCTGGCCGATGATCCGCTTGTGCAGCTCGTCCTCCATGCGGAGCAGACGCGTGGTCTCCTCCTCGGTCAGCTTGAACACCGGGATACCGGTCCAGTTGCCGAGAACCTCGGCGATCTGCTCGTCGTCGACCTCGGCGACCACATCGAGATCGCCTGAGCGCCACTGCTTCTCACGCTCGGCGCGCTGCGCGACCAGCTGCTTCTCCTTGTCGCGCAGGCTCGCGGCCTTCTCGAAGTCCTGCGCGTCGATCGCGGATTCCTTCTCCCGGCGCGCGTCGGCGATCTTCTCGTCGAACTCGCGCAGGTCCGGCGGCGCGGTCATCCGGCGGATCCGCATGCGGGCACCGGCCTCGTCGATCAGGTCGATCGCCTTGTCCGGCAGGAACCGGTCGTTGATGTAGCGGTCGGCCAGGGTGGCCGCCGCGACCAGCGCCGAGTCGGTGATCGAGACGCGGTGGTGCGCCTCGTAGCGGTCCCGCAGACCCTTGAGGATCTCGATGGTGTGCTCCACCGTCGGCTCGCCCACCTGCACCGGCTGGAACCGGCGCTCCAGGGCGGCGTCCTTCTCGATGTACTTGCGGTACTCGTCGAGGGTGGTGGCGCCGATGGTCTGCAGCTCGCCGCGGGCCAGCTTCGGCTTGAGGATGCTGGCGGCGTCGATCGCCCCCTCGGCGGCACCCGCGCCGACGAGCGTGTGCAGCTCGTCGATGAACAGGATGATGTCGCCGCGGGTGTTGATCTCCTTGAGCACCTTCTTCAGGCGCTCCTCGAAGTCACCGCGGTAGCGGCTGCCCGCGACCAGCGAGCCCAGATCCAGCGTGTAGAGCTGCTTGTCCTTCAGCGTCTCCGGGACCTCGCCGTGCACGATCGCCTGCGCCAGCCCCTCGACGACGGCGGTCTTGCCGACGCCGGGCTCACCGATCAGCACCGGGTTGTTCTTGGTGCGGCGGCTCAGCACCTGCATGACCCGCTCGATTTCCTTCTCGCGACCGATGACGGGGTCGAGCTTGCCCTCCATCGCGGCGGCGGTTAGGTTGCGGCCGAACTGGTCGAGAACCAGCGAGGTGGACGGATTGCCCGCCTCGCCGCCGCGGCCTCCGGTACCGGCCTCGGCGGTCTCCTTGCCCTGGTAGCCGCTCAGCAGCTGGATCACCTGCTGGCGCACCCGGGTGAGTTCCGCACCCAGCTTGACGAGCACCTGGGCGGCCACCCCCTCGCCCTCACGGATGAGGCCGAGCAGAATGTGCTCGGTGCCGATGTAGTTGTGGCCGAGCTGCAGCGCCTCGCGCAGGCTCAGCTCAAGCACCTTCTTGGCCCGCGGGGTGAAGGGGATGTGCCCGGACGGCGCCTGCTGTCCCTGGCCGATGATCTCCTCGACCTGGCTGCGCACACCCTCCAGGGAGATGCCCAGCGATTCGAGTGACTTGGCGGCAACGCCCTCACCCTCGTGAATAAGTCCCAGCAGGATGTGCTCGGTGCCGATGTAGTTGTGGTTGAGCATCCGGGCCTCTTCTTGAGCCAGGACGACAACCCGACGCGCACGGTCGGTGAATCTTTCGAACATCCGTGGTTACCTGCTCTCCATCGCATATATGGAGGTGCTCGCACTGCGGCGCCATGCTGATGCTGGCGGTGGTTATCGAGTGCTCTGCACCTACGCCGTCCACTGTAATGGTCGGCGACGTCGCGTGCCCCGCCTGTCGGCCCCTGGCGAAAATGACCATGAACACGACAGAAGTGCGGCTCCGACGCTGCTACTAGCAACGCGACGGTGCCGGAAATCGTTTCCGGACGCCCGCAGGCGATGGTTCGCCGCTAGCGAACGGAAAAGCTACCCGACGCGAGCTGGCAATGAACCGTTACGTTGCTGCGTGGAACGCGTCGATCACGTCGGCCGGAATTCGGCCCCGGGTCGAGACATTGTGGCCGTTGCGACGGGCCCAATCGCGGATTGCCGCGCTCTGCTCGCGATCGATCGCCGCGCGGCCCCGGCCGTTCCCGACGGCGCGGCCGCGCCGCCGGCCGCCGACACGCCGACCCGCTTCGACCCATTGCTTCAAATCCGTGCGGAGTTTTGCGGCGTTCTTGGCGGAGAGGTCGATCTCATAGCTGACGCCATCGAGACCGAATTCAACCGTCTCATCGGCGGCGCCTTCGCCGTCGAAATCGTCGACCAACGTGACGGTTACCTTCTTCGCCATTAGCCTGCTGCCTTTCGTGCGTCTCAGATGGACGCATACGCCCCATCTAGAGCACCAATGTGCCATAAAAGAGCGGGCTGTTTCAACAAACCCCGATTCGCGGCGGTTCAGTTGCCGTGTCGGCGAACAATCGGGAACAAAACCGTCTCCCTAATCGACAGTCCTGTCAACGCCATCAACAGGCGATCGATGCCCATTCCGGTTCCTGTGGTGGGCGGCATCCCGTACTCCAGGGCCGCCAGGAAATCCTCGTCGAGCGCCATTGCCTCGTCGTCGCCCGCCGCGGCCGCACGGGCCTGCTCCTCGAAGCGTTCCCGCTGAATGATCGGATCGACCAACTCGGAGTATCCGGTCGCCAGCTCGAAGTTACGGATGTAGAGGTCCCATTTCTCCGTCACTCCCTCGATACTGCGGTGCGGTCGGGTAAGCGGTGTGGTCTCGACCGGGAAGTCACGCACGAAGGTGGGCGCCCACAACTTGTCGCCGACCGTGAATTCCCACAGTTCCTCGACCAATTTCCCGTGCCCATATCCGCGGTCGCGGGGAATCTCGACGCCCAAACCGTCGGCGATCCGCCAAAGACGCGGTACAGCGGTCTGCGGGGTGATCTCTTCGCCGAGTGCTTCAGACAATGAGGGATACATTTGAATGTCGTCCCATTCGCCGTCGAGGTCGTAGACAGAGCCATCGGCCAATGGCACTTGGCGGGTCCCGATGGCTTCGTCGGCGACCTCCTGAATTAGTTGACGTGTCACCAGCGCGGAATCGTCGTAGGTTCCGTAGGCCTGATAAGTCTCGAGCATCGCGAATTCCGGTGAATGCGTGGAATCCGCGCCCTCGTTTCTGAAGTTCCGATTCAACTCGAAGACCCGGTCGAATCCGCCCACCACACAGCGCTTCAGAAACAGTTCCGGAGCGATGCGCAGGTAAAGGTCGGCGTCGAGCGCGTTGGAGTGCGTCACAAAAGGCCGCGCCGCGGCCCCGCCCGCAAGGGTCTGCAGCATCGGGGTCTCGACTTCGAGGAATCCGCGACGCTCCAGCGCGTTCCGGACCGCGCGCACCACCGCCACCCTTTGGCGGGCGATCGCACGGGCCTCCGGACGCACGATCAGGTCGACGTAGCGCTGGCGGACGCGGGACTCCTCACTCATCTCCTTGTGCGCGACCGGCAACGGCCGCAGCGCCTTGGATGCGATTTGCCAGGAGTCTGCGAGCACAGAGAGTTCGCCGCGCCGGGAACTGATCACCTCACCGTGCACGAACACGATGTCGCCCAGGTCGACGTCGGCTTTCCACGCGTCGAGCGAGTCCTGACCCACCTGGTCGAGGCTGATCATCGCCTGCAGGTGAGTCCCGTCCCCCTCCTGCAGCGTGGCGAAGCACAGCTTGCCGGAGTTGCGGGCGAAGATCACGCGCCCGGCCACCCCGACCTTCTGACCGGTCTTGGTGTCGGCGGGCAGGTCCGGATACGCGGCACGCAACTCCGCGAGGGTGTGGGTGCGGTCGACATTGACGGGATACGGGTCACGCCCTTCGGCCAACAACCGGTCACGCTTGCCCTGACGGATGCGGAACTGCTCGGGGATGTCGTCAGGAGAATCGGGGGACGTCACGACGTGCCAGCTTAAATGAACCAATGACCGTCCCCGTCAACGCGCCGATCGACATGGCCGTATACCGCACCGGGGTGCGCGCCCTGTCCGATCAGCCGCTGGACTGGAGCTTCAAGGGAATCCCGGCGCGTTGGTGGGGCCGCACCCCGGCCCAGATCGTCGCGCAGCGCCCGGAGCTGTTCGGCGCGGGCGCCATCGGCCCGGTGTGCGTTTTGCGCGACGAGGCGTTGACCCACAACTTGCAGACGATGGCCGGTTGGTGCCGGGACCGGGGTGTCGAGCTGGCACCGCACGGCAAGACGCACATGTCCCCGCAGCTGGCCGCGCGCCAGCTCGCCGCGGGCGCCTGCGCCGTCACCGTCGCCACCATCGGCCAGGCCGCGGTGTACCGCGCGTTCGGCGTGCGCAGCCTGGTGCTGGCCAACGAACTCGTCGACGGGGCCGGGCTGCGCTGGCTGGCCGCCGAGCTGGACCGCGATCCCGGCCTGCGATTCGTGTGCTGGGTGGATTCGGTCCGCGGTGTCGAGCTGATGTCCGACGCGCTGGCCGGCGCCCGGCGCCGGGTCGATGTTTGCGTCGAGGTGGGCATGCCGCACGGACGGACCGGGTGCCGCTCGGAGGCCGACACCGACGAGGTGGCCCGCGCCGTGGTCAATTCCCCGCGACTTCGGTTGGTCGGGGTGGCCGGGTACGAGGCCGCACTGTCGCAGACCCTCACCGCAGAGGCGGTCGCCGCGGTGACCGCGCACCTGGCGCAGCTGCGCGCGACGGTGATCCGGCTGTCGGCGTTGTTCGAGACCGACGACGTCCTCGTCACCGCGGGCGGCAGCACGTATTTCGACGACGTCGCGGAAGCGCTGACCGGCTGGCCGTCGGGCCTGTCGGGCCTGTCGGTGCGCACCGTGCTGCGCAGCGGCTGCTATCTGACGCACGACCACGGCCTGTACGCGAACACGTCCCCGCTGACGCGCGGGGGCCGCACCGGCCTGCGTCCGGCGCTCGAGGTGCACGCACAGGTCGTCTCGCGGCCGGAACCCGATCTGGCGATCCTGACGATGGGCCGCCGCGACGTGCCGTTCGACCAGGGGCTGCCGGTTGCGCTGGCGCCGGCGGCAGGCACCGTCACCAAGCTCAACGACCAGCATGCCTACCTGGAACTCGGGCCCGGCGGTGCCGCCGGGGTGGGTCAGTGGCTGCGGTTCGGGATCTCGCACCCCTGCACGCTTTTCGACAAGTGGCGGCTGCTTCCCGTGCTGGACGCCGACGACCGGGTCGTGGACCTGATCCGCACGTTCTTCTGACTAGCGGGCCTGCTTCAGCTTGCCCCGCTGGCTGTCGCGGTTGCGTTCGAACACCAGCCGCAGACCGTCGAGGGTCAGGTGCCGGTCGTAGTGCTCGACGGTGCGCAGATCGGCGAGCACCAGCGGGGCCCCGTGCCCGGTGGCGACCACGTTGACGTCGCCGCCGCCGAAACCGTCGACGTCGTCCCGTACCCGGCTCACCAGGCCGTCCACCAGACCGGCGAATCCGAAGACCGCACCTGCCTGCATGCACTCGACAGTGTTCTTGCCGACCACGGAGCGGGGCCGGGTCAGCTCGACGCGCCGCAACGCCGCCGAGCGCTCGGCGGCCGCGTCGGAGGAGACCTGCACACCAGGGGCGATCGCACCGCCGAGGAACTCACCCTTCGCCGAAACCACGTCGACGCAGATGGACGACCCGAAGTCGACCACGATCGATGCGGTACCGAATTTGTGGTATGCGGCAAGGCAATTCACGATGCGGTCGGCACCGACTTCCTTCGGGTTGTCCACCAGCAGCGGGATGCCGGTACGTACCCCCGGTTCGATCAGCACATGCGGCACCGACGGCCAGTACTGGTCGAGCATCACCCGCACCTCGTGCAGCACCGAGGGCACGGTGGACAGTCCCGCGGCGCCGGTGAGGCGTTCGGCGTCGTCACCGATCAGGCCGTCGATGGTGAGCGCCAGTTCGTCGGCCGTCACCTCCGGTTCGGTGCGGATGCGCCAGTGCTGCTCGACCTTCGCGTGGTCACCGGATCCTGAGATCAACCCGACGACGGTGTGGGTGTTGCGGACATCGATGGCTAGTAGCACGACATCACCTCGGCGACAACAGTTCGCCGGCGTCCGGCGGCACGTACGCCGGGTCGACACCCAGGTCGATCGGACGGTTGTCGGCGTCGACGAACACCACCCTGGGCCGGTAGGCCCTGGCCTCGGCGTCCTCCATGGTGCCGTAGGCGATCAGGATCACCAGATCGCCCGGATGCACCAGATGAGCAGCCGCGCCGTTGATTCCGATCACGCCGCTGCCGCGCTCACCGGTGATCACGTAGGTGACCAGTCGCGCACCGTTCTCGATGTCGACGATCGTGACCTGCTCACCTTCGATGAGATCCGCGGCGTCCATCAGGTCGGCGTCGACCGTCACCGATCCGACGTAGTGCAGATCAGCCTGCGTCACGGTGGCGCGGTGGATCTTGGACTTCAGCATCGTCCGGAACATCAGTTCCTCCAGGGTAATTCGTGTTCATCGAACTCGGCCTGCCGCCCCGGGCCCGACGGCACCCCGATGTCGATGGCGATGTTGTCCAGAAGTCTGGTCGCGCCCAGTCGGCCGGCGACCAGCATCCTGCCCATCCCCACCTCCGGCGCCGGTCCCAGCATCGCGTCACGCACCTCCAGGTAGTCGACCTCGATCGCGGGCACCTCGTCGAGGACCGCGCGCGCGGCGTCCACCGCCGCCGCGGTTCCCTCCCCTGCCGCGTACATCCCGGCCAGCAGCGCCGCCGACAACGCGCCCGCCTGCTCACGCTGCACCGCGTCGAGGTAGCGGTTGCGTGACGACATCGCCAGGCCGTCGGGCTCCCGCACGATCGGCACGCCCTGGATCTCGACCTCGAGGTCGAGGTCGGTGACCATCTGCCGGATCAGCGCGAGCTGCTGGAAATCCTTCTCCCCGAAGTAGGCCCGGTCCGGGCGCACGGTATTGAACAACTTCAACACGACGGTCAGGACTCCGGCGAAATGTGTTGGGCGCAAGGCACCTTCGAGCTCGGCGCCGAGCGGGCCCGGATGCACGGTGGTCCGCATTCCGTTCGGGTACATGTCGTCGGCGGTCGGGGTGAACGCGATGTCCACGCCTTCGGCCCGCAGCGCGTCGAGATCCGCGTCCAGCGTGCGCGGATAGGCGCCGAGGTCTTCGTTCGCGGCGAACTGCAGCGGATTGACGAAGATCGACACCACGACCACCGCGCCCGTCACCCGCTTGGCGGCGCGGATCAGCGTCAGGTGGCCCTCGTGCAGCGCACCCATCGTCGGCACCAGCACGATCCGCCTGCCGGTGGCGCGCAACGCACGCGTCACAGCTGCGACGTCGCCGGGTCGCCTGTACACATTCAATTGCCCCGCAGTGAATTTCGGGGTATCGCGCCTGGTCATGATTGTCCTGCTTCCGACAACACCTCGAGTACTTCCTGCGGGGCGTGCGCACGCTGGGCCGTGCGCCACGAATTCGTCCGATACGCCTGCGCCAGATCGGGATTGACCTCACGGAGGGCCTGCAGATGGCCGGCCACCGCGGCCGCGTCGCCACGCGCGACCGGACCGGTCAGGGCTGCCTGACCGCGCCGGAGGGCGTTGTCCAGCGCTGCCCGCGCCAGTGGGCCGATGATCCGCTCCGGAAGACCGCCTGGGACGTCCCCGACCAGCTCCTGCCCCAGTAGTTCCTGCCCCCACAGGGCCGCGCGCAGCGCGTCGACCGCGTCGAGCACCACCGTCACCACGTGGTTGCTGGAGTGCGCCAGCGCCGCGTGATACAGCGTCCTGGCGTCCTCGCGGACACGGAAGGGTTCACCGCCGATCTCCAGCACCAGCGAGGCCGCGATGGCGTATCCGATGTCGTCACCGGCGGTCACCCCGAAACAGGTGCCACGCAACCGGTCGACGTCCTCGTCGGTGCCGACGAACGTCATCGCCGGATGGATCGCCAGCGTGATGCAGCCCCGGTCGGCAAGCGGCGCAAGAACTCCGATGCCGTTGGCCCCGGACGTGTGGACCACGATCGTGTTGGGGCGCACCGCGCCGGTGGCGGCCAGTCCGCTCACCAGCGCGGACAGTTCCGCGTCCGGTACGGCCAGCAACAACAGCTCCGCCCGCCGCGCAACCTCGTCGACGGGCAGGATCGGGGTGTCGGGCAGCCACCGTCGAGCGCGGTCCCGGGACGCCGCAGACACCGCGCTGCAGCCGACCACGACGTGCTCGGCGCGTTCGAGTGCGACGCCCATGGCGGTGCCGACGCGACCGGCGGAGATGACACCGATCGTGAGCCGGGCCGGGCGGAATCCGTCGTGCGGAACATCACCGCCCGCGGGAGGCTGCACCATCGCAGTCGACCTCGCTGATCCTCATGGCTTCGTTCCGGTCCCGCGGCGCGGGTACCGGACGGTCGGGTACGAGCCTAGCTCAGTCCTCGCGGCGCCTACGCCTGCCACCGCCCGACGGGGCCGCCTGCAGCCGAGCCAGCAGCTCGGCCACCGACTGGCCACCGGTGTGCGCGCCGCCGTCGGCGTCGGGCTCGGCCGGCGCCTCCGGTGCAGCAGGTGGCTCCGTCGGCTCCTCACCCGCCGCGGAATGCTTGCCGCGGGGTGGCTCGGGCTCGACCTGGTCCGGCGCCCGGCGGCGGCCCACATACTCGCCCTGGTCGCCGTTGGCGTGCGCGGCGGCCCAGTGGCTGCCGGGCTCTCCCGCCGGAATCCACTGCCCCTCAGCGGGCACCGGCTTCCACCCGGAAGCAGTGGGTGCCGGTTCGGGGGTGCGGGGTTGCGGGCGTGGCGGCGGAGCGGGCGGCAGCCAGGGGAACT
>Ga0172382_10001060_pt1 | contig 50145 bp, 48 predicted proteins | sample Leawel138RmetaG_FD_122245 | JGI IMG/M metagenome (GOLD analysis project Ga0172382, IMG submission 122245) | Leachate microbial communities from a municipal landfill in Southern Ontario, Canada - Leachate well 138R metaG | ecosystem: Engineered > Solid waste > Landfill > Unclassified | place... | reverse complement strand
CCTTCATGGCCCGGTATTACAAGGGCAGCCGGAACGGGTATGACACGGCGTCTTCACAGGCAAAGGTCCAGGCGATACCCGACATAAAGAACAGGTCCTATGTGAAATTCGATATATCCTCCTTTACCCGCAATGACCAGAGTGCGGCCGGGGATATCCTTGAGATACTCACGGCCGGCGATGTCGTCATTCGGGACCCCGGATACTTCGTAACGGGCGTTCTGTCCCGGATACACAGGGTCGGGGCGTTCTTCCTGTCACGCTATCATCACAGGAGTTCCGTATTCGACGCGAAGTGCGTCCCCCTCGATATCCTCGAGGTCCTCACACGGAACGGGCAGTTGGATACCTGGATACGCATCGGGGCCGTCGAGAAGCTTGCAGTGAGGATCGTGACCCTTCCCGTTCCTGCCCGTGTGGCCAACAAAAGACGACGGCTCATGCGCAAGGACACCCGGTATTGCCCCTCGGCACGGAACCTCAAGCTCCTCGGATGGATGATCTTCATTACCAACATTCCCGAGGAAACATGGGATGCGCGGCAGATAGGGGAGATCTACGGGCTCCGCTGGAGGATCGAGGTCGTGTTCAAGGCCTGGAAAGGTGATTTCGGTATCACGTCCTACTCACACCTTGCATCGCGCCACCAGATCGAGTCTATCATCTATACCCGCCTTATTTATGCCCTCCTCTTCCAGATAACCGTTTACAGTCCGCTCCTTTATCTCATGAAGAGCCGGTACAAGCGAAAGGTGTCCCTTATCAAGCTGGCTTCGTTCTTTACCCGGTACCACTGGCTTATATCACCTGTCCCGCAATCGATCGATAAAGACTTCCCTATTGAGATCCTCGGGTACTTTTGCGCGTATGATAAACGAAAGCGGCTCAACTATGAGGACCGTTTAGAAATGCTGGGCGAACAAAAGAATGATAACAAATTAAGTTGACGCGCATGAGTGATTGACACCGGGATGACGGTGGTGGCAGTCGTTTATTATGCCATCAACCCTTAGCCGTTTGCCGTTTCTTCACATCCGCCATCCTCGCCTTGTAATTGTAAAGGCCCAATTCCTTGAGTTTCGCTACTCCGACGAAGAATGTGTCCCTGTTTATCCCGAGATGCTCTACGACCTCCTTGGGTTCGAGGAGATGATCGGATTGCCCGTCGGGATCGAGTTTCGTCAGGTATAAATAAAGGCGGTATTCAGCCGCGGTGAGCCGCGCATCGATCAACTCGTCGAGTTTCAACGTTATGGGGCTTACATCGCTTTGAGGGCGTGACGCCTGCCTCACTTCGGCAGGGACATGGTCCATTGTTATCGTTCCCTTATCGCATAGAATGTAGGAACGCTCCAATACCGATTCCAGTTGCCGCACATTCCCGGGCCAAGGGTAGTGCATAAGACATTGAACCACATCATCCGCGATATCCTTCTTGTCCTGATGCGCGTTATCGAGTTTTTTCCGAAAATGCTCGATGAGGATCGGTATGTCCGTAACCCTGTCTCGCAACGGAGGGAGTGCAAACGAAATGACGTTCAGCCGGTAATAGAGATCTTCCCTGAATTTCCCGTCTTCGATCTCCTTTTCGAGTTTTTTGTTGGTTGCGGAGATGATCCTGACATCGAGTTTTATCGTCTCGCTCCCTCCGATCCGGCGCACCTCTTTTTCCTGAAGCACCCGCAATAATTTTGCCTGCGTGCTCTGCGTCAGGTCGCCTATCTCGTCAAGAAAAAGCGTGCTGCCGTTCGCCTGCTCGAAAAGCCCGATATGACGTGCGACGGCGCCGGTAAAAGCTCCTTTCTCGTAACCAAACAGTTCGCTCTCGAGGAGTGTCTCGGGTATCGCGGCACAATTTATCGCGAAGAACGGCTTGCTCTTTCGCGGGCTGTTGTAATGGATGCTCTTTGCAAAAAGCTCCTTGCCCGTCCCGCTTTCTCCATGAATGAGAACGGTGGAATTCGTCGGGGCAACTTTTTTGACGATCTTGTAGAGTTCTTCCATGGCCCCGTGAGCACCCACGATATTATCGATGTGGAACCGGTCACGCAGTTGGTCCTTCAGCATAATATTATCTTTGAGAAGCCGGACCTGATTCACGGCATTATTGACAACGAGAAGCAACTGGTCTTTTTCAAGGGGTTTTTCAAGATAATAGAAGGCGCCAAGCTTGGTCGCTTCGACCGCAGAGGGGATTGATCCAAACGCCGTAACTATTATTACGTGGCAGGGGCGGCCTAAAGACCGGGCCTCTCTCAAAACCTCTGTACCGTCGATATCCGGCAGCTTGAGGTCGGTCACGACTATATCGAAATTTCCGTTCTTCAGGATATCGACCGCCTTGACCCCGCAGTCTGCAGCCTCCACGTAAAACCCCTCCTTGGAGAGGATCATTTTTACGATCTCACGCTGGTTCCTGTCATCCTCGACGACAAGTATCGTTCCCTTATTGTCATCCTTCATGATGCGGCAGCCTTATCATCATGGTAGTCCCTTTTCCAACCTGGCTCAACGCAGATATTGTCCCACCATGCTCTTCAACGAATCTTTTCGTTATGGCGAGGCCAAGCCCGATGCCGAGTTTTTTTGTAGAGTAATAGGGTTCGAAGATCCTGTCAAGTTCATCTTCAGCGATACCGTGACCTGTATCGGACACGGACATACAGGTCATGCCATCCTGGTCGGAGCATTCTATGCGTACCTGTCCCGAATCATTGATCGATTGTATTGCATTCACAATGAGATTGATAAGGCTCAACCGTATGTATTCCCGGTCACAAAAGATCTCCCCTGCTTCGTCACAGGATGTTTTCACCTCGATACCGCTTCGAACCTTGTCTTTTATGGTAACGAGCGCTTCGTTAATGAGGTCGCCGGGCGAGATATGTTCCCTGTGCAGTGCGATCGTCTTCCCAAGGAACAGAAAATTATGTATGAGCTCGTTTATCCGGTAGACCTCTTTTACCAGGTTGTCGAGAAGTTCTGCGAGCTCTTCCTTATCCGAGATCTTCTCTTCCGAAATGCGTTCCTTGAGATGCCCTATTGAGAGCGTCAGGAAATTCAAGGGATTGCGTATCTCGTGGGCGATACCGGAAGACAACTGGCCGATCAGGGATAATTGTTCGGATTTTTTAAGCTTTTCTTCGAGTTCCTTTTGCTCGCTGAGCTTGTCGACCATCTCGTTGAAGCTCGTGACCAGCGTCCCTATCTCGTCTTTCCTATCCGTCGGCCCTATCCTGACGAGTTCCCCCATCGCAATCTTCCGGCTGGCAGTAGCTATCCTTTTAATCGGCTCCGTATATTTCTCCGCGATGACGAGGCACACGATGATGCCGATCGTGAACGCGAAGATCATACTAAGGATCCTCTTGATCTGATTACGGTTCTGCAGGAGACGGTAATCATCGAGGGCCATATTTATGTGGATGTACCCGATGTTCTGGCCTTTAATGGAGACAGGCATGATGATGTTGTAAAGCCTTTGTGTGTCGCTTCTGTGTTCGTCGCCGAGACGGGCCGTGATCATAAGGTCTTTTTTCCGGCTTGCCGACTTTTTCTCCGTGATCTTCGTCGTAGTGCCAATCTTCATGGGGTCAGAACTCGCGATGACCTCGGATTTGTCGCTGACAATGGAGATCTCCTTGATGCCCTTCTTGTTCAGCATATCGACGTAGCTTTTCAGGCGTGCTGTCGAGTCACCCCGGTACGTCAGCTCCTCCACGCTTATCTGGATGGCCTTCGTGATATCGTCGATATTGTCTCCGACCTTGTCGAGAAGTGCTTCTTCGGCCCTTGTATAGATTATCGTCAGTGAACCGATCGATATAAGGAGAAGTACAAAAAGGATCAGCAAAAGCTGGGTGCGCAGGGACAGGCTGCGAAAGACCATTTTCATATATGCATAGAAAGCCACCGCCCTAGCCTTGAGACCGCCTATGCCACGATCCTCGGCTTGATTGGCCTTATCGCTCATGATGAAGATCGAGATACGCCTCGATCCGACCGGTAATTATGTCTGCCGGGACGAGAGGAAACACGTCTTTAAGCGGCGGACCGTCCGACCGTCCCGTAATAAAAGCCCTCAATATCATGAAAAGATCCTTCTTCTTGATATTTCCCGGCATGCCTATTCTGTCCGTAAGCTCTTCGAAAGACACTTTTGCGTCTGCCGACAAAAGGCCCCTGATCCTGCGCGCTATCTCGCTTGTTCCGCTCGTCTTTGCGAGATAATTAAGTGCCCGTTCATCGAGCTCTGATTTTGTGAATATCCTCATGTAATCCTTCAGATCATTGATGGTAGATATATTTTCCCTCACTGCAGATATCCGGGGAGCGTCATGAAGCCCGAACCGCGCTTCCTCAATAAGTCTTTCAAGCGGCATATGTTTTAAATATTCCCTGTTAAACCATAGGAGCTTTTCCATGTCGAAAATGTTATCCGATGCCGAGACAGAATCGAGGGAGAAGGTCCTTACAAGTTCGTCCCTGTCCATTATTTCGGCCGACACATTTCTCCCCATCGTGCTGAGGTAATTGACGAGGGCATCTCTGACTATGCCCATAGAACGGAAATCAACGACGCGCGTGGCGCCATGCCTTTTGCTGAGCGGTTTACGGTCCGCCCCAATAAGCAGGGAATGGTGGGCATACCGGGGAGCCGGACTGCCGAATGCATGAAAAAGGGCTATCTGTTTCGGTGTGTTCGAGATGTGGTCACCGCCGCGTATAACGTCCGTGATGCCCATGAGCATGTCATCAACCACCACGGCGAGGTTGTATGTCGGGGTCCCGTCATTTCTGAGGATAATGAGGTCATCCACGTGGCCGCGTGGAAACGAAAGTTCGCCGCGTATGCCGTCGTGAAATGTTATCGGCCTTAACTGGGCGCGAAAACGGACGGTGAACGCCCGGCCCTCATTGCCGAACCTTCGGGTCTCATCGACGGAAAGGTCTCTGCACTTTCCATTGTAGCGTGGCGGTTCACCCTTCGTGAGCGACCGCTGCCGCGCGGCGGCAAGTTCCTCTTCGGTACAGAAACATTTGTAGGCGAGCCCCTTGTCCAGCAGCGCTTCCGCATGGGCCACGTATACATCGAGCCGCCCGGACTGGCGCAGCGGGCCCTCATCCCACTTTATGCCAAGCCATTTGAGGTCCTCCATTATCGATCGTTCATACAACGCATCGGAGCGCTCGATATCCGTGTCTTCCATGCGTAGGACCATTGCGCCGCCCATCTTACGGGCGAAAAGATGGTTGTAAAGGGCGGTTTTGGCGTTCCCGATATGAAGGTGCCCGGTCGGGCTCGGGGCAAATCTCACTTTGACCATTATCGTACCGTATACCCTGAAGATCCTGTCATTTACAGCTTCTCAATCAGGACAACGGCATGGGCGGCAATACCTTCACCGTGTCCCGTAAGTCCAAGTCCTTCGGTTGTCTTGCCCTTGATCCCGATCATTTCGGGCTCGATGGAAAGGATCCGGGCTATCTTCTCCTTCATTGCGGTGCGATAGGGCGCTACCTTAGGTTTTTGCGCAATGAGCACACTGTCCACATTGACGATGCGATAGCCCTTTTCCGCGGCTAATTCTGCAACTCTGGCGAGGATCACAGTGCTGTCAATGCCTTTTATGCCTACATCGGTATCCGGAAAATGCACCCCGATATCGTCCTCGGACATTGCTCCGAGAATTGCGTCACTTATCGCATGGAGAAGGACGTCAGCGTCGGAATGGCCCAGAAGGCCTTTTTTATAAGGGATCTCGACACCTCCGAGGATAAGCTTCCTTCCGTCTACAAGCCTATGAACGTCGAACCCCACCCCCACCCTCATAGGTTCCCCTTAAGCTGTGAAAGCAGGCCTCGTGCGATGGTAAGGTCTTCAGGGGTCGTTATCTTCATATTGTACGGGGAACCCTCGATCACCTTTACCTTCTTGCCAAGGTGCTCGACAAAGGTGGCATCGTCATAACCGTAATGTTTCCTGGCCATGCCTTCCCGGTACGCCTTCACGATAAGCGGGTACTTAAACGTTTGCGGTGTCTGCACGTGCCATAGAGATTCCCGCGCGAGGGTTTTTACGACAAAACCTTCCTTCGATATGACCTTGACGGTATCCTGCATCGGCAGTGCCGGTATGACCGCATCGTACATCTCCATGAGGAATATCCCTTTCTCGATGAATGTCGGGGTGATGAAAGGACGGGCCCCATCATGTATGACCACGATGTCGCAGGCATGTTCGATCGCCTCGAGCCCGTTGCGCACCGAATCCTGCCTGAGCTTTCCGCCGATGACGAGCTTCATTATCTTGTTGAATTTGTATGTTTCGAGGATCTCCTCCTGGATGAGGGGTAGGTCCTTCTGGTTGACCACAAGATAAATACCGTCGATGGCCCTGCAATCCTCGAAGATCTGCAGGGTGTGGACGATAATTGGTTTGTTCTCGATAACCAGGAACTGCTTATTGGTGGCGGTGCCCATCCTCTTTCCTGCACCGCCAGCAAGAATGATAGCTATTGTTCTCATTGCATTTTCACGCCTGTTCTTCTAATTGATAGTCATCCGGAAAGATATACTCTTTTTCTGCCTGTTCTTTGAGTTTCGAGAAGATCATCCTCCCCGACGTTGTCTGCAAAACACTGGTAACAACGACATCAACGGCCTTGCCAAGGTATTTGCGGGCGTCATCGACGACCACCATGGTTCCGTCGTCAAGATACCCAATCCCCTGCCCCTGTTCTTTCCCTTCCCGGACCACCTTGACGTTCATCTGTTCGCCGGGAAGCAAGGCGGGCTTGAGAGACATTGCCAACTGATTCATGTTGAGGACTTCAATGCCTTGTAATTCGGCTACCTTGTTGAGGTTATAGTCATTCGTTATGATCTTTCCGCCCAGGCGTTTTGCAAGGGCGATGAGCTTGGTATCCACGTCCTTTAATTTAGGGAAATCATAATCGACGATCTTGACAGTGAGAAAGGTCTGGTTCTGAAGCCTGTGCAGGACATCGAGCCCGCGGCGCCCCCGAGTTCTCTTGATGGGATCCTGATGGTCGGCCACATGCTGAATTTCGTAGAGAACAAATTGTGGGATGACAAGTGTTCCCTGTATAAAACCCGTTTCACAGATATCGGCGATGCGTCCGTCTATGATCGTGCTCGTGTCGAGAAGCTTTACATCTTTCTCTTCTTCGAGCCTGTCAAACAAGGGAACCTTTGAAAGATCAAGGGTCTTGCTTTTCTCTTTTCCCAGAACGAACCCGAGATAACCCATTATGAAATAAAAAAGGATATAAATGGGCAGTGTGATGGGGACATCCTTGATAAGTGCGAGAAGGAGCCGGGAGATAAAGAGGTTTGCAACAAACAGGCTAACCACGACACCAACGAGGCTGCCGAGGATGATCTTGAGCGGTACGTCTTTGAGCTTTATTTCGACCTTTAAGATGGCATATCCGAAGATAAGGCCGCACGTTGCCCCAACGAGGCCCCAGATACCGCTCGATAGAAGTTCTTTCAGTATGAAATAGCCGGAGAGCGTTGTAACCGTCAGGAGGATTATTTGAACAAATATATCCAAGCAATCAGCCTTTGTGGTGATTCACGGTATTCCCTTTCTGACTGGTGTTGTTGGCGAGGAAAATCTCTTCTATCTCCTGTTCGATCATTGGTTCTTCTGTACCCAGCGACATGGACAGCTCTTTGGTAATAAGGTTTCTTGCCATTTCAAACATCTTTTTCTCACCAAAAGAAAGCTCCTTCCAGTATCGCAGGTTATAGAGCTCTTTCAATACGGTCGCTACTTCGTAGATAGAACCGCTTTTGATCCTTTCCATGTATTCTTTATAGCGCCTGTTCCAGGGTGAATTGTCATGAACAATGTTCTTGTCCTTCAGGATATCGTAAACCCTGTAAACCTCGGAGGCATCGATAACCGTCCTCAATCCCGCATTTTTCGCCCCGTCAATCGGGATCATGATCGTCATATCCGTATCGAGAATACGGATAATGTAAAAAGACTGCTTGGTACCGGAAAATTCTTTTTCTTCGATAGACTCTATCCGGCCAACTCCGTGTCCAGGATATACTGCAACTTCTCCTACATCAAACATTACGCCTCCGATAAATTTTAATTCTTATTCGGTCAGGTTGCCATATTGTAGCATAATTTTGAGGAGAATTAAATAAGTAATTGTTTTTACGCGATTATCTGTAACAAATTCAAGGATTCAACTCTCGCTCACCGAGAGAAAAAAGCATCCGGATGGCTGGTCACAGTATCTTAAGAGGTTTGTTTTTGCCGTTCGACAAGCTTGAATTTCAGGTCCGTCACCACTCTCATCATGTTTTTCTCTCTGGCAAGATCCATGGCGGTCTTGTTCTTCTTGTTCGTTATTGCCAGGTCCGTGTTACGGCAAATGAGAAAACTGATTATCCCGCCGAATTTATTGTTGATTGCGCACATGAGGGGGGTGTTCCCCTCACTATCGCCGGCATTCACGTCCGCGCCGTTCTCGACAAGCGAACGCACTATCTCCATATATCCCTTGCAGGCCGCAAAATGGAGAACATTGCCCCCATCCATGTCCGGGACGTCAGGATCTGCGCCCCGCGCTAGCAAAAGCCGCAAAACGCCCACCTCGTTATTGCGGCATGCGTGCGTGACAGCGGACATCCCCCGCGCATTCTTCGCGTTAATATCCGCCCCATTGTCAATGAGAAACCGGGCCGTATCGGTAAACCCGTGCTTTGCCGCATGCATCAGGGCTGTATTGCCGTTCGGGTCAGCTTGGTTTACATCCGCCCCTTCCACGACGATCCGGGTTACGCTGTCAACATCCCCTTTTTGACTGGCCAGGATCAACTCGCTCATGATGTCCCCCCGTTTAACCCCTCTTTATCGAAAGTATAGCCGATGGACAAAAAAATGGGAACTTTTTTCACATGCTGCAATTGACCCCCTGCCCGAAAATGCCCACGGTCCCCTGTCCAAAAATGAATTGATGCCTGCGGGATTTTCCTTTATAATCACTAACAATCTTTCGTCTGGAGGCATTCATAATGGTTAGATCCAGGTTCGCGCCGAGTCCAACGGGAAACCTGCACATCGGTGGCGCAAGGACCGCGCTTTTCAATTATCTCTACAGCAAACATCATAACGGCACATTCGTACTCAGGATAGAGGACACCGATATCGAACGTTCCCGTGATGAATATGTAAACGACATACTTGGCGGACTCACATGGCTTGGGCTCGACTGGGATGAGGGGCCTTTCTATCAGAAAGACCGCATGGGCCTTTACAGGGAATATGCCGAAAGGCTCCTCAAGGAAGGGCTTGCGTATAAATGCTATTGTACCTCGGAGGTGCTTGAGGAAAAGAGAAAGGCTGCACTCAAAGAAGGCGGAAAACCTCACTACGACCGGACATGCCGGGACCTGCCGGCTTTCGACCCGTCGAACGAAGGAAAGCCGTATGTTATCCGTTTCCGCACCCCCGTGACGGGCGAGGTAACATTTACTGATCTTATCCGCGGCACCATCACGTTCAAATGTGAAGAACTCGACGACCTTATCATTCTACGCACCGACAATACGCCTACATACAATTTCACGGTCGTGATAGACGATGCGCTAATGGGAATAACCCATATCGTGCGCGGTGACGACCATATCAACAACACGCCCCGCCAGATAGTGATCTACGAAGCACTCAAATTCCCCGTCCCTGAATTTGCACACGTGCCGCTCATCCATGGAAAGGACAAGGCCCGTCTCTCCAAGAGACATGGCGCTACTTCCCTGCTCGAATACCGCAACGAGGGATTTTTGCCCGAGGCGGTTATGAACTATCTGGCACGCCTTGGCTGGGCGCACGGTGACCAGGAGATATTCTCACGGCAGGAACTTATAGAGAAATTCGATCTACCCGCTGTCGGGAGGTCCCCTTCCGTTTTTGATATGGACAAACTGACCTGGCTTAACAGCCATTACCTAAAGACCCTCCCGGAAGACGATATAGCAAGCCGGCTCCTGCCTTTTCTCGAAAAGATCGGCATAAAAACCGTGCACGATACCCGGCTTGTCAGGATCGTTCTGAACCTTCGCGAACGCGCGAAAACCCTCAAAGAGATGGCGCAGATGTCGGAATATTTTTTCCGGGACGATCATGCGGTCGACGACGCGGCCCGGGCGAAGTTTCTCACTCCGGCCGCAAAGCCGATATTGACGGATTTTGCAGACGGCTTGCGGGATATTACATCGATGGATGATGAAGAAAGCCTCAAGGCCCGGCTGGAGGGGTTGACGAAAAAATATAATGCAAAACCTGTCGCCGTAATTCAACCCATCAGGGTAGCGCTGTGCGGCAGGACTGTGAGTCCCGGCATTTTCGATGTCATTGCCATACTCGGGAAAGAAACTGTTGAACGGCGTCTCAAAAGAGCGATCGAATCGATTCAATGAAACTTACCCGGCTCGAAATTTTCGGCTTCAAATCGTTTCTCAACCGCACTGTATTCCAATTCGGTGATGGGATAACGTCAATTGTCGGTCCCAACGGGTGCGGCAAGAGCAACATTGTCGACGCGATCGTCTGGGTCCTCGGCGAAAGAGGAACGAAAAGCCTTCGGGTCAAGGATATGGGCGATGTTATATTCCACGGGAGCAACGGCAAGAGGCCTGTCAATATCGCCGAGGTAACGCTGGACCTCACCGAAGGCCCAACAGAATTCATCGTAAAAAGACGTATTTACAGGGACGGCACGAATGAATATTTCCTGAACGGAAAGATCGTCCGGTTAAAGGACGTTCAGGAAGCTTTCCTGGGAACGGGTCTCGGTACGAATTCGTACGCAATAATCGAACAGGGGCGCATCGAAGCCCTCATAAACATGAAGCCTCCCGAGCGGCGGATCGTTATCGAGGAGGCGAGCGGTATAACACGTTTTGAAGAGAAAAAACGGGATGCCGTGGCCCGGATGACGGAAACGTCGGCAAACCTCGAGCGTATAGAAGATGTATACCGTGAAGTGACCGCCTCATTCGGCAAAGCTGAACAGGAGTGGGAAAGATGGAAGGCGCATCAGGAACTTGCCGACAGGCTTCACGAGATCGACAAGCAGCTCCTTCTCGACGGGTATGCAAGGGTCTTGAAGCGCATGACGAAGGTCAGGGAACGGCAGGTCGACCTCGAAGAGGAGATCCTTCAGAAGGAAGCCGAGAAAGCAACACTTAAAGAAGAATTCGATGCAAAGGAGAGCGAATTTTCACTCACCGACAAGATCATACGGCAATTGGAGATCGATCTCAAAAGCAAAGAGAAGGATATGGAAAACCGCCTTCTTGAAATAGATTATCTCGCCGAAGAGATAAAACGCCTCGATACAACCGTAAAAGGTATTGCAGGGGAGAAATCCTCCATCGTTCAAAATATAAGCCGGCAGGAAAACGAGATAATCGCGCTCGACGAAAAAACTTCCGTCATAAGCTCGGAACTCGAAGCCGAAAGAGAAAAGGAGACCAGGCTCAGCGATGTAGCTCGGTCGTTCAAAGCAAATATAGGTGAACGAGAGAAAGATCTCGAGGAATCACGCACGCGCCTTTTTGTCGCTATGAGCTCACTCACGGAGACACGCAACAAGATCTCCGAAATAGAGAGGCTGGCAAAGGAGAAACAAAAACGCCTTGAACGACAGGCTGCGGAACGTCGCGAGCTCGAAGCCGCTCTTGCCTCGATAAGCGAAAAACGCACGGCGCTGCAGGAAAGGTTACGGGCGGCAATGGAGGAAAAAGAATCCCTGGCCGTCCGCGAATCTTCCGTCCTTAGCGAGCGTGACACGATGGTCCAGGAGATGGAAAAAATAAAAGGGCTTATCGAGCGGCTGCGCAGTGAAAAACGGGTCAAGGAAGACTTCCTCAAACAGCTCGGAGGATATATCGGGGCTTCGCCCGGTTCGATACGGCCTGAGGATAAACTCGTCAACCTTATCAAGGTCAAGGAAGCAAGGTTAAAGGCCATTGAGCGGTTTTTCCAGGAAGAGCTCGAATATGAAGTCTTGAAGGGCGATTCCATAGAATCCATGGCCTCGCAGATCCGGGAAAAAGAAGGCAACAGGATATTTTTTTCGCCGAAGGGGATGTTCAAGAAGTCAGGCAGCGATATCGAGGTCGATATCTCGTGGATAACCGATCTCGAAGACGGCCTGTCGCGCGTTGCAGCCGGTGAGGAAGGCGTGTTCATCAACGATGAGATATATGTCGACTCGCGCGGCATTATATTGAGCGGTAAAGCTGCGAAAAAGATCGATGTGCGGCAGTTCAAGGAAAAATTGAAACTGGAAAAAGAGCTCAAGGCGCTGTCGGCCGATATCGAACATCAATCGAATGTGCTAAAAGAATTGAAGCCGGACCTCGACAATGCCGAGGCGCGATACCGCTCGGCCCGGGGTGAGCGCGAGGCACAGGAAAGTACGGTCAGGGTATGCGAAAAAGACCTGCTGATGACAGAGGCGCAGCTAAAGAGCACATCCGACAGGCTTGCCACCCTGGATGCAATGACGGAACCATCCGACGACACATCACCCGCAATTATAGAGGCCTTAAATAACGAGCGCAACGGGTTCGAAAAGGAAAAAGCTTCGATAGAGGCTGCAATGGCAGGGCTGCGCGATGCCATAAACGGGTTGAAGAAAGAATATGAGGCCGCACAGTCCGCATGGCACGGGGCCACGATCGACATCGAAAGAAAGATGAACATGCTGAAGTCGATAAGCGAGAACAAGGACCGCGCCGTGTCGGCCATCCAGTCCCTCAACGATCAGGCAAAAGGGCTCGGAGAGAAAACCAATGCCGCGCAAAAAGAGATCGAAACCCGTACACAGAAGAAGAAATACCTCGAGCGTTCGTACGAAGAACTTAAGACTGACCTGGACAAGCATGTCGCTCGGTATGAAGAACTCAAAGCAATGCTCGGAAATCTGCACAACGAGAAACAGGCCATGCAGGAGTCTATCGAAAGCCTGGCAAAGGATACGGACAAGGTCCGGGCACGCAAGGAAAATGCTGAAAAAGACCTTGCGGTCCTCGAGGAAAAACGTGTTACTATCATCGAGCGCCTGAGCGGTACGTATGGCGTTGAAGACCCGGGAGACATCCCCGTTCAGCTTCCTTCCGATATAGAGGACGAGCGCGAATCCCTGACAAAACGTATCGTCGAGATGGGCGAGATCAACTTCCGCGCTGAAAAAGAATACCTTGAGTTGCAGGAAAGGATCGCTTTTCTCGACAAGCAGAAGGAAGACCTCCTCGCCGCGATGGAGTCCTTGAAAAAAACGATATCGAAGATCGACCAGTTCACAAAAGAGCTTTTTACCGAGACATTCGAGAAGGTGAATACCGCTTTTACTAGGTTCACAGACCTCTTGTTCAAAGGCGGAAAGGGATATCTCGAGCTGAACCAGGGTGACGCCGGTGTAGACCTTTTCGTGCAGCCCCCCGGAAAAAAGGTGACAAGGATGGAGCTTCTTTCCGGCGGTGAAAAGGCATTGATCTCGCTCGCATTCCTTCTTGCCCTCATGGACACGAAACCAAGCCCCTTCGCGCTTATGGACGAAATAGACGCCCCGCTCGATGACGCAAACCTGTCGGGGCTTCTCGATATAATTCGCTCCATGGCTCTTAAAACACAGATAATTTTCATTACCCACAACCGGATAACCATGGAGTATTCAGACATGATCTACGGCATAACCATGGAAGAGCTGGGTGTCTCAAAGACAGTATCCGTGCGCCTTTAGAGCGTATCGAAATGTACATTGTATACAAATACTTTTTTGTACAATCTTCCCTCATGTCATTGAAATATTGCATAATTCGTTTACTGGAGTCATTCTGCGAGGATTCAGGCACCCGATTTTTTTCTTGACATTTTTCCTGAGAACACTATGATTTATTAGTATAAAGGGGAAGGGGGCGTTTGGGAAATCAGGTTCACCACTATACCTATACCGTTGAAGTATTGACGGTTTCTGTTTTTAACAGGTCTTCTTTTAATAAAAATACGTTTGAAAGGAGGTGCGTTCCGCCTTTCTAAAAGGCAATCCGTTTTTTAAAAACGTAAAGGGGGTTATTATGCAGCCTGTTGATCCAGAATTAGTTGAAAGCTTGATGACGTCGTGGTACGTGTGGGCATCGGTTTTCGCCTTTGCCTTCTTATTCACCATTGTAGGCACCTACCTTGTCACAAGGGGGTGGGAAGAATGAGTCCACAATTTAAATTTTTGCCAATCCCAACACCGACTGCAGAAATGGTCATTGCAGGAAGTGTCGCCGTAGGCTTTCTGCTTTTTCTTTCCGTCTTCCTCGGAATTATGGGCAGAAAGAAAATGTCAAAGGGAAGCTTCGACGAATACCTCGTCGGTAAACGCGATATCGGCCCTGCCGTTACAGGCGCTGCGCTGTCCGCGACCTACATCTCCGGATGGGCATTTTGCGGCAGCACCGGTATAGTCTATTCGGTCGGCTTTTCCGGCATGTGGTTTGCCGGGATCTGGAGCCTCATCGGTATCATCCCGTGTATCTGGCTGGGCGCCCTGAAAACGCGCGATTTCTCGAAAAAGCTTGGTGCCGCGACCTTGCCCGAGACCATCGGGCGGAGGTTCGAGTCGAAGGGGTTGCAGACCATTGTTGCAATTTCAATGCTGTTCTTCCTTTTCCTCTATTCGGTCGGCCAGTTGAAAGCAGGCGCCACCGTGTGGTTCGCCATGACAGGCCTGTCACCGTTGTGGTGTCTCCTGCTTTCGGTCTTTATTGCCTGGCTCTACATGGTTCTCGGAGGCTACATCGGGAACCAGTATGCGATGGCCCTCCAGGGCCTTGTCTTCTGTGTCGTCGGAACGCTCCTCGGCGTATGGGCGATCATTTATGCGGGCGGCTTCAGGGAACTCACCGCTGGCCTCGCGGCGCAGAACCCGGGCCTCATGGCGCTTATCAACCCGAAGCTCCCGAAGCTTGGCGCGACACAGCTCTTCTCGAGTTGGGTCGGCATCCTCGCGACGCCGGTCATCTTCTTCACAATGGCTGTCGGCTTCCCGCATAACGTCAGCCGGTTCCTCGGTATGAAGAAGGTCACCAAGAAAGACTACTGGTGGCTGGTATTCATCGTCTGGGCATTCACCGGCATCCCCATCATGCTCGACTGCTCGAGCAACGGCCTCGTAACGCGCATGCTTTATGGGCCGACGCTTCTCCAGGCCGCAACGATCCATGGCCAGCCGAACGTTTTCAAGGCTGACCTTGCGGCACCGCTTCTTTCACATGCACTCGGCGGTGCGTGGCTCATGGCGGCATACACGGCAGGACTTTTCTCCGCCGCCCTTTCAACGCTCGCAGGCATGGTCTTCATCATGAGTGCGAACGTAACGAAAGATATCATCAAACTCTGGAAGCCGGAAGTTTCTGACAAGAGCATGCTGTATCTCGGATACTTCCTCATCGCCCTCTTCCTTTTCCTCCCGTTCTACTTTGTCCTTGTCAACCCGCCTCCCCTTCTTTCAATATTCATGGGCATGGCGGCCATGGGACTTGGAGCGGTATTCTTCTTCGTTACCGCCATTTCCTACTTCTGGAAAGGTGCGACGAAATGGGGTGCGGGTGCATGTGTCATCTGGGGGACCATATTCACCCTGTATGGCAGTTGGTCTGTTCTTTTCAAGAAGATGTACGGTATGGGAAGTTATGAATGGTTCCTGGTTATCAGCTGCGGTTTGATATACTTCATCGTCAGCGCGGTAACCAAGAAACCATCCCAGGAACTGATCGATCGCCTGTGGTCAAAAGCAATAGATTAAGAACCGGGCACAAAAAAATGGTAGGGGCCTTCGGGCCCCTTTTTATTGCTGGAAATGGGTGATGTATTATGCCTGTTACCATCACCTTTCTTTTTCTGGGCAGATTACTCTATGGAGTTCCGCGTAGACTGAATCGGGCGGGATATGCGTCCAGTTCTTGTATGATCCCGTTTTTGCGTAATCGAGCGTTTTTCCATCCTTTGTCAATTCAAAAACCTCGAGGATGACCAGTTCACCCTTCTCGCTCACACAATTGAGGCCGTACAATACTGTCCGTGAGTAAAGTCCTTCAAATCCCTGCACCGGAAGGTTCTTTTTCTGTCTTTTCTCAATATAATTTTTCTTTCCGGATTCACTGTAAATGATTTTCGTCTTCACGCTGAGGACATCGGGAAAGGCTTTGCTTGATTCATCGAACCTGTAAAAATGGTCACCGTCCTCATCAGTCCCGTATTTTTTCCAATCGGTGCTCTTTATATCTGCCACCGCTCTTTCCGTGGGAATTGGCTGACGCTCGGCCTGGCCCCTCAGCATCATGATGAACCCGATAGCCACAGCCAGAAAGATCACCGTAATGATCATCGCCTTCATATGATGCCGCTGTCTTATTTCTTTCCCCATCCCCTTTCCCTTCCTTCGAACCGTCTCTATCCTGCAAAGCAGGAGGCATCATCATATCATCCTGGTACAAAAAAGCCAAGATCGGTTTTATGTCCGGTCCTGGCCGTTTTCGTCATTTACGCAATACTTAGTGGCCCGAAAGGACATCAGGCGCTTCTGTCGTATCGAGGGTCAAACCCTTCGGCAGGTCGAACGTGCTGTCCGGGATACCACCTTTTTTTATGTTCTTGTATTCGACGCTCCACTTCTCCCCGGCAACCTTGACCGGGAAATTGTACTCGGTGGAAAACCATTGGGTGATAGTCTCGGTCTTGCCTTTTGAACCTTTGACCGTTACCTGGAATTTCTTTGCAGAATACCCGTTGATGGTCTCTGTGCCCAGAGGTTTCCTTGCCGTCTCACCGTAAAGCTTCTCTTCGACATTCGGCTTCATATCGGGGGTGAGAGCCGCCTCGATATACGTTCTCTCTGCGTTGTTGATCTGCCAGAACTTGTTCTTGTCTCCCCGTATTATCTGGTACATCGGGGTACTTCCCCTTTCGACCCGGTACTTATTGCCCTTTGCGTAAATCTTTCCATTACGGGTGACCTTGCCTTCCTTCGTGATCATATCAGCCGTAATCTCCACTGCGTAAGCGCCGGCTACGACTGTGAGCAGGAAAAACAGGACGCTCGCAAGAACCACCATACTTCTCTTCATGACAACCCTCCCAGAATTGTTTTTATGATTTATCTTTATACCACTAGATGCCCGAAACAATCAATTAATTTGATCTGTTATGATATCGGGCAGATAGAGTGACCGACCGTTCTTTTGGAAGTAAAAAAAACCGGTGCCAGGAATAATTACTGTTTGCTCTTTCGCTTCTTATATATTCTGTATGCGACGAGCCCCACGCCCATCAATAACCAGACTATCAATACAACAAGTTCCACCGCCTGACCTCCCTTTTTTTTCTATAGTTCTTGAATATCACCCTGACGTTTTATATTCAACCAAAAAATGTGGCACAATGCCGTATGCAATTTGAGGCTTGCTTTACAAGCGGTGCCCGTGCTAATCAATTAACATGATGCTGGGTTTTTCCGATCCATGGATCTTCGCCGGTTTTGTGACCACTATACTGTCGGCTCTCTTTTGTGTCATTTACGGAATCCTTAACTGGAACCGGGGGAGCACAGAGAAGGAAGGCGATTATCGCGAAGAGATCCAATGGGAACGCGAAGAGATCGAACTTATTGAGAAACTCCCTTAACTTATGTTCTATCTTATTACATTCACGCTAATGTACCTGGCGATTACGATATATTTCAGCTACCTCGGCTATCGCAGGACAATTACCGTGTCCGATTACCTGCTCGCGGGGCGTCAGGTCCATCCCTTGACAATGGGCTTGTCGTACGGGGCGACCTACATAAGCACATCTGCCATAATCGGTTTCGCGGGTGTAAGCGCTCTGTATGGCTTGAGCCTCACGTGGCTTTCATTTCTCAACATCATGGTCGGGGTCTGGATCGCCTTCGTCATATTCGGCAAAAGGACACGAAAAATGGGTAAAGCGCTTGATGCGCACACCTTCCCCGAACTCCTCGGCAGACGATATGATTCCCGGTTTGTCCAGGGCTTCTCCGGGCTCATGATCCTTGTCTTCATGCCTGTCTACACGGCGGCCGTATTGATAGGGATCGCCCGGTTTATCGAGGTATATCTCAATATCCCGTTTTCTACGGCATTCCTTGCCTTCCTCCTGATAACGGCGTGTTTCGTCATATGGGGCGGGCTTAAAGGTGTCCTCTATACGAGCGCCTTTCAGGGCGTCATAATGATAGTTTCGATGATGGCCATCGGCATTACGGCATATTGGTTGCTGGGAGGCGTCTCAGCAGCGCACCGATCGCTAGATGCCCTTAATCCCTTCGTCCCTCACGCCCTGAAAGAGGCGGGACACAGAGGTTTTGCGTCGATGCCCGGGGTGTTTTCCCCGATCTGGTGGTATGTCATAACGACTATGGTCATGGGCGTCGGGATCGGCGTTATCGGGCAGCCCCAGCTCAATGTGCGGTTTATGACCCTTAAATCAGACCGTGAGTTGAATCGCTCGATACCTTTTACGGCGATCTTCATTCTATTCACGACAGGCGTCGCCTTTGCGGTCGGAGCGCTCACCAACGTATATTTCTATAACATGTACACAGAAATGCCGTTACAGGCCGTCCAGGGCAATCTGGACAAAATCATTCCCCTCTACATAGACCGGTTCTATCCCCCTTGGTTCGTGGCGCTCTTTCTCGTTTCCCTCATGTCAGCCGCAATGAGCGCAGCCAGCAGCCAGTTCCACGCGCTCGGCACATCGCTCTCCCGTGACATATTCGAACAGGCGCTCCTGAAAGGCCGGTCCGTGGCCGAGACGACGATCGTCACCCGGGTCGGCATCGTGTTCAGCATATTCGCCACGCTGATCATCGGGCTTGTCCTGCCCGAGAGTATCGTGGCCGTCGCGACCGCATTCTTTTTCGGTCTGTGCGGAGCGACCTTTATCCCGGCGTATCTTTTCGGGCTTTACTGGAAGCGCGGATCGAAAGCAGCAGCCAAGGCAAGTATTCTCTCGGGTTTCTTTTCATCCCTTGCCTGGATGCTCCTTTTTCACGAACAGGAATCGGCGGCTTTCGGCTTATGCGGGAAATTATTCAACGTAAAATGCCTTGCGGGCCACCCATGGAACATGATCGACCCCCAGACCATCGCCCTGCCGATCTCGTTCATCGTTTTCATCGTTGTATCCCTCGTAACCCGGCCGGTGAGGGAAGAGACGGTGAAGAAGGCGTTTGTACACATATAGGTTCTAGGTTAAAAACCTTACGCTCGGCATTAAAAAAACCTAGAATCCGGAACCTAGAACTATCCTTCTTAGGAGGATCCATGAAACGCTACATCCTTCGGTATAGCCCTCACGAACAGGGTCGAGAATGCGCTTGAACTCCAGAAGGTGTTGAGTGATTGCGCGTGCTACATCAAGACCCGTCTTGGACTGCACGAGGCGAGCGAAAACCTTTGTGCTCCGAGCGGGGTCGTCATACTTGAAATCCACGGGGGCGAGCCTGCGGTTCAGGAAATGAAGACGAAACTGAATACCGTCAAGGGGTTCCAACTCCAGAAAATGGTGTTCGACATGTAGTCCTTTATGAGAGAACAACGGATAGCCGTATCCCTTATCCGACTGCTGCTGGTTACTGCTGTCTTCCTTTGCCTTCCCGCATTTTCCGACAGGCCGGCGGAAAAGGACACAGAATTGGTTTCTTACGATATCTCAAAACAATTAAGGACCATCGAACGGGCGTTCCATGCATCGTCACAGGTTATCCTGGTGACCCTGACCATGCCGTCCGGCACCGATGCACAGCTTGCGGCCTTCGAGCTTCGCCATGACGAATGGAAACCCGTCCTCACGCCGGTACAGGCCCAAATTGGCCGCAACGGGTTCGCGCCATCAGGCGAAAAACGTGAAGGTGACGGCAGGACCCCGACCGGGATATACTCCCTGGGATTTGCCTTCGGCTATGGCCAGAAGATCGATTCTGCCATGCCGTACTGTCAGATCACCCAGAACGACATCTGGGTCGACGATCCTGCCTCCCCCGACTACAATCGGCTCAAAAAGCGCGGCGAGACCCGGGCGAGGTCATTCGAGGATATGATCCTGCCCGATGACCGTTACAAGTACGGCATCCTGATCAGGTATAACCTAGACCCGGTCGTGCCCGGCCATGGCAGCGCGATCTTCCTCCACATCTGGCAAGACCTCAAAACCCCCACCTCCGGCTGCGTCGCCATCTCCGAAGAAAATATTCTGAAACTCCTCAAATGGCTCGACCCCGCCAGGCGCCCCCTGATCGTGTTGCAGAAACGGTGAGAGGGTGAGAAGAGAGAAATATTTGCCGGAAAGATTTCCGCCTCCTCTCCTCATTCCTTACTGTTTACTAAAAAAAGGCGCCCCTAGGGGCGCCTTTTTTCCGCACGAAGCGCGTTTACTGTTTCTTGAATTCTTTTTCCATTGCTTCCTTCGCGGGTTTTACATACATGTCGCGAAGTTTCGGTTTTTCGATCTTTCCGGCAGGGTTCCTGGGAATGGTCGTGTAGATCATCTTTTCCGGCCATTTGTACTTCGCAAGACCCGCTTCCTTGACGAAGTTGATGATCTCTTCGTCGGTTATTGTCTCGCCTTCCTTGGGCTGGATTATTGCCATAACGATCTCGACGAGCCTGGGGTGCGGGTAGCCGAGGACCGCGACGTCCATGATCTTCGGATGTTTCCTCAAGGCGTCTTCGATCTCGGCCGGGAAGATGTTCTCGCCGCCGCGGATGATGAGGTCTTTCGCTCTGTCGGCGAAGAAAATGAAGCCTTCGTCATCCTTGTATGCTAGGTCGCCCGTGTAGAGCCAGCCGTCCTTGATCGTCTTGGCTGTCATTTCTGGGTTGAAGGCATATTCTTTCATGAGACGCGGGCCTTTGATGATAAGTTCGCCGACCCCGCCCGGAGGAAGCTCCTTGCCTTCACTGTCGACAACCTTGGCTTCCATGAATACCGTCGCTTTTCCGATGGAGCCCGGTTTTCTCATGATGTCTTCGTCATAACAGTTGGTAAGGCCGCCGCCGCCTCCTTCCGTAATGCCGTAGATGTTGGCTATCGGCAGGTTAGGGAATATCTTCTTTGAATCTTCGAGCAGGACGTACGGAACAGGCTGTGCGCCGATCTCGATGTGGCGGAGCGCCGACAGATCGTAGTTCTTGAGGTCGACCGCACCTGTCTTGATCGCGTTGATGACATCCGACCAGGTCGGGACCGTGTTCCAGCCGCCCGTGCATTTTTCATCTGCCATGCTTCTCAGATAAAATTCCGGCTGGGTCTCCATTGCCATGAGAACCTTGCCTGCAGCAATGTAGCACGGGAAGGACAGGAACAGCGTGCCGCTGTGATAGAACGGGTGCGGCGAGAGATAAACGCTGTTGAAGCCTTCATTGTACGTCATCGCATTGCCGAGGCCTATATGCAGCAGGCTGTCGTGAGTATGTGAGACCGGTTTCGGTGCGCCTGTCGTGCCTGACGTGAACATCAACTCTGCCATGTCATCGCTTTTTGTCTCGGCGCAGATGGGTGTTGCATCGCCCTTAGTTGCAATTTCCATATATGATTTTGTGCCGGCCGGGATGATATCACCGAGACAAATAAAATTCTTGCAGTAATCCATCTCTTTCATGATGGGTTCTACGCGGGCATTGAACTGTTCGCCGAACATGAAGACCTTGCATTTCGTCACGTCTGCTGCGTACTTGATATCCGCGCTTGCAAAGCGGAAATTAAGCGGTGTTACGGTCGCACCGGTTTTGAGAACTGCAATAAAGCTTGCATACCATTCCATGCAGTTCATCATGAGGTGGAGAACGATATCTCCCTTCTTGATACCGCAATCCTTGACGAGGTAGTTGGCGATACGGTTCGCTTGGTCGTCAAACTCTTTCCAGGTAAGGCTCCGGCGCTGATTCTTGGACGGATAGCTTTCGATGATGAACTCTCGACTTGGAAATTTGCTCGCATTGAGCCCCGAAAACATTGCGAAATTCATAATAACCCTCCTTGAGTAGAATCGCTTTTTTTTTATTGCTTTGAGTCCCATCAGCATGATAAAAATAATTAGGATTCTTTGTCAACAGTATTTTCAAAACCAAATACCTTCAGGAGGTCCCGCCATGGCAGAAGTCTTTACACACATAGGTGAAATTTTGGCACGCAACGCGCGCATGTATCCCAATGATGTTGCTCTCGTTGAACGTATACCCGCAGAGAAAAAAAGAATTGAATTAACATGGAAACAGTTTGACGATCAGGCGAACCAGTTTTCCAACGCCCTGGCAAAAATGGGCGCGAAAAAAGGTGATAAGATCGTCCATTTCATGAACAATTCAACGAAATGGCTTGTTGCCTATTTTGGCATTGTCAGGACAGGGGCTTGGGTAGTACCACTCAATTTCCGTTTTACTGCGGAAGATGTTAAATATTGCAGCGATGTTGCAGAACCCTCCATCATGGTTTTTGACGAAGAGTTCACCGACAGGATCGAAGCGATAAAAGACCAACTCCCCGGAGTAAAAAACTATATCGTCGTGGGCGACAAGGTCCCGGCATGGGCCGAGTCCTATGACAAGCTCATTGCATCCGAGTCCACCGAGAACCTCAACGTCACAATCATCCCGACCGATGAATGCGGGCTGTATTTCACATCAGGCACAACGGGCCAGCCGAAACCTATCCTTCTGACCCACCTCAACATGTTCACGGCCTGCGTGACAGAGAACGCACACCATCATCAGACAAAGAATGACTGCTTCATCCTGATCCCGCCGCTCTACCATACGGGCGCAAAGATGCACTGGTTCGGCAGCTTCATCGTCGGCGGCAAGGCAGTCATCCTGAAAGGCGTATCCCCGGAATGGACCCTTGAGGCGGTGAGCGAGGAAGGCGGCACGATCGTGTGGCTTCTCGTTCCCTGGGCACAGGATATCCTGCTTAAATTCGATAAGGGCGAGATCAAACCGGCAAACTACAAACTTGACCAGTGGCGCCTCATGCACATCGGGGCACAGCCTGTTCCCCCGGCGCTCATCAAGCACTGGAAAGAGTATTTCCCGGGCATGGACTACGACACCAACTTCGGCCTTTCCGAATCGACAGGCCCCGGTTGCGTGCACCTCGGGCTTGGCAACGAGCACAAGATAGGCGCGATCGGCATACCCGGCTTCAACTGGGAGTTCAAGATCGTCGATGAGAACAACGTGACAGTAAAAGCCGGCGACCCGGGCGAACTATGTGTCCGCGGCAACGGCGTCATGCGTGAATATTACAAGAACCCTGAAGCGACGAAAAAGAGCTTGATTGACGGCTGGCTCATGACCGGCGACATGGCACGGATCGATGAGGACGGGTTTATCTGGCTCGTCGACAGGAAGAAAGACATCATCATCACCGGCGGCGAGAACGTCTTCCCCGTCGAAGTCGAAGACTTCCTCTACACCAACCCGAAGATCAAGGACGCCGCGGCGATCGGTATCCCCGATGACCGTCTTGGCGAGATCGTTACCGTCGTTATCGAGCTCAAACCGGGCGAAACGATGACCGAAGAAGAAGCGATCAAGTTCTGCGAACCGCTGCCACGGTATAAGAGACCGAGAAAGGTTTTCTTCGGCGATGTACCCCGCAACCCGACAGGCAAGATCGAGAAACCCAAACTGAGAAAGCAGTATTCAGGCATGGAAGAGGCATTCAAGATCAAATAGAGTACGAGAATAACGGGAGGCCGGGACGAAAACGTCCCGGCCCTTCTTTTATGGGCCCCATCCGGAAGAGAATCGAAAGTGTCTCCTAAAAAACACACCCTCGAAGAAACGATCGGTTATCAGTTCAAGAACAGGGAATTGTACAATCAGGCTGTAACCCACAGCTCATGCTTCAACGAAAAAAGGGAGGTGAAGCGTTCAGACAATGAAAAGCTTGAATTCCTCGGCGATGCCATTCTCAATACGGTCATAAGCATAATCCTGTACAAGCGTTTTCGCGGCAGAGATGAGGGGTTCTTGAGCAATGCCCGCTCGAGCCTCGTCAAACGCGAAACGCTGACCGCAATAGCGAAAGACATCAAACTCGACAAGCATATGAGCTACGGTAACGGCGACGGTAGCGTACCGGAAGAGTCTAAGGTCCTGTCGAACATGGTGGAGGCCCTCATCGGCGCCCTGTATCTCGACAGCGGCATACGGAATACCTCGAAAATAATACGTAAATTATTCTCCGCATATTTTACCGAAGAGAAGCTTGCCGAGAAGAATCCGAAAAATATCCTGCAGGAGCTTTCCCAAAAGAAATGGGGAATGCTTCCGCGTTATAAATTTCCTCGTAAAACAAAGAACGGCTTCGCCGTCATGGTCTTTGTCGGAAAGGAATACAAGGCCCGCGGTACCGGAAAAAGCAAAAAAGAAGCCGAACAAAGCGCGGCCCGCACACTCCTCGAAGTCCTTGCGGAACAGGAGAGGGAAGAAGGAACACCCTGTTAAGAGCATAACGGCGTTAAAGACATTCGTAACTCCCCACAAGCCGCCATTTCGGGCTTGGAGACCGTGTCGCAATCGTCTTTTAACCTTCCGCATGATCCCTCGGAAGGGGATGTGTCGTATGTCTTTGACATTATGGAAGAAAGTAAAGACAACGACAATGGATTCCATGCATCCAGAGGGTACCCGGCCGGAATGATGTCAGGAGGAGGTTATTGACACACGAAAGATTGATTGGGCGCGAGGAAACAGTTCTTGCCCTTGGGAAATATCTTTGCCAGGTTGTAGTCTACGGTGCCATTGGTGTAGTGGCAGATCATCGAGCTGTTCCTCACTGCATTTTGTTTGATCGCCAGTGTAAACGTGCTTTTGGCGGGGATGGTTTCCCATCCGCTCACCTGTTCTGCCGCCTTGATTATAACTTCCACTGTCACTGCCCGGGGGCATACGAGCGACTGTTCAGTCCTGGCAGTTTCGGCTGCAAACAATGAAAGCGACGATAGACATACAAAGAATACAGTTAAAAAAACGAGCGTGCATCTCATAAGGATCCCTCCGTTCATTACTTCCGTTCACGACATTACGTTACGGAAGACATATATTTAAGAAAAATGTACTTTTGCGGTCTCAAGCTATGTTACGATTAGATTGGGGAAGCTGTCAAAGGAATATTTATCATGGACAATTCCATCGAATACAAAATGGATGCCACTGACCGAAGGTTGCTCGATCTACTGCAGGAGGAATTCCCTCTTGTCGAAAGGCCTTTTTCTGAAATCGGCGAAAATATGGGCCTTACGGACGATGAAGTGAAAAAAAGAATAGAAAAGCTCAAGGCCTACGGGTACATCCGAAGGATAGGCCCCGTTCTTGACGCAAAAAAACTGGGATATTGCAGCCTCCTGTGCGCCGCCGCCGTTAAGCCGGATATGATTGGGCAAGTGGCCGAGTCCGTGAATGCCGAGCCTGCCGTTACCCATAATTATGAACGCGAAGGCTCGCTCAATCTCTGGTTCACCGTTACAATGAAGGATCAAAGAGATATTGACGGGTTCCTTAAGAATATCGAGGACAGGTTCTCGATCAAGATATATCGCTTTCCCGAGAAAAGGACGTTCAAAATAAAAACCCATTTTATCACGGGCCCGAAAGGTTGATCACAATATGGAAGGAAGCATGACAGATACAGCCGCCATGGCATACAGACGAGTTTACCTCGTCGACGGAAATTCATACCTGTACCGCGCTTTTTATGCTACACCTCACCTGTCGAATTCACGCGGATTTCCGACAAATGCAATCTATGCATTCGTGAACATGATCAAGAAATTGCGCAACACAGAGAATCCAGACATTCTTATTGTTGTCTTTGACTCCAAAGGCCCGTCGTTCAGAGAAAAGATCTCTGCGCAATATAAAGCGCAACGCCCGCCGATGCCTGACAACCTGTCGCTTCAGGTCCCCGTCGTAAAAAGAATAATCGATACCCTTGGTCTGCCGGTCCTAGAAAAGGAAGGTTTCGAGGCTGATGATATAATAGCGACCCTGACAGAAAATCTCAAGGCACGCAATGACGTCATGACTTTTATCGTGACGAGCGACAAAGACATGATGCAACTCGTCAGCAAAAAGGTGAAGATCCTGGATTCTATGAAAAATCTTGTCATCGGTGAAGCGGAGGTCAGGAAAAAATTCGGAGTTTCTCCCGGGAATATAATCGATTATCTCGCATTGTGTGGAGATACGTCAGACAATATCCCCGGTGTCCCTGGAATTGGTGAAAAGACCGCACGTGACCTCGTAGCGGCAATGGGATCGATCGACGATATCTACCGTCGTATCGACGAAATAAACAAAAAGGCTGTTAAAGAGAGATTGATATCCGGCAGGGAAAAAGCTGAAATGAGCAGGAAACTAGCCACGTTGAGATATGATGTCCCTGTAGAGACAGATATCGAGGTGCTTTGCGGCCGTACGGAAAATCTCGAAGAGCTTAGAAGGATCTATAGAGAACTCGAATTTACGGCCCTGTACCGCGAGATCAAGGCCGTGCCGCGCGAAAAGAAAGAGCTGAAAGAAAAAACACCGGCCGATCTTATATATGACCGGATATATATAAGTGCGACATTCCGGGGAAAGAATGCAGGCACCATTCACATCGAGGCATTCGCCGTATTCGATGGTGAAGGGGTATTTTTCTCGATGCTCGAATCGGACCTTTTCACGATACTGGGTAATGCCCGGGAGGTCATTGCACATAACCTGAAACCATTCTTCATCACAGCGGGGAATGAGCTGCGTGGAAAGAAGGTATTCGACACCATGCTGGCGGCATACCTTGTAAACCCGCTGCGAAAAGACTTTACCCTTGCGGCCACACTGGAGGAATATTGTGATATACCCCCGGCTGAAATGGAAATGACCGCATCCCTTCGCGACACGGCGGCGTGCCTGCCGGACCTCGCGAATGCGCTTCGCGCAGAACTTGAAGAGCTTGGGCTTTCTGAACTTTTCTTCGGGACAGAGTTGCCGCTCGTCGAGGTCCTTGCCGACATGGAAATTGCCGGTGTAAGGATAAACCGGCGCAAGCTTGGCGAGCTTTCGCGCGACCTCGATCAGCGCCTGACCGGAATTGTCAAGGAGATCTATGTGTATTCCGACGGCCCGTTCAACATCAACTCCCCTCAGCAGTTATGCCACGTTCTTTTCGATACACTGGGACTGACACCCGTCAAAAAGACGAAAACTGGATATTCAACCGATACGGGTGTACTGGAGATACTTTCCGAGAGCCATCCTCTTCCATCCATGATACTGGAATACAGGTCACTGACAAAACTCAAGAACACATATATCGACGTGTTGCCTGCCCTAATCAATCCGGCGACAGGACGGATACACACCACGTTTAACCAGATGGTGGTGGCCACAGGACGATTATCGAGCAGCGATCCCAACCTCCAAAACATCCCCATACGGGGGGAAGAGGGCCTGAAAATACGCGAGTCCTTCGTGCCCGCCGATGGATGCCTCCTCCTGTCCTCCGATTACTCTCAGATCGAGCTTCGCGTGCTCGCGCATCTATCACAGGACCGTGAGTTGATCGATACTTTTCACAGGAACGAGGACATTCACGCGCGGGTAGCCTCAAACGTATTCGGAGTGGGAGCCGACCTGGTTACGGCTGATATGCGCCGTGCCGCCAAGGTGATCAATTTCGGCATCATATACGGAATGAGTGCCTTCGGTCTGTCGAAACAACTAAGTGTCAGTCAAAAAGAAGCGCAACACTACATCGATAATTATTTCGAGCGTCACGAGGCCGTAAGGAATTTTATGGATGGCATTAAAGAAAGTGCGCGGGCAAGCGGATTCGTAAGAACGCTCCTTGGCAGGATACGGTTCATACCCGAACTCAATAACAGCGACCCGGCAGTACGGCAGTTGGGTGAAAGGGTCGCGATGAACACCCCGATACAGGGAACAGCGGCAGACATTATCAAGATCGCCATGATCAATATACATCGTGCGGTCCGTCAGCAGGGCTTCAAATCCCGGCTCATCCTTCAGATACACGATGAACTGCTTTGCGAAGTGACGGAAGATGAAGCCGCGGACATGATCGAGCTTGTCCGGCATGAAATGGAAAGCGTCATCACGCTTGACGTCCCGCTTATCGTTTCCATCGGAACGGGGCATAGCTGGGCCGAGGCGCACTGACCGGCGTCTGCGATGATACTGCCAGAAATTCCGCACACGCAATAAAAACAAACACCGAAAAATACACCCAAAACAAAAACGCGAGAAAAACTCCGTATGTTCCGAAAAATGCCGTAAACCTCCCTATGTACAGAACAAAGTACTGAAAGAAATATTTGCCCGCGTGCCAGAAAACAGCTCCGAGGGATGCCGCAAAGAAGAGCTTTTTCTTGTCCCTGACGGGGGTAAGAAAATAATACAGGAACCAGAACATCCCCGTTACCAGGAGGAGGTCCATGAATGAAAGCGAGGCCCTGGTTATAAAGCCTCCCAGAGTTTTTACCATTTTGACCTGGATCAAAAGCGAAAATGCGAAACTGAAAAAAATGAGGGTCTGTATGAACGAAAAGGTCAATGTGAGAAAAAATTCCTCCTGCTTCCCTTTCAAAAACCCTTTTTTTGTCGTGCCAAAAATGAGCTGAAATGCCGGGCGCATAACCGCGAAGAGACGTGATGTGAACAAAAGGAGAAATATGAGACCCAACGGGCCCGACAGGCGCTTTGAGAGAGATATGAGGTTCAATTCCCTAAGAAGCTTTTTTACGATCACGGCGTTGTAGGGCTCCGGGATAATGTTCGCTATGTATTTCTCCATATGCACCGCAGGATGGCTTATATCGATAACGTAGCTGATGATAAAAAGAGAAAAAAGCGTAAAAGGAATAAAAGTCAGCAGGACATAAAAAGAGATCGACGATACCATTATATTGGCATGATCGGCCTGATATTTTTTGAAAATGAGTCTCAGGATGCGGGGCGCACCCCTGATCCCAGCCATACCTTTTCCCAAAATTCCTTTAACCTTCCTATTCATTCACCCCGGATCGAAACCCAATGACCTTGATTAAAGATCATCGGATTTGAGTTTTTTCGCTCCTTAGGCCTGAAGCCTTACGGTCTTTCATCCAATTCTTATCCTCGGATCTGCTACTGCGTACGAAACGTCCGCTATCAGGTTGCCGATGAGTGTGAGGAATGCGCCTATTACGAGAATTCCCATAATGGTGGGATAATCCCTGGCCATGACGCTGAAATAGAAAAGCTGGCCCATACCCGGTATAGAGAAGATGCTTTCGAAAATGACGCTGCCTCCGATGAGCCCCGGCACTGACAGGCCAAGGATCGTAATGACAGGCAGAAGTGCATTTCTGAGGGCATGCTTGCGGATGACCATCTTTTCAGGAAGACCCTTGGCATAAGCGGTTGTAATGTATTCCTGCCTGAGGACCTCGAGAAGGCTGCTTTTCATATAACGCGATATGCCCGCGAGGCTCCCCACTGCAGAGATCGCCACGGGAAGGACAAGGTGCCGAGCTATATCGGCAACTTTACCGAGAATTCCCATATCCTGAAAATCGTAGGATTTTATCCCCGAAACGGGAAGTATTTCTAGGTACACACCAAAAAAGATCATAGTGAGCAGGGCCACCCAGAACGTCGGCGCGGCATATCCGGCGAAGACAAAGGATGTCAGCAGCTTATCCACGATCGAGTCTTTATAGCGGGCGCAATAAACACCAATAGGGATGCCAAAGATAAAGATGAGCCCCATGGACAGGAGATTTATGACTATGGTAATCGGCAGTCTTTCCTTGATCTTGTCTATAACGGGCCGGCGGTCTGTAGCGAAAGACGTTCCGAAATCGAATCTGACTATCCTCTTGAGCCATGTCCAGTATTGAACATGGAGCGGTTTATCGAGGCCGTAAAAGGCGCGGATTCTCTCCCGCGCTTCCTTAGTGATCTTGGGATTCATCTCGGCTTCGAGCATACCGGGTTCTCCCGGCACGAGGTGAATGACCGCGAAGGAAACGAGGGTGATCCCGAATATCATCGGGATCATGAAAAAAAGCCGTTTAGCGAGATACTGCAGCATTGATCCTGTACCTCATCTGGTTCTCCGGAACGTACCACTTGATAAAATTATACATAATGCCGGCCGGACCGGGATCGATGCCCTTGAAGCGCCGATGGACGGCTACGGTGGCATAGGGCACAAAAAGGAACGTATAGGGCTGGTCTTCAGCAAGGATCTCCTGGATGCGGTCGAGATATTTTTTCCTGCCTGCCTTGTCCATCGTATGACGGGCTTTTACCAGTAATTCATCGATTTCTTTATTTTCATACGAAGTAAAATTCAGCTCCTTCGGCCCCTGCTTCGAGGAATGCCAGATATCGAAAAGATCGGGATCGTTAGGGATAGTCCAGCCCAAAAGGACCGCATCGAAATTTCTCTTGTCTATAAAATCATTGACAAGGGTCGCCCACTCGAGAACACGTATTTTCATCGTGACCCCGATCTCTGAAAACCGGCGCTGTATCAGCTCGGCGCTCTGGATCCGCACCGTGTTTCCCTGATTGACCAGAACCGTAAATTCAAACGGGATCCCGTCTTTTCTCATTTGACCGTCGGGGCCCCGTTGAAACCCGGCCTCCTTCAAGAGGGCAAGCGCCTTTTCAGGATTGTATTCGAATTTCTTCACGTTATCGTTGTACGCCCACATGTCAGGCTTGAACGGGCCGGTTGCCTCTATCCCCTGCCCTAGGAGGATGCCGTCGATTATCTCCTTCTTGTTGATCGCACGGGCAAAGGCCTGGCGAACCCTCTTATCCTGAAAGAATTTGTGTTTAAGGTTGTAGCCGAGATATGTATATGCGAATGCAAGATATTTATATCTGTTAAATTCACGTTGAAAAGCAGGGTAGTTCGTCTGCTTGACATATTGCAGCGGTGTCAGCCCCATCATGTCGATCGAATTGTTCTTGAGCTCGAGGAACATTGTGGCGGTGTCTGGGATGATCTTCATCATGTATCGCCCGATATATGGCCTGCTTTCGAAATACTCTGGATTGGCTGTCAGGATCACACGATCACCGGGCACCCATTCCGTAAACACGAAAGGTCCCGTACCAACAGGTTTTCTTTTCAGTGGCGAGGAAGTAATGTCCTGCCCTTCCAGGAGATGCCGGGGCAGGATGGCCGAAGACCAGCTGATGAGGGCAGGTGCGAAAGGCCTGTCATAGGTTACCCTGAACGTATGATCATCAAGTATCTGGGCTTTCTTGACGAGTTTGAAGTCGCCCGAATACGGTGTCGGCGTCTTCGGATCGATCGTGACCTTATACGTGAACATCACATCCTTTGCGGTAAAAGGCCTGCCATCATGCCATTTGACGCCTTTGCGAAGTTTGAACGTTATCGACAGATTGTCCCCGGATATGAGCCACGATTCGGCCAGATCGCCTACGATATTGAGATCTTTATCATATTTGACAAGCCCGTTATAGATGTATGAAGCTATCTCGTGGGACGATGAATCACTGGCAAGAATGGGGATAAGATTGGAAGGCTCGCCTATCGAGCCCGTTATGATCATGTCACCGTACGCGGGCTTGCCCGGATCGTCATATAATGCCGCATCTTTTTTCTTGCCGCATGAGAGAAGGAGTGCAAAACAAAGAAAAAAAAGCAGGACCAGTCTCTTTTTGGTTATTATTGCCACAATCGAAGCTAATTCTAGCAGATAAGCCCCGACAAAGTAAAGAAAGGGCCCTGAAGGATCACGATTACCCGTCCGGGGCCTTATCTCCCATTTCTAGTTTAATTTCTTGAAAACATGCGGCGAATTCTATATAACATCACGGGGTCCGTCAAAAAGCGTAATATTGGCACCCGGGTACCTTTCTGACCAATCTGCCGCGAGCCCTTGTTAAAAATGAAATGACCGGAGTTAGCCGAAGAAAATGTACATTAATGCAATATCACATTACCTGCCTTCAACGCTTGTTCACAACGATTACTATACACAACTCAAAGGTCTGACCGATGAATGGATCTTTCAAAGGTCCGGTATAAGACGGCGCACTCGGGCCGCAGATGATGAGAATACGAATACCATGGCGATCGAGGCGATAATCCCGCTCGTCGGCAGCCTGCCGTACGACGTGACAGACGTAGACCTCATCGTCGGTGCGACCTACACGCCCTATGACACCGTGGGCACACTGGCGCACACGGTGCAGGGGCACTTCAAGATACATTCAGCCACAGCCGTGACCGTAACATCCGCCTGCTCATCGTTTATAAATGCGGTTGAGATAGTCGAGGGTTATTTCGCAACAGGTAAAGCGAAGCGCGCCCTCGTTATCGCGTCGGAACACAATTACATGTACACCAACGAAGACTGCGACCAATCGGCACACCTCTGGGGGGACGGTGCCGGATGCGCATTTATATCATCAGAACAGTGCTCGGTCGATGATATCGAGATCATCGACGTGCACACCACCGGGCTCGGGCATATCGGCAAGGGTGTGTCAGGTGTTCACTTAAGGCCTTCCAACGGCGGTCTCACCATGCCTTACGGACGCGATATTTTTGTAAATGCCTGCAAATTTATGGCTGTAGAGGCGAAAGACATTGTAGAAAAGAACCATTACATGCTCGGGGATGTCAATTATCTCGTACCCCATCAAGCCAATTCCCGTATAATGGATCACGTAGCCAAAGTGCTCGGCGTAGAGCAATCCCGGGTCATTTCCAATATCGAGGATACGGGGAATACCGGGTGTGCCAGCACCCTCATATGCCTTTCTCAAAACTGGCGAAAATTCACAAAAGACGACCTGATCCTCGTCACCGTATTCGGCGGCGGCTACTCCAGCGGCGCAATGCTACTCAAGAAATAAGAACGGTCTCAAGTCTCAGGTTAAAACAAAAACAAAAAAGCGTCATTCCCCACCCCCACGTCACCCGGCTTTCGCCGGGGTGACGGAGGTGGTTAGTATTGACAGTGAGCGCTACAGGTTAGATAATTAACTTTATGGAACTTTTAAAGGCAATAAAGGAAAGGCGGAGTGTCAGGCATTACAGGAACGATAACGTGCCGGACGAGATATTGACCGAGATAATCGATGCGGCGCGGCGTTCGCCTTCGTGGGCGAATACCCAGGTGTGGCGTTTTATCGTCGTAAAAGATGCCGCAATAAAAAAGGCGCTCAGGGATTGCCTCGGCCCCCAGAATCCTGCACGGGCAGCCATGATCGAGGCGCCCATCATAATCTGCGTTGCCGCACAAAGAAATGTGTCCGGCTGCCGAGGCGGCACACCAACGACGAACAAGGGCGACTGGTTCATGTTCGATGCCGGCATCGCGATGGAACACATCGCGCTCGCGGCGTGGAACTTCGGTCTCGGTTCTGTCCATGTGGGGAGTTTCGATGCCGGGAAAGCGGAAGAAGTCCTCAAGATTCCGAAAGGGTACAGCATTACCGAAATGATGCCCCTCGGGTATTTCGACGAGGTTCCCCGCAAAACCCCGCGCAAGTCTCTTTCCGAGATCACCTACCTCGACCGGTTCGAGGTACCGTTCTTTAAGTAAGAGACCAAAAGTGGTATCTATCCATATCCTAATTCTTCCAGCCTCTCCTCGGTCATTCCGATATAATGAGCCACCTCGTGGACGACCGTGATCTCGATCTCTTCTTCCAGCTCTTCGCGGGTGTTGCACATTTCTTCGAGGGGCTCCTGAAAGAGATAGATCATATCGGGATAAAGCGGAGGAATTGTGGCTGAACGTTCGGTAAGGGGCACTCCTTGAAAAAGGCCAAGCGGGCATTCACCGGGCGGTATTCCCATTTCCCGCATCATCAGCCGTGAAGGCCTTTTTTTTACCGAGATCACTATGTTGTCGAGATATTGCCTTATCTCATAAGGGATGTTCTCGATGGCTTTCGCCACGATGCTGTCGAATTCTTTATCATCCATTTTAATGGGCATGGGCATCGTCTTTGAAAAACGGGATCAAGCACGCGTCTCCGGTCCGTCATCAATCTTCTCAAGAACGGCGATAAATTCACTGATAATGATCGCTGTCGCTCCCCAAACTTTTTTTCCGTATACGTCAAAATAGGGAATGCGGCGCTCGATCCCCCCTATCATCCGATGTTCGACGCCAGTATTCCCGGGGTCGATAAAATGAGTTACAGGCACCTCGAACACGTGCAAAACTTCCCGCTCCTGCATCGCAAAAGACGGACGGTACGGCAGGTACGCAACGAAAGGATAAACGTGAAAATTGCTCGGCTCTATGTATATGGGGGTCAATTCACCGAGTATATCTATATCATCACAACATACGCCAAGCTCTTCACAGACTTCGCGACATGCTGTATGCGCGAGAGAGATATCCTCAGATTCAATGCCCCCGCCAGGAAGGCTGATCTGCCCTTTGTGAACAGTTACGTTATCCGTGCGTACTGTCAGGACGACAAAAAGTCCGCCCTTTTCGTCGCCCGGATAAAGGAGCAACATGACAGCCCCAACGAAAGGGGTATCCTTCCCGGGTGGAGGCGTGAATACCCGATGCGACGGCGACATGCGCACCTGCGCCTCATAACCTGGCAACGGCATTTGTAGTGCCTTTTTTATATTTTCCGGAGTAAATCTATCCTCGATAACCGCCTCTTCCCTAAAAAACCCCCAGACCCACACCAACCATTCCAGGGCCGGAATCGTATGCCTCTGTCAAAGACCGGGAATTATCCTCGATCTCGTTTTCGATGCGCATAACGACCTTTCTGATCTCGGCAATTATTTCGAGACCCGTCTTAAAGGGGTCTTTAGCTGAGCCTATTTGCGCTATCGCCGTGTCTTCAACATTTTTTAATGATGCCATAAGGCCCTTGTCAATCTTAGGGGCTGCTTTTTTTGGAGCTGCAACTTTTTTCTTTGCTTTTGATTTTACCGTTGCCATACAACACCTCCTTTAAGATGTGTCAGCACCGCACATTGGGGAAAATCCCCGAAACCCGGAAAAATTCGTCCATATCACAATTATATTGTTAATACTCCATCCGTCAAGCAACTTGATGAAAAATAGTAAATAGGGAGGAGTAAGGAGTTAAAAGGAAATATCCTCGACCTGAAGACAATTATTTTCGCACCGCTCCTCACCCCTCACTATATTTATCAATCCTTGAAAGAACCCCTGATTTTTACTAAACTGTGAAAAATATTGCAAAGGAAATGATTTGGGCCGCAAGAACAGAGAGGACTCGGATTTCAATGCAGTAATAAAAAGGCATGTCTGGAAACTCATCGGGATGGGTTTTGCCTTCGGGGCGATAGTCATGATCGTCATCTTTGGCGGTTATCATTTTGTGGGCAGATCGACCTTTTGCGGTTCATGTCACAGCATGGAAAACAATTATTTCACTTGGAAAGTCTCCAGGCATAAACAATTTGGGTGCATTGAGTGTCACCTGCCGACGGGGAATATCGTCTACACAGTCCTGTATAAAGCATATGTGGGAGCGCGCGATGTGGCCGGCGAAACAGCCAGATCATATCCATTTACCATAAAATTGACCAGCAGGGCCCGGACCATAGCAAACTCCAATTGCGCGCGATGTCATTTTTCGACCATTGAAACAACGTCCATGGCCAAGGGAAATGCAGATTGTATGAAATGCCATAAATTCCTAGTCCACGGCCGTTCCGTGGTTGGTGGAGGTTTTTTTTGAACAAGAAGATCGTCTTCGTTTTTGTCATTGGCATTATTTTCGTCTTTGCCGCCCTTGTAATGGTACGGTCATTTTTCTTGAAACCCTCCGACGCGGCGCATGTGGCTGCGATACCGGAAGGTGAATACGACCCTGCAGTATGGGGACGCCGCTATTCGCTCCAATATGCAAGTTTCCAGAAAAACCTGGAGATGTCGGCCTCGCCGACGGATTTTGGAGGATCGGTCAAATTTCAGCATTCACTGAGGCAATCCGAGATACTCACAAATTTTAAGGGAAATGCGTTCAGCAAGGATTATACTGAAGACAGGGGACATCCTTACTCCCTGACGGACCTGAAAGAATCGAAGAGGGTCACTCCTCAAACCCCCGGGGCCTGCATGACATGTAAAACGGCCAATATTCCCGATATCTTTAAAGAGCTCGGGTGGTCATACGCCAACAAACCGCTTGCCGAGCTATTCGCCGAAAGCAAACACGCGATCGGTTGTGCCAATTGCCACAACCCCTTGACGATGGAATTGCGCGTTACAAACCCTGCCTTCGTTGAGGCCATGGCGAAAAGAGGGATCGATGTGACAAAAGCCCCCCGGGAAGAAATGAGGACGTATGTGTGCGGCCAGTGCCATGCAGAGTACTACTTCGAGCCCGGGACATCACGGGTGATAATGCCTTGGGACAAGGGGTTTCACCCCGAACAGATCTATGCGTACTACAGCACCAAGCCCGGCGGTTTCGAAGGCGACTGGGTCCAGCCCGATTCGCAGGCAATCATGCTCAAGGCCCAGCATCCCGACTTTGAGGTTTATTCCGCGGGTACCCACGCCAGGTTGGGAATATCATGCGCCGATTGTCACATGCCGTACATGCGTGAAGCAGGCCGGAAGTACAGTTCGCACCGGGTGACCAGTCCCATGAAGACAACGGATGCATCTTGCAGGAGATGCCACCCGGAAGACGCGAAAATGCTGCTCGAAAGGGTTAGGGCCGGGCAAAAAAACGTATGGGAGTTACAACATATTGCGGGCACCAGGATCTCAAAGGCCCATGAAGCCATATCAAGGGCCATTACATCGAAAACGATCAATAAAGAAGATCTCGATAAGGCGCGGGAACATTTAAGGCGCGCACAATGGTACTGGGATTTTGTGGCGGCCGAGAATAGTATGGGATTTCACAACCCGGCCCTGTGCCTGAACATCCTCGGGCAATCAATCGATCTGGCTCACAGGGCCGCCGAGTCGGCGGCCCTGGCAACAGGCCCGGTCCCTTGAACGTTTCACTCTTCGATCTTCGGTATTTTTTGAAAAAAAGTTAATAAGCCACAAAAGAATACACCTCTATAACCTGAATATTATCAAGGATTTCCCGATAACGATGTCATACGGGCTGTTGACCATGCTGATTTCCTTGGTATAATTCTATAAGCTAGGTGATGAAGGAGTTTTCCTCCAGCGTCAATGGTGACAAACTGGGAAAATGCCCGGATAGTAGTGCGAAAGACCGATCGGATACGACCTGCCGGAAAGGGGACAAGCATGAATTACTCCGGTATAAAAAAACCAATCTGTCCCATCGGATGGGCCCACAATGACGCGAAGACACGATGAGACACAGGCAACCCTTGAAAAACAGGTCCGGAGGCGCACGGAGCGCCTGTCGGAGGTCAATGAACTGTTGAGAAAGCAGATAGCCGAAAGAAGGCAAATGGAGGCCGATCTGCAGGACTCGCACGAGAGGTTGCGCCATCTGAGCATACATCTTCAAAAGATCCGTGAGAACGAACGAACCTCTCTGTCGCGCGAACTTCACGATGAATTCGGCCAGACGTTGACAGGAATGAAACTCGATGTAAGCTGGATCAAAAGGAGGCTGTCAACTAATGACGGGCACGGGCCTCTTATTGAAAGACTGGACTCTATCCTTGAAGCCCTTGATCGTACTATAGACACTGTCCAACACATGTCGTCCAGGTTAAGACCTGTTGTTCTCGACGATTTCGGACTGAGGGAAGCCGCGGAACTTGCAGCGTGGGATCTCAAAAAAAGGGCAAATATCTCATGTGAAGTCATTTCGGACCCGGACAACATAAGTCTTAGCGAAGCAGTGTCAACGGAAGCCTTCCGTATTCTCCAGGAATCTCTGACCAACGTGATGCGCCATGCTCGGGCAAAAAAAGTGACGATAACGCTTATAAAAAAGAAAGATGTTTTGAGCATGCGGATACAGGACAACGGAAAGGGCATAACAAAGAAGGAGCTCGCCAGTCCAAGGTCCATCGGGCTGACCGGCATGCAGGAACGGGCGCACAGATTGGGCGGTAAGCTATCCATTGAGGGGATCCGTGGGAAAGGGACGACGGTAACGCTGACTGTACCCCTTCGCCGGACAGACCCAGAGGGTAAGGAGGAATAAATCATGCTGCGAGTCATCATTGCAGACGATCATCCCGTGGTACTTAAAGGTCTTAAGGAGATCCTCCAGGAAAATTTCAGCGACATGATATTTGACGAGGCGCGCAGGGGATACGAGCTAATCAACAAAGTTTATAATAACGATTATAATCTTGTCCTCCTCGATATCTCGCTCCCTGACATAAATGGTCTTGAAGCCCTCAAAGAGATAAAAAAGAAGCGTGCAAGGCTGCCTGTTCTCATCGTGAGCACATATCCGGAAGAACAGTATGCTGTCCGGTCCATAAAAGCAGGGGCACAGGGTTATATTACCAAGAGAAGTGCATCGGAAGAACTTGTGGTGGCTGTAAACAAGATCCTATCGGGCAAAAGATATGTTAACCCGGCCTTCGCGGAACAAATGGTCCTTGATTTTGAATGTGAAACGGAGGCTCCGCCGCACGAGAAACTCTCTATTCGTGAGCTTCAGGTTATGAAAATGGTAGCGAGCGGTCTGACAAACAAGGAGATTGCAGAACAATTACATCTCAGCATTAACACGGTCCGGACATACAGAGTGCGTATTCTTGAAAAAATAGCCGTTAAGAAAACAAACGAGTTAATCTGGTACGCTGTGAAATACGGCCTCGTTGAATAAATAGCAAAGATAGCCTCAGGCCTCAGGCCTCAGGCCTCAGGCCTCAGGAAAAGGAACATATTTTAATGAAAAACCGTTATGTCCGAAGTCGGAAATAACGGTTTGTTTTTGCCTGAGATGTGAAATTTGAGACCGTTTCTCAGTACGGATATACGTATACGCGAGCGGGTGCGGGTGGTGGGTAGTAGTAATATACCCTCGGGGGCGGAGGGGGAGGAGGCGGTGCCGCATAAACCGGGGCCGGGCGCACTGCGCTTCCCACTATCGCACCAAGAACGAATCCTCCCGCGGCTGCCCCTGCATAACCCCAACCGTTGTTGTAATGATGATGATGATGCCCATAATATGGTCTGTAATAATAACCTCCCCGGGCCTCGCTCATAGTCGGCAAGATCATCAAGACAAGCAATGCTAGAACCGAGATAATTACGATCGTTGTCTTCATATCCCCTCCACAGACTACCTGAATTTGTTGTAAGATACATAAGCAAGAACGATACCATGGAGCCATTTGGACAAAGGGCCCATAATTACGGATAGTTTTAAAGCTCTTGCATGAGACAGGGGTTTCGAAATAGGCAATATTTGTCGACATTACTTTTACATAATGACAATTGCGTCGACAATAGTGTCGATATAACGACCCGATTGACAAGCTGTGTGAAAACATAATAAGGTAAACAAGCTGTGCTCAATATATTGCAGGAGGGCTATCGTGTCCGTCGATACACGTGAACCGGTAATTACCGTTGGGATCGCTGATATGCAGCCGGGTGTAACAGGGCGGCTCAACGGAAATTTTCTGATCGAAGGGACTAGCCTTTTGTCCGGCCCATTCCACGCTTCGGCCGACGGCACCGGAATTCTCCTTTTCGATGAAGGTAACCATCCCGTAGCCCATTCACCTTCGGTACGCCTTGTGGCACAAGAAGGCTCGACATTTCGCATATCGGACGTTACGATCGGGATCCGTTTTCACTGGGAACGAAAAGAAGACCAAGTTTTTCAAGGAAATCTTGTCCTGACTGCCCGGGATGCGGGCAATATCGCCATTATCAACGAGATACCGCTGGAGAATTATCTCGTCAGCGTCATATCCTCCGAAATGAGCGGAACGGCACCCCATGAATTTCTCAGGGTCCATTCTATTATTTCCCGTAGCTGGCTACTTGCAGCGCTTGACCGGAAGAATACGGCAAAAACACCGGCAAAAATGACCGAAACCGATGAACTGATACGCTGGTACAACCGGGAAGACCATGACATTTTCGATGTCTGTGCGGATGACCATTGTCAGCGTTACCAAGGAATTACGAAGATAATCTCGAATATGGCAGCAGATGCGGTGGAAAGGACGCGTGGACATGTCCTGACATACGGCGACAAGGTCTGTGATGCCCGGTACTTCAAGGCATGTGGTGGAATTACCGAGAACTACGAAACTGCCTGGGAAGAGACCCCCGTACCGTACCTTGTCAGCGTCAGCGATTCACAGGGTGCATTAGCTCCGGTCACGTCCGAAGATAAAGCTGCCGACTGGATATCAGACCCGCCGGACGCTTACTGCAATACAAAAGATGAAAAACTGCTTGCAGAGATACTCCCGGGTTTCGACCGGGAAACCACGCAGTTTTTTCGCTGGAAGGTGGAGTATTCCAAAGGCCAGCTTGAAAACGTTATCAGGGAAAAATCAGGGATCGATTTCGGTACACTTAAGGATCTGACGCCGCTTGAACGGGGACCGTCCGGAAGGATCAAGCGACTGAGGATCGTCGGTTCAAAGCAGAGCATTGTCATCGGCAAAGAACTTGAGATCAGAAGATGGCTTTCACCCACACACCTGTACAGCAGCGCCTTTGTCGTATCAGTAAAAAAAGGCCCCGACGGCCAGCCGGAAGGCTTTATATTCAATGGCGCCGGATGGGGCCACGGCGTGGGCCTGTGCCAGATAGGGGCCGCTGTCATGGCGAAAAAAGGGTTCACAGCAGAAGAGATCCTGGGTCATTATTTTACCGGTGCGGAAATAAAGAAAATATATTGATCTCAATGCACTTTTGTGATTCATGGTAAAGAGTCGTTTCAAAACAGCCTTCATTCTAGGGGCGGGATTGGGAACACGCCTGCGCCCCTTGACCGAATATGTGCCCAAACCGTTGTTGCCATTGAATGGCCGGCCGATGGTCACATATGCCATGGATCATTTGTTGTGTATCGGCATAGAGCGCTTTATAGTCAATACACATCATCAGCCGGACAAATATACTAAAGCGTTTCCCGACGGGGAATGGCGGGGCGTTCCCATTGTATTCAGACACGAACCCGCACTCCTCGACACCGGGGGAGGACTTAAGAATATTGAGGACCTCCTGACAGGCGACGAGGTTATTATCTGTTATAACGGGGACATCCTGTCCGACCTTCCGCTCGACACCCTGATCAGGGACCACGAGTCCCAACCATGCGAAGCAACGCTTGCGTTAAGAACGAAGGGACCCAACCTCAATGTCGATATCGATGGATCCGGAGCGATATGCGACATGCGGCGGATCCTCAAAAGGCCGGGGACAGCGACATGTCTTTTTACGGGGATCTACACGGTCGAAACGTCCATTCTTACGACGATCGAAAAAGATAAGATCGAATCCATCGTAGAAGTCTTTCTTCGCAGGATCGTCTTAAAACCGGGTTCTATCCGGGGTACCATTATCGATTCCGGTACATGGGACGATATAGGCTCGGTCGAAGTATATGAACGGCTTGCAGGACAAATGTCACCCACGATAAAGAGAGGCCAGGCACATGAGCTATGAGAACGAGATCGCGGTTTTTGCCCGCACCGTGATGAATATAGACAGTTCACACGATATTGCCGTAACTGAGCTTTCAGCACGCGGCTCGGACCGGGTATTCTACCGCGTCCTCTGGAATGACAGGACCGTCATCGCTATCCATTACGATACGAATCGAATGGAAAACGAATATTACGCGGAAATCGCGGTCTTTCTCAAGAAAATGCGCATACCTGTTCCCGAAATGATAGCCCACGACCCGGCAAAGCATATCATGATGCTCGAAGACCTCGGGGATACGGACCTTTTTTCACTGGGTGCCCATGAATGGCCCGAAAGGCGCATTCTCTATCAAAAGGCCCTAGGGGCCGTGCAAAGGCTTCATAAGATAACGGAGAAAAATTTTCCTTCACAGGGCGTTCGACTTATGAACAGGTTCGGTCCCGACCTTTATCTTTGGGAGCAGGATTATTTTCTCGATAATTTCGTCAAACGATACTGCGACCTTACCCTCGACCCCGGATTCGAAGCGAAGCTCAGGACCGAGCTTTCAGGGCTTTCCGAAAGGCTGTACATGGTCCCGCAGGTCCTGGTCCACCGCGATTTTCAGTCCCGGAACATAATGATACGCAACTCAGAGCCGTATTTTATCGATTTTCAGGGCATGCGGTTCGGTAACCCGTTCTATGACCTCGCCTCGCTCCTGTGCGACCCCTATGTATCTGTCCCGGATGAAGGACGGAATGAACTCCTGTCTTTTTATTACGTCCTGTCATCACAGGAGCTTGATTGGGATGTATATCAAGGATCTTTCTGGGACGCCAGCGTAGAACGCCTGATGCAGACGCTTGGTGCGTTCGGGTTTCTTGGAAAGGTAAAGGGGCTTGAAGATTTTTTTGGATCTATTCCGGCGGGCCTTGACAATCTTAGCCTCGCAGCATCCCATGTCCCGTCGCTCACATCCCTGCATGATGTGATACTTTTGTGCCAGGCCGCTACAGGATAGAGATCTATCGGCATCGAACACTGCTAAACAATTCGGTGCTCGAGACCCTCGTCGTTCTTTAAAAATTCACCCGGACATGCTACGATAAGAAGAAAAATGAGACCTGTAACCGCTGTCTGTACATTTAGAGCCGGAACCTTGTTTCTACCTGCATTGCGTTACCTTCTCGCTTCGGATATGGTCGAGGAAGTAGTGATCGCGACCCGTGGGCAAATACCCGAAATACTCCCCCGGTGCAGCATCATCGATACCGGAACCCTCACCTCCCAAGTCACATTACGAAGAGTGCTCGAAAAAACCCGGACAGAATACCTTCTTTTGATCCCCGGTCCCATCCCCGTTCTGTCAAGATCGTTCATGCTGGAAAAAATGATCCATGCGGCACGGTCGATGAATGCAGCCCTCGTCTATTCAGATTATTACGAAGACACCGGGAGTGATAAAATATTTCATCCATTGATCGATTATCAAGCTGGAAGCGTCCGCGATGATTTTGACTTCGGTCACCTTGTGCTTCTTAACGTACCTTATATACGGGATGTATTGAACCTTTTCGGGGAAACACCCCCGTCCAGTCATGGCGCACTCTACGACCTGCGCCTTAAGCTGTCTATCGGCCACAGTATCTATCGCGTCCCGGAAGCACTGTATAGCATTATAACCCATCGTGATGAACAAAACGGGATGGCCCTTTTTGCATACGTCGACCCACGCAATCAGCGGATCCAAAAAGAAATGGAATCCATTTTTACAGATCATTTAAAGAGAATAGATGCCTATATAGCGCCGGACAAGCTCGAAACGATGCAGGAGCCTGTCGACCCCTTCCCGGTAAAGGCTTCCGTCATTATCCCGGTAAAGAACAGGCGGCATACTATCGCCGACGCAATACACAGCGCTCTTACGCAGGAAGCCGATTTCATGTTCAATATCATTGTGGTCGATAACCATTCGACGGATGGCACCACCGATATCGTTACCGACCTCGCTCAAAAGAACCCGGCCATCCGCCACATAATCCCTGACCGCCGCGACCTCGGCATAGGCGGGTGCTGGAACCTCGGCATTAACGATAAAACATGCGGCCGCTATGCGGTACAACTCGACTCTGACGATCTCTACGAAAACCATCTTGTACTGGAAACCATAGTCGATACCATGCGGGATGGCAGTTATGCAATGGTTGTCGGTTCATATACGATTGTAAATGAACACCTTGAACAGATCCCCCCGGGGCTCATCGACCATCGTGAATGGACGGACGCGAACGGCCACAATAATGCGCTCAGGGTCAACGGGTTAGGGGCACCACGCGCTTTCAGCACTACGCTCATGCGCCGTATCGGTTTTCTGAATGTAAGTTACGGGGAAGACTATACTGCAGCCCTTCGCATATCGCGTCAGTATAAAATAGGCAGGATATATGAAAGTCTCTATTTATGCCGTAGATGGCCGGGAAATACCGATGCCGGACTTTCAATAGAAGCAGCCAACAACAACAACATCTTCAAGGACTCTCTTCGCACCCGGGAGATCATAAAGCGCCAGGAACTCAATCGCAATGAATGACGCGTTAAAGGGCCGTATTATTTGGGCGCTTTTTGATGGTGAGGGTGACCATCCGCCCGCCGCCCTTAAAGCTCTTTGCCGGGAGCTGGTCAATGAACAGCGGGCATCGTGGGCTGATTTCAACAATGCATGCGATTCGCTGCGCACCATGAAAACGCGCGATATTCAATGCTCCGGTTTCTCAATCAGGCTTTTGTATAATCCTGTAAGGTCCGTAAACACGCTGGCGGCAGTTACGCCGGAAAAGATCAGCGAAAGGCCCTGTTTCCTTTGCGCGGCCAATTTACCACTCGAGCAGAAAGCGATCATGTACAGGGGCGACTTCCTGATCCTGGCCAATCCGAGACCCATCCTGCCGTTTCATCTGACCATTGCGCACCGGGCACACAGGCCGCAGTCTATATATGACGGCATGGACCAATTTTTGCGTATTACAATGGATATCGGTCCCGATTTCACAACACTCTATAACGGGCCCCGCTGCGGGGCATCAGCCCCGGACCACCTGCATTTTCAAGCAGTACCTTCGGGGAAAATGCCGATCGAAAAAGAATTCGGTATCAAGGGTAAATTCTCTCTTTTGAGCGCGACGGACAATATAACAATATCTTCAGGCCGGGGGCTAGGGAGGAAAATAATTCTCATCGAGGGCAGTAGGACCGGGGATGTCTGTACAGCTTTCAGGGAATCGATCGACACCCTTAAGGCCCACACCGGTCAATCCGAAGAACCAATGATAAATGTCATAGGTCATTATAACAATACTTTTTACCTGGCCATCTTTCCGCGCCGGGCACACCGTCCGGCAGCTTTCTACCGTGAAGACGATCACCGGATACTGGTGAGTCCAGCGGTCGTGGAGATGGGTGGAATCATCGTCACCCCTTCAGAGACCGACTTTAACCGACTCGACGCGTCAATCATAGAAGCGATGTACAGGGAAGTGTCCTTAATGCCTAAACGTAAGTCGTAAAGTGTAAAAGACCACGTACGAATGGGTTTTCCTGTTTCTAGACCCCTTACGTCTCACGACTAACAGCTTACGATCTAGTTCCCGATTCTACCGCGCCTTGCACGGATATGCCCTTGACAACCCCTCGCGGTTCCACTACATTTGCTATGTATGGGAAATGAATTCTCAGGGGGTAAAGTATGAAAAAATGTATTGTTCTGGTCCTTATTGCAGGCCTTGCCATCGCCGGCTGCGCGACAAAAACCGGGACGGGTGCAGCGGTCGGGACCGGGGTGGGGGCTGCAGTCGGGGCAGGTGTGGGACAGGCTATCGGTCACAGCACAGAGGCCACGCTCCTCGGGCTCGGTATCGGAGCGGTTGTCGGAGGCCTGACCGGGGCTGCGATCGGAAGGTATATGGATAACCAGGAGCAGGCGATGCGCCAGGCCATTGCAAATTCGGAGGCCGCCACGGTGCGGCGTGAACAGGAGATAATACAGGGGGCGCGCCAGCAGTCGGTGGACGTCCTCACCGTATCCTTTAAATCTGATTACCTTTTCGCCACCAATTCCTCGACATTGTTGCCTGGTGCACAACCTGAGCTTCAGCGGGTAGCCGATGTGCTCAGGAAGTTTCCCGAGACAAACATTCAGATAGCCGGCCATACCGACAGCCAAGGAAGTGAGGTATACAATCAGCAGCTTTCGGAAAGGCGGGCACAGGCGGTGCGTACTGCCCTTGTCGGAATGGGAGTTGACCCCGCCCGACTTACCACCATCGGCTACGGCGAATCGAGGCCGATAGCAAGTAATGACACGGCGGCCGGACGCCAGCAGAACCGGCGGGTCGAGGTCCGTATCGTGCCGCGAACGGCATAGCGAAAGGCCGTAAGGCGTAAAAAACAAATTATCATCCCGTTATGGGGAGTAAACGAAATGTTTGCTCCCCATTTTCTATCGGGGATTTTACTCGAGACCTGAGACGGCGCCTTCAGGCGCCTTTGACGCCGCAGGCTCGGTTGTAGTCGGTCATTGTCCAGCAGGAGCGCAGAAAGGGGCATTCACCGCACAGGTGAATCATATTCTTCGATCTCAGGTATCCTTTTCCGGAATCTGAATTGACTTTATCTCGGGCCATCTCGTTTATACAGGGCGGGGTCCTGGATTTACAACCATGTTTATTCTCACAGCCTATACAATAGCCATGCTCCGGTTTGGAAGATTTTTCATTCATGGAAAACGGTATCCCGAAAGAGGCATGATGTGACCTTTCGAATCGCCTCCATCAATCCACGGGCGCTTATGCCCCCAGATGGGGAATATCCGTTCATGAAGCCATTCGAATGGCAGGTCTGCCCAGGGTTCATATTTTTCCAGGTATTCAATGTACGGATTGCCTGATAGGTCCCTCCCGGCCAGAAGCGCGTCGTCGTTACCATCGAAATCGCAGGCGGGAACGTTCAATTTTTTGCACAGCGTTTTGTCGAAAACCGGGGTGATACTTATCCATTTCTCGTGTAGGAATACCTGCGTATAACCATGGCTTGGCAGACAGTCGATCCCGGTCTGGCGCTTGAGTTCGCCGGGCATTCGATAATTTCGGATCCTGGCGAAGGCAAGGCGGGAGGGGATACCGGCTGCCCGAAGGAATGCGGCGAGCAGGACGGCTTTCTGTACACAGTACCCCTTCTTCCTGCAAAGAACAACGCTCGCCCTGAAATCCTCGATAAATGTCGAAAGCATATAGACATTATAATGGATCTCGTCTCGGACGAAATAAAACAAGGCCTTTGCCCGTTCGGGATCGGACGATAGGCCTCGTGTCTTTATGACGGCCACCTCCCGGATATCCGGATGGCTGCAGTCTATCGTTTCCGTCGGTTGAATATATGTCTGATCCGGATTACCCATACATTTTTACCGGATGATTTGCTTTTTTAACACTTTACGCTCACGCCTCACGGTCTTTTATATTATAACGCGGTATACGATAAAATGCGAGGCCGGCTATTTTTCCTCATCGTCAAAAATGATGGCATCGGGCAATTCGTTCGTGTCACCGTCCTCGATCGGAAAATGCCGGCGCAGCAATTCTCCCGCCTCGTGTATCACCGTGACGAGCGCGCCTGCGGCGTCCCCGTTCCGAATGCCGGTCGAGATTGTTCTCGCAAAGGCGTTCAACTTTACCTGACTGATCTTTTCATGGATGCCTTTATCGGCGAGGACCCAAACCTTTCTTTCGAGCAGGGATATGAAGAACAGCACGCCTGTTTTCCTTCTGGTCCTGTGAAGGCCTTTTTCGTAAAAAGCCCGTATGGCCCCGTCTCGCACTGTCAGCAGCCGGCGCTTTGTACCTGTAAAATGCAGGGTAAGCGACGGGGCTTTCTTGAAAAGGAACCACGAGGGAATGAAAAAAACCAGGGTGAGCGGGATATACCACCATAGTGATTCATGGAGAAAAAAGATCGTGACAAGGAAGGCAACGATATTTCCCAAGGTTATCGCACCAAGCACCTCCGCTTCACGGTAACGCGTGCTCGCATCGACGATCATAACGGCTATTTCACCGATCGTCTTCGACTCGGCCGCCCGGGTAGCCTCCTTGATCCTTTCCTTTTCCGCATTGCTGAAAAAATGCTGGGCTTTGTTCATCACCAGTCCCCCGATGCGCCGCCACCACCGAAGTCACCTCCTCCCCCGCCAAAAGAATCCCCGCCGCCGAAATCGCCGCCCCCTCCAAAAGAATCCCCGCCTGAACCAAAGTCACTCCCCGTCCAGAAACCTCCGGGGCCAAATCCGCCACCCCCGGAACGTCCGCCAAACAGGAATGGCAGAAATATGCCCAGGACCAAGCCAAGGATAGCAAGAAGAATTACGGTTACCAAAGAGGAGCCCGATATCAGCCCCAAGGCGCCGAAGCCGATGAAACCAGCCCCGGCGCCAAAAAAACGCGATATCCTCCCCAGTATGAGAAGAAAAATTGCACCGAAAATAAGAAGAGATGGGATCCATGCAAGTCCCCGCTTTCCTGTTGGACGCAGTGGCGCCTTGTCGGCATTGAACTCTCCCCGTGTCACGTCGATCATTGCCCGGATCCCCGCCTGGAAACCGGCGTCAAAGTCGCCACGTTTGAATTGCGGGTTGATCACGAACTGAACGATCCTGCCGGACACGAGATCGGTTAGTTTTCCCTCCAGTCCCCGTCCGACCTCGATCCGCGTCCTACGATCGTTTTTGGAAACTAGAAGAATGGCGCCATTGTCCTTGCCCTTTTGCCCTATCTTCCAAGCTTCAGCGACTCTTATTGAGAAGTCTTCGAGGGAATCTCCCTCAAGTGAATTAATGGTCAGGATCACGATCTGGGTTGAATCCGAGAGCTCGAAATTTTTGAGCTCATTTTCAAGCTGGGTCCGCACCCGGGGGGATATAACGTTCGCATAATCATTGACACGCCCCTTGAGCGGCGGTACGTCAAGCGCGCAAGACAGAGATGCCGTCAACAGGATCGCGATACATATGATGAAGACAGGGATGAAACGGTGGGAACAACACCCTTTCCTTCTTATATCCGATCCTGCCTTTAATGTGGTCCGGTCCATTGCTATCGATATAGTTCGTTCTTAAAATTTAACCTTCGGTGCTTTTTCCGCACCGGCTTCAGCCTTGAACGGCTCTCTCCGGGGTAATTTCGTCAGGAACATGTTTGTCAGGTTGTTGGGAAATATACGTATCGTGGTATTGAAATCCTGCACGGCCTTATTGTATCGGACGCGCGCCACATTGATGCGGTTTTCCGTGCCTTCCAACTGGTTCTGGAGGTCCCTGAAGTTCTGATTTGCCTTCAGGTCCGGATAGCGCTCGGCAACTAGAAGAAGGCGGGAAAGTGCTCCGGACATATTTGCCTGTGCCTGCTGAAATTGGGCCATGACCTGGGGATCGTTAAGGGTATCCTTCGAAACCTGGACCGAACCCACTCTGGCACGCGCTTCCGTCACGGCCTCAAGCGTCTCGCTTTCATGCTTCGCATAGGCTTTCACGGCCTCGACAAGATTCGGCACGAGATCGTTGCGTCTCTGGTATGAAGCCTCAACATCGCCCCATGCCGCCTTGACGGCTTCGTCCTTCTGTTGGATCGTATTGTAACCACACCCCGAAAGCATCATTATCATCAGGACAACGATCCCGTACAAAAAAGATCGATTCATTGTGGCCTCCGTATGAACTTCAAATTTTTGTTTGCATCCCCGCTCTTAGCTGTTTAAAGATTCCATAGCGTACCATTTTACCCAAAAAAAATATAGATTTTCCACCCTTGACGCCAGCAAAAGATGCGTGATAAAAACTTCAAAAAACGGAGGAAGACGGTGAACGACGAAATAAAGAAAAGAACCCGGGAGACGGCAAAAAAATTGTGGACGGGGGGTATTAAAATCGATCCTCCGTACCTGATGTGGAAGGAGTTCGATAAGGACCTGGCGAATGAACTGTCGATGTTCATCACCGGCAATCTTTATTCACGCACGATATTAACCCTCCCGGAACGTCAGATGGCGGCATGCGCCATGCTTGCCGCCCTGGGCGCCTCCGATGAGCTCAGACTCCACGTAAATGCGGCCCTTAATGTCGGTTGCGACCCGAAAAAGCTCGCCGAGGTGTTCTTTCAGCTTGCCCCCTATGGTGGCATGCCGCTCGTAAACAAAGCCCTCGAAGTATTCAAAGAAGTGCTCAAAGGCCGCGGCGAATGGGAAAAATATAAAGAAACGGCGGCAGGCTAACGACGGAAGGCAACTGCAACTGACTATAATCGAGTAGGCGGGGGCTTCGCAGCCCCGGCCTCTCACACCACCGTACGTGCCGTTCGGCATACGGCGGTTCATGTAAGATGAATAAAACTCTTATGCCTCACTAAGAAGCTCACAAGTCCCT
>Ga0172382_10001059_pt1 | contig 50176 bp, 41 predicted proteins | sample Leawel138RmetaG_FD_122245 | JGI IMG/M metagenome (GOLD analysis project Ga0172382, IMG submission 122245) | Leachate microbial communities from a municipal landfill in Southern Ontario, Canada - Leachate well 138R metaG | ecosystem: Engineered > Solid waste > Landfill > Unclassified | place... | reverse complement strand
TCTGTCAATCTTTGGAGTTCGGTTGAGGGTGGCCAGACGCAATTTCTATCTAAATCGATTTGAGTGCGCGTATCGGGAATACGTAAGCGAAAATCGATGACGATAGAATTGATGGCTGGCCGCACTCGGCCGAATTTTGAAGTTTGATAGAGCACTAGACCGTCTTGCAAACCCGTAGAACTTCTTCCAGGGCCACGTAGCCCTGGACGACCTTCTCCAGACCGTCGCTCAGCAGGTCTTGAAATCCCTGGTTGACCGCTGTCTCGCGAATCTGTTCCTCCAGATCCCCACGGTTGACGTGAGCCCGGATCTCGGGGGTGATCTCCAGCAGTTCGTAGAGCCCCACCCGACCCCGATGACCTGAATGGTGACACTTGCGGCAACCCCGACCCCGATACATCTTGGGGCTTTCGATCCCGTGAGACGTAAAGAGTTCCAGCATCTCCTCGGGCACCGGTAGCTGATAGCGGCAGGCCTGACAGATCTTGCGAGCCAGCCGCTGGGCCAGCCCACCCAACAAAACCGAACCGATCTGAAAGGGTTCACACCCCATATCCCGGAGCCGGGCGATGATCCCCACGCTATCGTTGGTGTGCAGGGTGGAGAGGAGCAAGTGACCGGTCAGAGCCGCTTGAATACCGATCTCGGCGGTCTCCTGGTCGCGGATCTCGCCAACCAGGATCACGTCCGGATCCTGGCGGAGAAACTCCCGCAGGGTTTTAGAAAACGTGACTTTCTTCTCTTCTTCTCGGGGGGCGGTGTTCATCTGCACCTGGATGATCCCGGGCATCTGGTACTCGATGGGATCTTCGGCGGTCAGAAGCTTGCGGTCCGGTCGCTGGATCTCTTTGAGGGAGGCGTAGAGGGTGGTGCTCTTACCGGAGCCGGTGGGTCCACAGACCAGGATCATGCCGTGAGGCTGATTGAGGATCCGTCGAAAGCGGCGCTCCTTCTCCTCGGAGAAACCCAGATCGGCGAGGGTCAGAGTGAAGGAGCCTTTCTTCAGAATCCGCATAACAACGCTCTCCCCTACCGGAACCGGGACGATGCTGACCCGCAGGTCGAACTCCTGGCCCCCCACCTTCAAAGAGATCCGGCCGCCCTGCGTGATGCGCTCCTGAGCGATGTCCATGTTGGCCATGACTTTCAGGCGCTTGATGATCGCGCTTGCCTCCTGGCGCTGGTGAAAGGCCACCTTCCGGAGCACCCCGTCGATCCGATAACGCACGTCCATGCCGGTGTCGAACGGCTCCAGGTGGATGTCGCTGGCCTCGGCGGCGATGGCCTCCTTGATCAAGCGGTCCACGGCCTCCACGATGGGGCCTTCCAGGGCGGCGTCGCCGAAGGTGACCACCGCCTGCTCATTGATGGTCTCCAAGGTCACGTCGTGCAGACGCTTTTGATCCAGAAATTTGCTCCAACCGGTCTCCGGGCCCAGGGCATCGCCCCGATACACGAACTCCAGAGCGTGCTCGATCAAGGCGCCGTCGGCTCGCATGAGGGTTGGAGTCATCTGCCCCCTGGTGGCGATGGCGATCTGATCGTAGATGTGAACATCCGTGGGGTCCTTACAAGCGATGGTCACTTCCGAGTCGCTGAGCCGACCGATGCAGATCCCGGAGATGTTTCGCGAGAGTGATTCCGGTAAAACCCTGGAGACTTCTCGATTGAGATCCACCGTGGCCAGATCGCAAAACGGGAACGAGGCCAGTTGCTCTTCTCGCACCTGAGTGTTCTCGCTTTGTGCTTGAGCGTTGGCCTGAACGGACTTCTTGCCGAACAGAAGCTGCCACATGGAGCGTCTGGCGGGGGCCGGTTCCGGCTGCTTGTGCACCACCGGTTCACTCTCACCGACCGGTGCTTCCACCTCAACGGGCGCTTCCGCCACGGCCGCCGACATGGGCACTCGGATCTCCCGCACATCCAGATCCTGCAACAATTCAGCCGCGCTCTCCACCCGCTCCTCCGGCCGGGGCGCCAGGCATCGAGAAATCGCCTGCTTGACCTCTTCGTCGAGTTCCTGGGGCAGAGGATCCATCACGGTGGCCCCGGCAAACCGCCGGATCGATTCTGAGGGGGGCTTTCCACAGGCCATAAAGTAGCCCAGGGCTCCCACCGAATAGAGATCGTTTTTGGTGCTGCTGGCATCTCCCATGAGCTGTTCCGGGGCCGCGAAAAAGGGGTCTCCCGAGGAACGAAAACTGGTCACGTCGCCGTCGGCGGGCTCGGCCATTTTGGCCAAACCGAACTCGGCCAGATAGAGTGTGCCGTGGGTGCCCGCCACCACCGTCTCGGCCCGCAGATCCCGGTGAATGATGGGAGGCTCTTGCCGGTGCAAGAAATCCACGACCCGCAGCAGTTGGATGAGATAACGCCGCACGAGTTCGGGGTGAAGGGGACCTTTGGAGCGGATCTCCTCTCGCAGAGAGTTGCCGGTGATGGCGTCGCAAATCAGGTAGATGTCGTCACCGTCTTGCACCAGTTTGCGGATCCGAGGCAGAGCCGGGTGGCGAAGCTTGGATAAGGTGCGTCCTTCCCGGAGGGTCTGCAGACGCGCCTCCTCGGAAGGCCCCGCCAGTACCGCGTTGAGGTGGGCGTAGCTCTCCAGGTGCCGGATAGCAACACTCAGGCCGCGACGCTCGTCGCGGCCTGCATAGAGAGTTGAAAAACGGCCTTCCAAAAGTTTTTCGAGGCGCCGGTAGCGGCCCCCGATGAGCCGGGCTCCTGGTTCGTTATTGAAAGCAACCGGCGGCATTACCGTGGCACTATCGCTCATATATCTCTATTCCTTTCAGCTACTCACACAACACACATCCAATGATAAGCACTTCAATTATAACCGTACTCGAAAGCGAATGCAGCAGCCCCTTTCACAATGTAACGTTGCTTACACTGTGAGTCTTGTTACAAAGTATGCCGGTTCACCGCAGCCCCACGCTCGGCCCTTTACGATTGAGTTGGGTCTGAATTGGGGGGCCGCACAACAAACAAAGATAGTTCGGCCACCTCATAGCTTTACTGGCACAAGGAGGCCTCTTTATGAAAATTACTCACTTATCACGCTCTAAACGCAAGCGTGGAAACGTGATGGCCATGGTCCTGGCGACCATCTTCATCCTTTCCACCCTGGTTCTGACTTTCCACCATCAACAATCCCTCTCCCGCTCTTCCCTGGTTCGCGCCGAAGCCGAGCTGAGATTTCGTGAAGCCAGAAACTTCGCCCTGCGAGAACACCTCACCGGAGACTCTACCCCCTGGGGCCTGGCCGTCGGCGCAAACCTTGAAGAGGTCACTCCGGAAACCACTCACCAGATCCCGGAATCCTACGCCGGCTCGCTGTTCCGGCGCGAGAACGCCAAGTGGACCGGTCTTCCGGACCTGCTGGCCAAAGAGAGCGCCCACGCTCACCGCTATTTGACCTTGACCCCCAGCGGGTTCGGGGGGCTCTCCGGGGGAGTAAGAAAAGGCTCCTACCGCATGGTGGAAACCGACATCCCCGGGTATGCCGCCTACGCCCCCAACGGGGAAGTTCGACTGGGCGGAGTGATGGGTTGGCAAAACCCCTCCTACGATGAAGAGACCGCTTCCACCGAAGCCTACTCCGGGGTTCCTGCCATCATCGGAGCCCAGGGAGATATCGAAATCCAGGAGCTTTCCTACGGCGAAGCCCATACCCTAGAGGGGGATATCAATATTGAAGAAGGGGCCGGGGTCGGCTTTGCCGGTGCTCTGCCGCTACCCCGCTACGAAGACGGCATCGCCGACCACCTGAGCGACGCCCGCTCCACTCTCTTCTCCTCCTCGGCCACCGGAGACAAGACCGAACTCATCAGTGAACACACCAGCCTCGGTGATCTTCTGGATATCGCCTTCGGCGGCAGCTTCAACCCCGAGCGCCTGCTCAGTCTGCGCCAGGCCATGGAGTTTCCCACTCCTATGATCCCCGGGGGCAGCATGGTGGTACCCGGCGTGGTCTGGGAGATCTGGTTGCACGTGCCGTTTCAGCCCGACCTGGGCTTCTCTTCCCAGCACGATCCAGACCTGGATCGCCTGACAGAAATCCAGCAAGAGCAAGAAGAAGCCGGTGAACTGCTGAAGGAAGCTGCCGAGCGACTGAAAGCAGCCAAGACCGTTCTGGAGGCTGCCCAGGCCGCCTACGCAGCCAACCCCAGCGCGGCCAACGAAACCGCATTACACCTGGCTCAAACCGAGTACAATGCGGCCCAGGACGCGGTCGCCGACATCCACGAGTTTATTGAAGACTCTTCCGAGGAAGCCGGCGATATCGCCGACGGCAAACTGGGCGGCGGCATGTCTTCTCTCCCCCAAACCAGGCTGGAAGACCCCCCGGGACGAGACGGCCAGTGGGGCTGGAACTACTCCAAGACCATGGGCAAGATGTTCGACCTGGTGACCACCATCGCCAAGGGTGGCAGTATGAAAAGTATCGCCGAAAGCATCAGCGAAAATGTGAGAGTCGTGCACTACGGACCCGAAGACGAAGTCCCGGGCTTTGAATGGACCGGAAGTGCCTTCGTGTCCCGCTCCACCTGGACCGTCCCTTCGGGCCGCACCCTGCGCTTCGACGGAGATATGGTGGTGAGAGGCGACCTCTGGCTGCAACGCGGCACGGTCATGGTGATCGACGGAGACCTCCGAGTGGAGTCTCCCGGCACCCCCAGCATCAGCGACTCCACCGCCCCCAGCGGCCGGGTCTTCTTCGAGGAGGGCTCGACCCTGATCGTGACCGGAAACTTCGAGTGTGAAGGCTCCTCCCATTTCGGCTCTATTATGGTGGGTGGAGAACCCAACGAGATCCACCCCATCAGTTCGGCCCTGCTGGTCGACGGAGACATCAACATCCCCCACGGAGTTTACGCCGGTCATACCCTTCCCGACCTGATCGCCGGACTGGACCCGTCCGAGCTCGGACTCCCCGGACCCCTGGCCGACGCCGTCGGCGAACAACTGGGTGCCGGAGCCAACCAGGCCCAGCAACTGATGGGTGAAATGGCACCGCTGTTTTCCAAGCTGGCCGGCCCCTTTCACCTGAGAAACCCCTACTTCGCCCGCTACGCCACCACGTTCCAACTGGTCACCATCCCCTTTCCCCCGGTAGTGGCGGTGACCCCGATCCCCTCACCCAAGGAAAACCTGCACGTGTTCGCCTTTCGGGCCGAGACCTTCGCCTACACCATCGGGCTCAACGCCACCCTGGGAGAGAATCTCTATCCTCAGGCCGACTGGTGGCCCTTCGGAAACGGCGTGGTGCCGATGGCGCTCAACCTGGACCTCGACGGAGCGGTAGGAGCCTTTACCAATCTGGCCGCCCTGGAGAGAGCCTCCGAGCTAGACCCCACCGAGATCGAGTCAGACGTTCAGACCTTTATTACCACCCTGGAAGAGCGCACCATCAAGTGGGCCATCGAGGAAGGTCTGCAGAAGCTCACCGCAGAGGCCGCACGAATCCTCACCCCGGGTGGCTTCGGACCCATCGTGGACTCTATCACCGCAGTCATGAATGAACTGGAGACCGACGAGGACGCCGTGGAAGATTTCTACAACGGCTTCGTAGGTGATATGCAGGACCAGATGGGCGGACTGGCCCGCGACTTGATGAGTGAACTGCTGGCCTCCACCAACGTCCTGAATCAAGACGAATACCTTCGGCAGTACGCCGGGTTGCTGGTCTACGGGCGAAACATTCAGGTCTCATCGGAGGCCCGCCAGGTTAGCGGGATGTTCGTGGCCGAAAACGACATCCGGATCGACGCCGACCTCACGGTAGGCACCTTGATGTCACTGAACGGCTCCATCGAGACCGGCGACTTCCTCTACTACCCCCACTTCAATCAGGCTTCCCTCTACGTGCCTCTACCGGTACCTGGCAACTCGGCGCTGGAACGCGCGGAATTCCGGGCTTACGGAGCCTCCCACGACAGCGGAATAGCGGTTCAAGTGGGACCGCCCCCCGTGACCAACATCATCACCGTAGGAGGTTGGGACAATGAGTAATCGACGCGGATTCTCCTTGATGGAGATAGTGATAGCCCTGGCCGTGTGCTGCGTGGCCCTGGTAGCCTTCCTCAGCATCTTTGCCAAGAACAACGACCACGCCCTGGGGAGCCGCAACCGAAGTGTGGCGATCTTGCTGGCAGAAAGCCTGATGGATGACATCGAGGCCCACACCTACGGCACCCCTCAGCCGAGACGCTGGACACAAACCGAGGAAGCGCCGGTAGAAGTCTGGGTCAGCGGCCGGGAACAACAGATGAAGTTCCACAAAACCGTGACCTTCGAAAACGGCAGCTTCGTGGGCGACGGCTCCGGCGACAAGGATCTGATAACCATCACGATCACCTGGAGGGAAGGCTTCGGAGACGATCAGACCAGCGGCGACGACAACAAGGAACTCCAGGTGAGAGTTCCGGTGTGGAGGTAACGACATGAGACACCAACGCGGAATGACCCTTACCGAACTCATTATCTACATGGCCCTGGCGGTGCTGGCCTGTGTGCTTCTCTGGTCCTTCCAGAAGATCACCTTCGGAACCCGGCAAGCCTCGGCCGCCACCTACCTGGTTAACGGTGAGACCGAGACCTGCATCAACTGGATCCGACAGGATGTCAACGAGACCGCCCTGGCCAGCATTCAGCTCTACCCTTCGGAGGGCTCACCCTCGGAGGCTCCCGGAATGGCGCTGGTTTCTAATCGAGCCTACTCCGAGGAACTACGGGGTAAGCCACTGGTCAACAATTGGGGGGCCCCCAGGTGGGACAAGCACGTGTTGTACACCCTGGACATCCCAAGCGGTGCCCAGACCGGGCAGTTGGTTCGTTGGGAGCGCGAGATCGCCCCCAAAAACCTCCTCCCGGTTCTGGCCGAGGTTCTACCTTCCACCTTCACCGACCGCAGCCGAGTGGTCCTGCGCGACGTGCTGGCGCCCCACACCACAGTGGAGAAAGTAGGCCGGGAAGGCCGCATCGAGACCGATGAATTCGGTGGGTTTCGCTCTCAATTCGTGCGCCGTGTGGGAGGCTCCGGGGGAGAGGAAGTCTTCACCACGGTCAACCCCACCGCCGGCAACCCCCGGGATAACACCCGCCTGCTGGAGTTCGAGTTGAAGATCCTGGAAGACGGGAAGAACTTCTACTCGGTGAGCTTTCGAAGCGCCGCCCGTCACTAACCGGAAAGACCCTAAAAGCCCGCGAGAGATCGCGGGCTTTTTCGTGCTTCTATAGCAACCAACCCACCAGCCCCGGGCCCATCGCGGCTCCTAGGGTGGCCAAAACACCGGCGCCAAGGGCGGCGGCAAAGCGCCCGTGACGCGCCCCTGCCTTCGCCCCCCAGCGGGCCAGGAAGGCTGCTCCAAGTCCGGAGATTACAGCGCACACTCCGTAGATGGTAAAGAAAATCACAGAGGCAATGCCTCGCATCAGGCCTCCGCCCGTAGTCGGTGCATCGGCCATGCCACTAAGAATCAGTACGAAAACTCCAGTCGTAGCGAGCAGCATCCCGACAGCGGTAAAGAGGAACGCCCCTGCACCGGCACTCGCGGCCCGATCAGGCGCTGGTCCTCTAGAAGGTCCGTAGCCGCTGGCGGCTCCAAAGGCCGCGGGCAGCGAAACCGCTCCAAGCACGAGGAGCATGGACCAGAAATGCCTGGGAAGGCGTATGGGTTGACTCTTTTCTTTGTCGTGGACGAGAGGTGGAGGTGGGGGTTCCACCCCGATGCGAATACTGGAAGCCAGGTTTTCTCCCAACTCAGGGCTGACCGGTTTCTCATCGAACAGGCATAAATTCACCAACTTCTGCTCGATCTCGAAAACCAGCAGACACAAGTGATCATTGTCCTTGCGCTTACGCGAAGCGGTCAAAAGAAAAGCGGGACGCCCGTCTACCTGAGTAGGAGTCAACTTTTCCAGGGCATATTGCATCAGCCGATCGTTTAGTAAGCGCTGCGAACGAGTCTCGAGATCTCCAGCTATCTCTTCGTATCCTTGCTGAGCTTGCTGTAAGAGGGCGCGGGCCGATGCCACCTGTTTTGGGTCGGCCTTCTCATCTTTGGATCCGCTCAGCAACTTCCGGGTCTCTTCCACCAGTGCCCAGACGGAGTCGAGCTCAGCCTGGTCTGCTTGCACTCGGTCAAATCTGAGAGGGTGTTGGTGGCTCAGGTATCGAGCGGCCGTGGCCGGACCATATTTGTCGAGAGACTCGATCGCTTCGGCCATCCTCTCGGCTTGCCTCGCTCGACGATCCTCGTTCTCTTCAAGCACCTGCAGGCGCCTGCGCCTCCCCTCCCGCCAAACGTCGTCCTTAAGCTCCCAGCGGCCGGGAACTTGGTAAGAGAAATGGGTGCCGGCCCGTTTTGCCACGGCTTCTTGCGGCGGAACAGGCCACCAGAGGTAACCACCAATAGCCAGAAGGATGAAAAATAGAAGATAAAGGATACGCACAAGGACATTGTAGCGAAACCTGTCCAGGTCGAATAGGGTCGTTCGACCCCAGGAGCTCATCGACGGGCTCAGAATGGGAAGCCATGAAAGTCTTTTGGATCTTATTTTCTTTGCTGATTTTTTGCCTCGGTGGCTGCGGTCGGAGTTCGGTGGCCCTGGCACAACCCGTGTCCTCTCCCGAGGTTAGCCCTACCACCTTTACCGACACGGTCACTGCCCTGCGGGAGAAGCACGGAGCCCGGGCCGTACTCGCCGGTGTTTGGCAAGGCGAGCAAGAGATCGCAAAACTTGCCCTGGGCCCCTCCATGACCGGTGTTCCGGCCACCACCGACATGACCGTCCGCATCGGAGGGATCTCCCAGCTTTTCATGGGCACCCTGGTGATGAGGCTGGCTGAGAAGGGCCATTTTTCGTTGGACGACAAAATCTCAAAATGGTTGCCGGACCTCTTCCAGGCCGATCAAGTAACGATTGGAATGCTCATTCGCAATATGGGCGGCTACCGGGATCACGTGCGGGACGAAGCCTTCGGAGAAGCCGTGCTGGCCCAGCCGTTTCGTCAGTTCAGCCCTGAAGAACTGGTGGAACTCTCGGTGCAAGACGGTCAGTCGAACTTCCCCCCGGGTTCCTCCCAGCAGTACTCGCACACCGAGTTCATCATCTTAAGAATGGTCCTCGAAAAAGCCACCGGCCGAAGCATGCCCGAACTGTATCAGCAGGAAGTCCTGGACCCTCTGGGGTTGACCCGAACCGGATACGGCACCACCCCCGAACTGCCCTCGCCGGTGCTACACGCCTTCACCTCAGACCGCGGAGTTTATGAAGACTGCACCTTCTGGAACCCCTCCTGGGCGGGCGACTCGGGCCCCCTCTACTCCACCCTTGACGACCTGGGCCAATGGGGACCCGCCTTCGGCCGGGGACAACTCCTGAGCAATGCCTCGTTTCAAGAACTGGTGAAAAGACCCGCGACCGCCCCCCCGGGCGACTTTTACTTCGCCTGCGGGTTCGTGGTGGCCGGTGGATGGTACTTTCAAAACCCGAACATCAACGGCTACTCCGGAGTGATGGGCTATCTACCGGAGCGCGACTTGACCGTCGTGGTTTTTGCCACCCAACCGGAAAAGCCTCAGGTCGAACACCCCGCCAAAGAGATCTTTCTTGACCTGGTGGACGTGATCACACCCAATCATCCGTTGAGGTTCTGAAGCCGAGGTTAAGCCTGAGGGGCGAAATACCGATGGTAGAACCATCGGTAGACTTGTAAGAGTTTGAGACCGAACCAGTAGTGTCGAAGTTCGCTCGATAACCAGATGCTCCATGCCGCCACGTCTTTTGGCGACTCACGCAAGTAGGCCCCAAGTGCACGCCGAATCCACAGACGTTCCCCGGCGTCAGCAAGCACCGTGCCAAGCTGAAAGTAGAGAGCGGACTTCAAGCGGGGATGTGTCGACAGGAAAGGGGCGTGCTTGTCAATTATGTATTCTAGACTCTCGGCTCGCCGGGCGTTGCATAGTGTGAGGCGCTCGGACTGGCGATAAACATTGACCAACACGTGGGGCAGCGCCGACCATTGCCAGGGGCCTTGCACCAGATTCAGGAAGAGATCGACGTCGCAGGTCGTCAAGAGGTTCTCATCGTAGCCGCCCACACTCTCCAAGAGGCTACGACGGATGGTGAATCCAAAACCTGAACCTATAAGGACGGCCAGCATCTGCCGTGAGTAGAGATCGGGCTCCTTTAGCTCGACCATAATCTCCTTGGGCAGCTTGCCGTTTTCCGGGAACTCTCTTACTCCACACCAAGAAAAGTCGACCTCCGTTGTCTTGAGATGATGATCCATCTTCTCAAGGAATGTGGGTTCAAATTCATCGTCATCGTCAAGAATTGACAAAAAATCGCCGGTGGCCTCTGCAAAACCTCGATTCGTGCTGCGGGCTAATCCCCGATTCTCGAAGTTAGCCAGAAAGAGTATTCGCTCATCCTGAAAGCTCTCTACCACTTCTTTCGTGCCGTCCGAGGAGCCATCGTCTACCACAATAAGTTCGAAATCAGCAAAGCCTTGCTGCAATACACTAGACATAGCACGTGGCAGCAGTTCAGCTCGCTGATAAGTGCAAATAAGAACCGAAAACCTGGGCACACTGATAGATTCTGTAGATGGGAGTGAAGTCCTGGAAAGGCAGCCATCCATCTTTCGAGAAGATGCTTACTGGGATCCTGGTAGCAGACTTTGCAAGCCCGTTCCTCTAGGAGGCCGACCAGGAACTCTCACCACCTCAGCCCGATGGATCTTGCGAAGCAAAGTATCGAGTCATGCACGCGCAAATGCCCACCAGATTTTGAGTTGAACGTTTAGGCGACCTTCCGGTGTTCAACTGGTCGAAGGACGGCGTAGATATTTTTTCTCCAGGCCAGCAGACCCGAGGACCCAGGCTCTCGCCTCGGCCTGATCGACTGGAGCAAGTTGCGGGAGATCGTTGACAAGAACTTGCCTCGTGGGTTACACCTTGACCGCATCGGTCTCATTTTAAGATTCTGCGGGGAGGTCTTCTACCAAACGCTCGAACGCCTCCATCGCAGCCCGACCTTCTTCCCCCAAATCAACACTGAAGTCGTTGACGTAGAGGTCGATGTGGGAGGCGATGGTCTGGTCCTCGAGTTCGATGGCGTTGGCTCGGAGATAGGTCCACAAAGATCGGGCTTCGGGGTGGGTGGGACCTGCGGCCATCACGGTGCGGGCCAGGAGTATACTCTGTCTGAGAACCTCTTCGACCTGTCCGGTGATCTTTTCTTCGACATCTCGGTGGGCCAGCATCAGGCCCAGAGGGAGGGGAAGTCCGGTCTCCTTTTCCCACCATTCACCCAGGTCGAAGGCGCAGGCCAGACCCAGCTTCTGATACGCAAAACGCGACTCGTGGATGATCACTCCGGCATCGACCCTGCTACCCTCTAGCACCGCGGGCATGATTTCATCGTAGCGCATCTCCACCCACTCGCTCACCCACTCTCCCAGCGCCATCCGGGCCAGTCGGCAAGCGGTAGTATCCCGCCCCGGGACGGCCAGCTTCAAAAGCCTGGGCTCTTGGAGCGACCAGGGTCGAGCAGAAACCACCAGCGGCCCGCAACCGCGCCCCAGTGCGGCTCCCGTGGTCAGCAGTCGGTAGCGCTCGCGCACCGCAGGCTGTAAATACGTGGCCACGCTCACCTTGGTGAAGGGAAGGTTTTCGGCCCCCAGGGCCCGGCGGTTTAACTCCTGGATGTCGAGAAGTTCCGGAGCCACCGTCAGGGAGGTCTCTAATTTACCGTGAACCCAGCCCCAGAACATAAAAGTATCGTTGGGGCAGGGGGAATAACCGAAGTCTATCTTCATGGCCGTTTGTTGGCGAATCTCCGTCTCGACCCTGTCATTTTTTTACAATTCGGAAACATCTGCTCGGCAAATTGTAACTCTGAGCCATCCATCGCAGCGGCTCCGTTGGGGGTTTGGGGTCGAAGTCGCTGCCGGGGGAGGCGTCTTTGAAGATAGCCTTCTCCTATATCAGGCTCTCAGGAAGCGACTGTGAGCACCGATAGACGGCCACGACTAAAATGGTGTCAAATCTAAGCCAGTAGACGATCCGGACCTGATATTTTTTGTGAATGCGCTCTCTCAGGTCCTTGCGCTTGTATTCCGGTACGACCCGCCCGATCTCGGGATAATCGACGGTCGATTGAGCCAGTTCCACGACAGAATAGAAGAAGCGTTCCGCAGCATCGCCGTCATTGAGGGCGATGACGTCGCAGATTTCGTTCAGGTTGTCTTCGGCTTCCGGCGTCCAGAGGAGCTTCAGGCCTGAAATCTCCTTTTGAAGCGCTCCACGAACTCATCGTGCGGTGTGGCTTCGCCTCTTTCGGCTTGCCGGATCCCCCGGTCCACGGAGGCCATGAAACGGATTTTCTCGAGCTCAGAAGCCACCCCGTCGAGCATCTCCGAAGGCGTTTCGTCGGGCAATGATTCCACCATTTTAAGGAGTTCTTGTTTGGTCATAGCGTACACACCTGAAGGTTCTGGACTTTGCTTTTCACGATCATAGCTTACAGAATCCATTTTAGGCCTGCTCGAGAAAAATCACAACCAAGAAAACGTAAGTTCATCTTTTTACAATTCGGAAACATCTGCTCGGCAAATTGTAACTCTGAGCCATCTACGCCCTGCAACAATACATTGGCAGGAGAAACACAGCATGAACGTCACCTTGGGCACCACAAAAAAAGAAGCCATGAGCCACCTCAGGACCTTGATGAAGGGCCACCTCTCCAATCGAGACGATGACCGGGTAACTTTGACCGAGCTGAACAATCACTACGTGATGCTCCAAAAACTGGAAGGGGAAACCCTGGAGGAGCTGTACGCTCAGGTTTGTCGCACCTTCACCAGACTGAAACAACTTTCCGAACTGTTCGACGGACTGGGCGTGGCCGGTCTGCTGGCAATGATCGTGGGTGTCCTTCTAACCGCTTACGCCTCGCTCGGGCTAGCCCTGGGGGTTGTGGCAGTGGGACTCCTGGCCCTTTTGTCCGGGGGAACGGTCAGTGCCCTGGTGGGGAAAGCGGCCGAACAAAAGGAGACCGAACTCGACCACCTGGTGCTCTGCCAATCGTTGATTTGTGGGTAGGGGTGGCCAGACGCAGGTCTGCAACTTGCTCCTCTAGTATTCCCGTGAGATGTTTTCATTCCCCAGCGGGAAGCTGCTCCCGTACCTACTTTTCCTAGTGCTTCTGGTCACCGCTGCTTGCGATGGCGGAGACGACCCCGGGAGCATCCTACCTCAGCGCTCCACTCAAGAGGCGCGAATCCTTCAGGCGGTCGCTCAGCTCGACGAGATAGTGCCCGACATGATGGAGCGAAGTGGGATTCCGGGCCTGGCGGTAGCCGTGGTTCGAGGCGATGAAGTTCTCTATGCCAAAGGTTTTGGGGTGCGTCGCGTGGGATCGCCTGAAAAGGTGGATGCCGATACCGTTTTTGCCATAGCCTCTATGTCCAAGCCGCTAGGAGCCACCGTGGTGGCGAGTCAGGTTAGCCTGGGAGAAGTCTCCTGGGAGACTCCGATGAGCGAGGTTTTTCCAGGGTTTGCGCTATCTGATCCGGCAGCCACGAAGCAGGTCACCGTGGGGGACCTGTACGCCCATCGCTCCGGCCTTCCGGACCACGCCGGAGATACGCTAGAAGAGCTTAACTTCAACCGCGAAACGATCCTGAGTCGCTTCCATCGACTGCCTGCCGCGCCGTTTCGCCAAGAATTCAACTACACGAATTACGGGATGACAGCAGCCGCTGTGGCGGTAGCAGAGCAGGCGGGCACGGACTGGCCCAGCCTGGCCGAGCGCTCGCTCTACCAACCTCTCAAGATGGACTCCACCAGTTCTCGCTTCGCCGATTTCCTAGCCCGCTCAAATCGTGCCCCCGGACACGTGAAAGAAAACGGGGTCTTCGTGGTGGGACCGGAACGTCCGCCCGGCACCGGGGAGCAACGCTGGTCCACCGGGTGGAACACCGATCAACAGTCGCCCTCCGGTGGAGTCAGCTCCAGCGCCGCGGACCTGGCGCGCTGGATGTCGTTCGTGCTGGCGAGCATCAATCGGACAAGTCTCCTCTCCGAGGAAGCCTTCACTCCGGCAATTACCCCTCAGTTCACCCTTTATCAAGCCAAAAACGATCAAGAAACCTCGGTCTCCTACGGCTACGGTTTTTTTATCGACGATCTCCCCACGGGGGAGCGAATCCTGCACCACGGGGGCGCCTTCAGTTGGGGCACCGGCACCAACGTCTCCCTACTCCCTTCGGCCGATCTCGGGATCGTGGTACTGACCAACGCCTGGCCCACCGGGGTGTCTGAAGCACTCTGCGGACGTTTTATGGAAACGGTCCGGCTGGGGGCGCCTCAAAAAGATTGGTACGCTTACTACGCCGGGGCGCTGGCGACGGCTTACGACCCCCAGGGCGAACTGGCCGGTCTGCCCAGGCCGGATCAGCCTGTCCTGGCCAGGCCTCTGCAGGACTACCTCGGAAGCTATCAGAGCCCGTACCACGGGACCGCCTCCGTGGTGACCGGCAGTCAGGGCCTGGAGCTTCGTCTGGGGCCCCAGGGAGAGGTAGTCTTCAAACTGGACCATTGGGACGGAGATATTTTTACTTTCATCCCGTTCAACGACGCAACCGGACCAGGCTCTCTTTCCAAAGCAGAGTTTTCCGGAGATACACTGGTCCTTGAACACTACAACAATCCGAAATCCAATCTTCAGGGATTGGGAGTCTTCACTCGGTAATCCGAGCCACCGCGATCTTGAGGGGATGCTGCCCATCGAAACTGGGAAAATCTTCCTCGGGGGTGAGCCAGGCCAGCTCTTGCAGCGGTCGTCCGGCCTTTTCCGCGCACCGGGTGAGTACGGCTTCAAAGGTGTCGCGGGAGACCGATGCCAGGTTGTTGGTAGCCAGGATCCTGCCCCCTGGTTTGAGGCAGAGCAAAGCTGGTTTGAAGAGGGACTGGTAGTCGTTGACCAGGTCCACGGTATGAAACGGCCCTTTGGCAAAGGCGGGCGGATCGAGGAGTACCAGGTCGAACTCTCGCTGGGAAAACTTCGTGAATCCGCGGCGGGCTCGCTTGCCCTTGACCCCGATCCCGCTGAGCTGCCACAGCACGGGAAAGATGTCTTCTTTGATGAACCGGACCCTGCTCTCGGGTAAACCGTTATGGCGCAGGTTGAGCTGGCCGACTCGGAGCGCCGCTCCGCTGAAATCCACGTTCCAAACTTCTGTGGCCCCGGCTGCCACCGCCGCCTGTCCCAAACCACAACTGTAGGCAAAGAGGTTCAATACCTGTTGGTCGGAGGCGTTTTCTAGCACCCACCGGCGCCCCACCCGCAGGTCCAGGAAGAGGTGCGGGTCCAGTCCTTTGTGCCGGGCCTGAATGGAATAGTTCAAACCGAACTCGCTAGCCCAGACCGGCTCCATTGCCTGCGGTTCGGGGGTGTGGAATTGGAACCGCGTCTCAAGTTCTCCCCGGTGGTTGTAGACCAACCATTCGCCGAAACGATCCACCAGAGCCGATAGTTCCAGGTCGCTGAGAGGTTCGTGAAAGGTCTGGGCCAACACCAGCGGCCCATACTTGTCCACGGTGAGCCCGGATCGGCCCTCCACGGTGCCGTGAAACAAGCGCCGGCAATCCGTGTTCTCGGCGGCCAGCTTCTGAACCAGGGACTCTCGGCGTTGCTGGGCCAGGTCCAAAAGATGTCCGAGTTCACCCATCTCGAGCGGAATATTTGGCACCCGGCGCGCTTCGCAGTACCCCTTTCCGTCCCTCCCTTAGTCCCCCCTCATCGACCAGATGTTCGGCAGGTCTCCCTGCACTCGAAGGGAAGCCACTTCCATGTTTGAGCCCTACCCCATTCTCGTACTCGACACTGAAACCGGTGGTCTGAACCCCAAAGAGCATTCGCTTCTCACCATCGCCGGGATCGCCTGGACTCCGGACCGCCGGCCCGCTCCTCTTTTTAGCTTTTACGTTCGGGAGCATCAGATCAGGGTGACCGAGGAGGCCATGAACGTCAACCGGGTCAGTCTGGCCACCGTGGAAGAGGAGGGCCTCTCCCCCAAAGAGGCGGTGGAAGCGATCCGCTACGCCCTGGACCATCACTACGGACCCAGTCGAGAAAAGGTCATGCTTTGCGGCCACAATATCGAGTTTGACAAGCAGTTCGTGCGTCGCCTCTACCGAGAAGCCGGGGAAGACTTTCAGGCCGACTTTTCCAACAAAACCCTGGATACGGTAGCCATCTTCCAGTTCTTCATGGCGGCTGGACTGGTCCCCCCGGGCAAAGCCACCGGAGACCGGATGTTTGCCAGCATGGGCATCCCCGTGCCCGATGCTCATCGCCACACCGCCCTGGGAGACGCCTGGGCCACCGCCCTCAGCCTCTCTCGCATGGCCCAGAGTGTCAAGCGAGGCCAGTTGCCGGGCGCGCTGACTCCGCAGTAGGTCTTATCACTGTGCGCGACTTCAGAGAAGAGCTTAAGGATGAAGCGTGTTGGGCTCCCTCCACTGAAAAGGTGTTTCGGGAAACCGGAGTGCCTTACGAAGACACCATCCTTCAAAACCGAGAAGAGTTGATCGGTTTCTGTGAGTTTCTGGAGCGAGAGAAGATTCGCTCCTATCTGGAGATCGGGACCTGGACCGGGCGACTGGTCACGGTCCTGCATCGCCTCTTCAGCTTCGACAAACTGGCCGCCGCCGACCTGGGCTACGCCCCCAGCATCGGTCTGCCTTTTTCCGTCCCGCCGCAAGCCGTCTTCTTTCAGGGGAGTTCACACAGCCCGGAGTACCGCCGCTGGCGGGAGTCTCTGGGGCCGGTGGATATGGTGATGATCGACGGAGACCACAGCTATGAAGGGGTCAAACTCGACTTTGAGATCAACCGGGAATACCCTCACCGCTTTCTGGCCTTTCACGATATCGCCAACCCCCATCCGCTCATTCAGGGAGTGGCTCAACTTTGGTCCGAGCTGGAGGGCCACAAGGTGGAGATCGTTCGCCCCCACACCGAACTGGGTCTGGAGCACACCACCATGGGCATCGGTATCTGGTCGGCCGCTTGAAGATCCTGGCCGGACCGCATAACTGGCTTTACTTTACAGAAAACTTTCAGATCGGGCTGGAAGAGTTTGACACCAGGGTCTTCTGCTATGAAAACCCGGGAGAGCTTTCTCTCCACTGGAGCGATGGCTTACCTGATCTTCTGAACCGGCTTCCTCCGGACTGGAAACCGGACTGGGTGGTCTGGTGGTTGCCCGAGTACCTGCGCATCATCCCGGGCATCGAAGACTGTCCCTACCCTACCCTGCTGGTGGTTTCCGATTGGAACGTCATCTCCGAGCCTCTCTATCAAGTGGTAGAGGCCTTCGACGTGGTGGCCACCGACGCCATGGGTGCGGAGCGTCTGCAGGCGCATGGAGTAGACGTGCCGGTCTTCCAGGCCCCCCTCTACGGGTTCGTGCCCGGTCACCATCGGCTAATTGGGGGCGAACGCGACATACCGGTGGGCTACATCGGCAACACCAATGGTCTGGTTTACAATCAGCGCATGCAGACCCTGGCGTTGGCCTGCCATGGGTTGGAGCCGGGTCAGGTGGTGATCGCTTCGGGGGTCTTCGGCGAAGAGTACGTGCGGCTTTTGAATCGTTTTCGCATCACCATCAACCACTCTCTGCGGGGGGAGTTGAACATGCGCACTTTCGAGGCCATGGCCTGTGGTTCGCTGGTGTTTTGCGAAGACTCCAACCGGGAAGCCCCCGAGCACTTCCGCGACGGGGAGCACCTGGTGCTGTTCAATCAGGACAACCTGGTGGACAAACTAAAGTACTATCTCTCCCGGCCTGAAGAGCTGGCCGAGATCGCCGAGAACGGCCGACTCAAGGTCCAGGAGTTCACTTACCAGCGACAGTGGGCCCGACTCATCCAGCAAGCAGAAGAACTTTACCAGCAACGTGAGCGCCCTTTCAAAAAGCTCTCCCTTGAAGAGCAAGACCGCCGCTACGCAAACTATGCTTACCACGTATTCAGTCCGCTGGGCCGCGCCGACTCCCTGGACCGAACTCGCAGGCTAGTCGAAGAGCGCGGTCCAGACGATTTTTGGGTCAATATTTTGGCCTGCCAGCAAGCCTTCCAAGCCGATCTCTGCGGCTTCGGAGAGCGGGAAGCTCTGCTCGAAGAAGCCGAGCAGAATCTGGCTCCGCTCCGGGGTCTTCTGCCCCGACTCAGTCGGGCCCGTATCCTGGTATCCTTGGGTCGCACCAAGGAAGCAGTGAAACTCCTGGAAGAGGCTCTGGCCGAAGACTCTCTGTTTGAGGAGGTCGCTTACTACCCCCGCCTGATGCACCCCATGGCCTTCTTCTGGGAGCGAGAGACCGACCCTGTGAGCAGAAAGCGAACGGCCCTGTGGATGGCTCACGACCTGCTGAGCGCTTTAGACCCATCCAACCAGGCCGGGCACGCCCGGGCCGCCCTGGAATACCGGGACGATCAACCTACCACCTGGATCCGGTTGAGCAACTGCCCCGATCTCTCACCGGCTGAAGGGGTGGACGCCCTCTCAGCAGCGCTCATGCATGCACCGTTTTTTCTGGAAGCCCACCTCTTGCGTCTGGAGTCCGCCTCCCCGCGAACACCCGGCTTTGTGGAGTGGGCCCGAACCGCTACTCACCTGGTGCGGGCCCTGACCGGCCCTGACTTCAGGCTCACCAAAGCAGAACTCAAACTGCGACTCCGCAAAGCCCTGAGCCCTCCCGCTCCTTCGCCTCCACCGGAGAGCCTGCAGAGCTTCGCCCAGGAGATACGGTTTCGATTGTGCCCTCCCGAGGTCGGCTTGAATAACCTGTTTCTGTGGGAGCCCACCAAGAGCATCGAGAGTATGAATACTCTTTTCCCCATCGATGATCAAGAGATCAAGGATCGCCTCAAACCCATTGCCGACGTGCCTCGAATGTCTACCCTGGCGGTGGCGGCCCTCATCAACCGGGCGGTGGCCGAAATGCCCGACCAGCAGGCCTACCTCAACGTGGGGGTGTGGAACGGCTACAGTTTTCTGGCCGGACTCCTGAACAACCCCCGAAAGCGATGCATCGGAGTGGACAACTTCAGCCAGTTCGGAGGGCCCGTGCACGACTTTTTAAAGCGGTTCGAACAGTTCAAGGGAGAGGCCCATTCCTTTCATGACATGGACTACGAGGAGTACCTGCGCACCCTTCATAAAGAACCCCTGGGGCTCTACTTTTACGACGGTGAGCACAGCTACAAAAACCAATACACGGGATTGAAGGCCGCCGAGAAGTTCTTTGCCCCCGGTTGCTGGATCCTGGTGGACGACACCAACTGGGAGGAACCCCGCCGGGCCACCCTGGACTTCATTCGCGATAGCCGTCGACGCTACCGAATGGTGCTGGATGTGCAGACTCCCTACAGCGGCCACCCCACCTGGTGGAACGGCCTGATGCTCTTCCAACATCTGGGGCCGATCCGTAAGCGCGGGACAAAATTTACTCGGTAGCCCGGCGGCGCAGGGCGTCCAGTTGCCTGAGTCGGGTTGTTTCTCGGAGCATCTCTTCAGCCTCGACCTGCCGGCCTAAGGCGGTATAGATTTCATAGAGCAGGTTGGTCACCTGGTGGTCAAGGGAGTAGAGGCGATGACTCTCCTGGGCTTGCTCGAGTGCTTCCTGCGGCTTTTCCTCTCGCACCATCAGTTGGGCCAGCAGAAAGCGAGCTCTGGCGTGATAAGGGTTTCGCTCGACCGCTTCGGTAGCCACGGCAAGATCCCGATCCTCCGGTTCCTGGAGTTCGAGCAGCAAGAGTAAGGGGGTTTCTCCCCGGGTAAATTCGGCGGCTTTGCGAAGGGCAGCGCTGGCTTCTTCCATTCGCTTTGCTCCACCGAGGATCAAACCAAGTCTGGAAAAAACCGCATACTCCGAGCCGGGATGGAGATCGTTCAAAACCCTGTTGGCGAGAGCCTCCAGAGTCAGGCCCGGGGGAAAAGACTGGCCGGCCGCCAGGATGAGCCGGTCGATCCAGATCTCGCGCTCGGCCGAAGAAAGCGGCGGTACGACTATCTCCACCCTCTGGGGCGCGACGAGCTCGAACAACCAGGCGTGCCATCGCTTCTGCTCCGGGTCCAGTTGCCCAAGGGTCTCCATCCCTCGCTCCAGGTCCAAGGGAAAGCCCAGCAAGAGCCGGCCCAGCAAGGCGGCTTGGACGATCTCCGGATCCCCTGATCGACCGGGAGGTACCAGAGCGGGGAAGATCGTGTCGAGCTCTCCAATCACCGACTCCTGTTTAAACAAGGCCAGGGGAGCCTCGAACTCCAGCAGCGGCTTATCATCGGTGTTCAGAGCGCCCGCTTCCCACTCGTTTCCAAGATAGCTGATCACGTCATCTCGGGTACCGAGAAAGGTACCAAATATCATGTTCGGCTCAACCAGCCCGAAGGAGTAAAACCAGCGAACGATCTCAGGAGTCTCCCAAGCCCGGGCGAGTCTCTCGTCGCTCAAATCCAACGGTTGCTCGGACCCCATGAGGAGAATGTCGCCAGTGGAGCTTCGAAAGACCAGCCCCTCGGGAAAGACCGAATAAAAGGTTCTCAAGACCATTTGAAGATCTGAGTCGCCCACCGAGTACAGGTGGAACCACTGGCACATAACCCCACCCTCCTTGAGCTTAGCCCGACAGCCCTGATAGAAGTCCCGGGTGTAGAGGTTTCCGATGCCCGCGATCCAGGGATTGGACGGCTCGCTGACGATGATGTCAAAGTTACTGGGGGAACCCAAAATGAAGCTGCGACCGTCATCCTCCACGATCTCCAGTCGAGAGTCCTGAAAATAGCCCTCACTGTAGGGTTCAAAGAACCTGGCCGCTTCCATGACCGCCGGTTCGAGTTCGGCGCAGACCACCCGCTCCACCGCAGGGTTGGAGAGGAGCGCGATCACGGTTTGGCCACTCCCGAAACCGATCACCCCCACCGTCCGGGCTTCGGGATGAAGGACACTCGGGAGCAAGCCCAGTAAGAGCTGGGTCTGCCGGTCCAAAGGACTGGTGGAGGCATCGACCTTTCCGTTGACCGCCAGGAAAACTTCGGAGGAGCTGTTCAGCCCCACGGTTACGGTGGAGGTAATTCCATCTTTGTAGAAGTGCGGCTTCTTTAGAACCGACACCGATCGATAGACCGAGGCTCCCGAGCTGAGTATCCCTCGATCCCAGGCCGGCAAAAAAATGAGCCCACAGGTCGCCACCAGAGCGAGACCGTTGGCCGGCGTGAGCAGTCCCTTCCCGGCCCGATCCGTAACCACCACCGCCAAACCGCCCAGCAGGTTCAGCAAGACGGCCAGCTTCAGGGAACCCTGAGCACCCAGCGTCGGAACCAGCAGAAACCCTCCCAGAAAAGAGCCCAGGATGGCCCCAGCGGTATTCGAGGCGTAGGCTTCTCCCAGCCGCCTTCCCAGCTCCTCCAACTCGGTGGCATAGAGATGGGTGACCAGGGGAAAGGTTAGACCCAGCCCCATGGTAGGTAAACCGATCATAACCACCACGCTCAGGGTATCCAGGGCGGCCGAGGCGTAAAAGCTTTCCACCAGATTGCGCAGGGCCCAGACTTTAAAGATCGGATACCGCCCCAGTAGTAGCGAGCTACCTAGCGCCGTGACTGCGATCAGTACCTGCAACAGGGCGAGATCGCCCAGGGTCGGTCGTCGCCGGGCGTACAGAAATTTGTAGAGCAGCGAGCCGATGCTAAGAGTGGCTAGAAAAGCGGTCAGGATCAGGCTGAACGAATAGGTGGATGAGCCCATGCTCAAAACCAGGGCCCGGGTCCAGGCCAACTGATAGACCATCCCGGCGAAGCCCGACAGACTAAATACGAACGGCAAGACCAGCACTCGGACTGCACTACGGGCGAGAACCGGCCGGGCGCCATCAGGGTCGTTATCCGCAGGCTCCAGACGGGTCTGCAGTGAATCTCTCCGGGCCACCCGGAATGCACTCACTGCGATGAGGGCGTTGACCAGAGCTGTGAGGCCGACCGAGGCGATCAAGCCCAGGTTCGGCAATAAAACCAGCCCCCCCATGGCTCCACCCAAACAAGCTCCCAGAGTATTAAAACCGTAGAGTTTGGAGAGTTGCTCACCGGTTTCGCCTTGAAAATTGACCAGAGCCTGGGTAAAGATCGGTAAAGTTGCCCCCATGGCCACGGTGGGCGGGAGCAGCACGGCAAACGAACTGAGAAAGACCGCGCTATTGAGAAAGTGCCTCTGATAGCCCTGAGAGGACAGCGCCAAGTAGAGGCTCTCAACGCCGTTTAAGAGGAACAGGCTGGCCAAGGCCCAGAGTCCGATGAACAGCTCCAGCTTACCGTATCCGGCCAAAAAATAGCCGGCACTTTTTCCTTCTTTTTTCCTCCCATCGGACCAACGGCCGGCCAGGAAGCTGCCCACAGCCAATCCGGTCATAAAGACTGTGAGGATGGTGGAGACGCTGAAGATGGAGTGGCCGAAAACCAGTGACAATCGGCGCATCCACAAGACTTCATAAACCAATGACGTGCCACCGGAAAGGAAGAAGAGCAGAAATATGATGCGGTAGTCCGATCGCACCCCGGCACGGTTCTTGGAATGGTCACCCCCGGCCTGCTGTGGCGCGTATACCTGCAGCGACAGGGAGCCACATTCCCTCACCGAACCCGCCGTCATGCTCACGAAATGGGACTGCCCGAGACCGTTATGAGACTGGCCCGCCGCCTGCTCGCCGTCAGCCTGCTCGGGTTGGTTATCGCCATAGCCTCCTGGCAGGGTCTTTTTACCCGGCTCGACTCTCAGATTCTTGACCGATACTTTTACTACCGCCACCTGGCAGGCTGGGATCCTCCCGTGGATCCACGGATAGTGCTCATCGAGCTGGACGACGAAGCCTTTGAGGTCATCGGTCAACCGGTCTCTCGCTGGGCCGACGACTACGCCAGGGTGGTCGAACGGCTCTTTGAGGCCGGGGCCGACATCGTGGGGTTCGACATCCTGTTTGCCCCTAAACTCGGCAAGCTCCCCCGGGATGATTCTGAAAAGATCTACGGAGAGATCGAGCTATTGGCAAGCCTGGTGCTGAGTGAGCGGCTGGTGCTGGTCGATTCCTACCGCCAGATCCAGGCGGAAGTGCAGACCAGCATCGACCTCCTCCACGCCGCGGCCGAAGCCAACGAAAACGTGGGGTATAACAACCTGCTCACCGATCCCGATGGAGTGGTGAGGTCCCTGGGCCTGTTTTTTTACAACCAGGAGCCTCGTTCGACCCGCAACTTCGCAGGGCGGATCGCCGAACTTTCTCAGGAACTGGAGATCCGCAAGACCGATCGTGGGGTAACGGGCCTGGTGGCCGAAGGCGATAAACTGCGGATCAACTATCCGGGGCCACCCAGCTCCGTCTTTCCCCGGTACAAAATGAGCAAGATTCTAGAAGGCCAGGAACTAGCACTGGAGGGGAAGATCTGCCTGCTGGGGCCTGCTTATGATGCCTCCAACGACCTGCACAACACCCCGCTCAACTTTACTCTTGCGACTCTCGGGATTGAAATCCACGCCGCCGCCCTGAATACTATTCTGACCGAACGTTATCTTAGAAGCCCCGGTCCCTGGATTCACTTTCTCTTGCCCCTTCTCGGTGCGCTTGCTGCCCACTGGCTGGCCAGGCGGGCCGCCCCCCATACTCTGCTCGTCATCGCCCTGGGCTCGCTCCCTGCCTACTTTCTGGCTACATTTCTGCTGTTCTCTAAAGCCGGGATCCTGTGCCCGATCCTGGCCCCTCTAGTGGCCACCGCTGGCAGCGGTCTTCTCACTGCGGTTTTTCGCTACCGCGCCCTGGAAAGTTCGCGTCGCTACGTGAAGGCGGTATTGGGTCGCTTTGTTTCTCCTCAGGTGATGGAAGAACTTTTGGCCTCTCCCGACAATCTACAACTGGGAGGACGACGAAAGAGAATCACCGTGCTATTCACCGACATCAACAACTTCACACCCCAATGCGAATCTCGCTCACCGGAGGAAGTGCTACTGATGCTCAACGAGTTTTTCAACGAGATGCTGGAGATCATCTTTCGCTACAACGGCACGGTCAAACAGTTCGTGGGAGACGAAATCATGGTGATGTACGGAGCTCCCAGCGATATGCACGATCACGCGGCGCGAGCTGTTCTGACCGCTCGGGATATGATAAAGCGCTTGAATGAGCTGAAGGTCCTCAAAGGAGAAACAGCAGGGTTTTACGAGGTGAAAGTGGGGATCCATACCGGAGATGTGGTGGTGGGCAACGTGGGGAACGAACGTCGTTCCGAGTACGCGGCCGTGGGAGACCCGGTGAATACCGCCGCCCGGATCGAGGGGCTGACCAAGCCTTTGGAAGAGGCCATCCTGGTGAGTGAAGTCACCTTGCAAGAGTTTGGGGGGAAATTGCCCGGCGTGGAGTTTGTCTCCAAAGGAGCTCAAAGCTTCAAGGGGAAGGCCGACAAAATGGAAGTCTATGGAGTACGATTAAGTTGAGAAGACCGTTCAATTACATTCTGATTTTTTTGCTACTATTCGGCTTGTGCGCCCAGGCAGCGGGCAAGAGGGCTGCCATGGTCCTGGAAACCAAAGGCAAGAATGTTCTGGTTTCCAATAAGACCGAGATGCGCACGCTCCAGGTGCTGAATGATGGTGAAATCGTCGATGTGTCTAAGGGAGCCGTCCTGCGGCTGTCTTACTTCAAGAGCGGCCTCAAGGAGACCATCAGCGGCCCCTGTCGGGTAAAACTGGGACAGCTCAAGAGCGAAAAGGTGTCCGGAGAAGGCAAGATCGTGGCCCAGACCGCCCGGGAATCCTCCACCGACCTGGACGACTCCAGCAACCTCAGACGCACCGGAGGGGCCTTGCAAGCCAGTAGCGGGATCGTGCCGGAAAACAATCTGGCCTTTGCCGACCGACAAATGGAAGTCGCTCCGCAACGCCGCCCGGTCGTCGCTCCCGGTGCCCCCCAACGAGACAAAAGTAGGACCGGCGCTCCCTCCCCGCCGGTCATAGAAAGTACGGTGGCCTCTTTAGTGGCACCAGCGGAGTTCCAGGGGCTTTCCTACTCCTATCTCAGCCCCAAAGACGTCAGGGAGATCGCCTGGACCCGGAAAGGTGACTATCAGTTTGAAATTCGAACGGAGAAAGGGCCGGTCTACTCCGAGAAGGTCAGCGGCGAGCGGATCCAGATACCGACCGGGCGGCTGACCAACGGCCAAGTATACCAGGCCGTTCTGAGCGGGTCCGGCATGAAGAAAACCCAGTACTTCAGGATCCTGAGCAAGGACCAGGCTAAGGAATATCGAGCTCTGGTCGCCCGAATCAAGGAGAAGGAGAAAAACGATCCCCGAGCCCTTTACAGCAAGCTGATCTATCTCAACGCCCAACTTGGGCTGCTGACTGGGGCCCGAGCCACCACCCGGGATGCTCTCAAAACCTATCCCAATGATGAGGGTTTCAAGACTACCTGGAAAGAGCTGAATCGGAAACTCAACCAGCCCGAATAGGGGCCTGTGGTCATTTGCAGTCCGGACAGTAGCCGTGAAGAGTGATGTTGTGGGAGATAACGGTGAATCCGGGCGGCCCCATCTGTTTCAAATTTCCGGGGCAGCCGTGAATGTCGAATACTTTATCGCAGGTGTTGCACTGAAAGTGATGGTGGTGGTCCAGATCGGCCAGCTCATAACGGGGAGCCGTACCAGGGATCTCCACGGTCTTCAGGGTACCTGACTCCACCAAACTCTTGAGATTGCGATAGATCGTGGCTATGCCGATCCCGGGGATCATCCTGGCCGCCAGTTCTCGAACCTCATCGGGCGAGAGGGGCCGGTCACAATCCTGAAAGACCTGCTGAATGGCATCTCGTTGCTTCGTCCGTCTCACTTCTCTGTTGTTAGGGGGTGACAGCTCAACCCCCTTCTGAAACCAGCTTAAACTTTCCAGGGCCCAGAGGCTGAAAGCTAGAACACCCTGCTTCCTATGACAAATTCTCCGTGGAAAGTAGCCTGCTTCAGCAGCCAGCCGTACGACAAACAGTTTCTCCTGGAGCACTCCTCACCGGCCCAACTGCAATGGACCTTCTACGAAGGTCGACTGCGTACCGCCACCCACGGGTTGGCTTCGGGTCATCAGGCGGTTTGCTGCTTTGTGAATGACGAACTGGATCGGAGCTGCCTGGAGGGTCTGAAAAACGAAGGAATCCAGAGCGTGGTGCTGCGCTGCGCCGGCTTCAACAACGTGGATCTCAAGGCGTGCGAAGAGCTGGGAATTCGAGTAGCCAGGGTGCCCGCCTACTCGCCTCATGCGGTGGCCGAACACACCATCGCCCTGTTACTCTGCCTCAATCGAAAACTGCACAAGGCTTACAACCGAGTGCGGGAGAGCAATTTCGCCCTCCACGGGCTGCTGGGCTTCGATCTCCACGGCAAGACCGTGGGGGTGGTGGGCACCGGCAAGATCGGCGGCGTGGTCGTCGACATCTTGAAGGGATTCGGCTGCCGGATCCTGGCCCACGATCCCTATCCCTCCCGAGACGATATCGAATACATAGCTCTGGACGAACTGCTGACCAAAAGCAAGGTTGTCACCCTCCACAGCCCCCTCACCCCCGACACCTATCACATGATCGATTCAGAGGCCCTCCAACGGATGCAGCCCGGGGCACTTCTGGTCAACACCTCCCGGGGCGGACTGATCGACACCCTGGCCGTCATCGAGGCCCTCAAGGCCGGCCAGTTGGGTGGGCTCGCCCTGGACGTGTACGAAGAAGAAGGGGACCTCTTCTTCCACGACCTCTCCGACCAGGTGATACAGGACGACGTCTTTGCCAGACTCCTGACTTTTCCCAACGTGGTGGTTTCAGGACACCAGGCGTTTTTCACCCGGGAGGCCCTGACCGCGATCAGCCAGACCACGATAGCCAATCTTTCGGCCCTTCTGACCGGGGCGCCCTGCGGAAATGAAGTCGATTGGAAAGGCTTCGTAAAATCGTGAAGAGGTTTACGCTACGCTGGTTTCGTTTCGCGTCCGGTCACGGTGCTTCTCCAGCCCCAATTCGATCAGTTCATCCAACAGTTGCCGATACTCCTTACCGCTAGCCTTCCACATCATGCTGTACATGGAGATCGGGGTAAAGCCCGGCATGGTGTTGACCTCGTTTAAATAGATCAAATCACCGTCCTGGCGGTCCATCAGAAAGTCGACCCGGGACAAGCCGTTCAGGTCGAGCACCTGAAAGGTTTGAATGGCGAGCTTTTTCAGACGCTCGATCTGAGCTTCGCTGAGCTGAGCCGGGATCTGGATCTTCTGGCCTTCGGTCTGGAAATACTTGGTCTCATAATCGTAGAAGTCGCCCCCGTGAATGATCTCTCCGGGTAGTGAAACCTGAGGGAGATCGTTGCCCAGCACCGCAAGCTCGATCTCCCGAGGAGACTCCAGGCCCTTTTCGATCAAGATCTTTCGGTCGAAGCGACAGGCGGTTTCAATGCCCTTGCGCAACTCCTCGCGGTCGCGCGCCTTGGAAATCCCCACCGAGGAACCCAGGTTGCAGGGCTTCACGAAAGTTGGATAGCCTGCCACTTTTTCGATCTCTGAGAGAAGCTCTTCCCGATTCGACTGCCGGGTCTGTTCCCAGTGGGTTCGGGTGAGGGTAAAGGCCGGGAGTACAGGGATCCCCCCATCTCGACAGACCGCTTTCATAAGAGATTTATCCATGCCCAGAGCCGAGGCGAGTACGCCGGCCCCTACATAAGGGATATACGCCATCTCCAGCATTCCCTGGAGAGTACCGTCTTCTCCGTAGGTTCCGTGAATCACCGGAAAAACCACGTCGATGCTTTCCAGAGTCTCCTTCTGACTTTGCCAACTGCCGGGTTTATCGGCAACCCCCGGAACCAGGGCCAGACTCTCGGAGAGTTCGAATCCGCTGGTCTGCAACTGCTTGACGTCGCCCCCGGAAAGCTGAGACTGAGCTCGGCTGGGGGGCAGCCACTGGCCGTCCCTACTCACGTAGAGGGGCATCACGTTGTACTTCTCTCGGTCCAGATTTTCCATGACCGCCCGGGCCGACATCACGGAAACTTCGTGTTCGCCGGACCGACCACCAAACACCACAGCTACATTCAACTTCTTACTCATGTTGAAAAAAGTTCTGCCCGGTTTTGAAACGCCCTTCTTTGCGGTATCGAAAACCGGGCTCTTAAATCGACTTCACGCGGTCCCAGTCCAGGGCGGGTCGTAACGCTTCGTGCTGATAGGGCAAAAGGTTCAGCAGCACCCCTACCCCTTCTCGCTCCAGGATGAGGGCTCGCCAGGTATAGGGGTGCTTGGACACCACCGGTCCTTCGTGCTTGAAACCATCATACTCCCGCACCAGGCGAGTGGTGCCCACCGAGCTTACCAGTTTGAGATTGTTGAACTCTTGCTCCACCTTCAGCGTGCCCTTGGGGCCGCTGACGACCACCTCGCTCAGCCCGGCCTGAAAGGTCATTTTTGAGCCTGGCACATCCACCACGGTCTTGCCACCGAACTGACTAGAGATCTTGATCTTCTGCTTGCCGTCGTCCACGGTCAGATCATTCAGGCTTGAACTCACCTTGATGGTGCCCTGGGAGGTGACCACGTCGAACCCCCAGGGAGTACTTTTCACCAGGACTTTGCCGGTATCGGTCTTGACCGTGATCTCCCCGGGAGATCTCTTGGCGCTACTGGCCTTGTCGGTCACCACGAAAATGGTTCCCCCCTCGAAGCTTTCCAGAGTGGTCCGTCCCGGACCACTTTTTTCGTCGGCGGTGGCGAAGGTCAGAAGGCTCAAAGTTAGTGTAAAAACTAGTAGTATTAATCGCATATCAGAGGCTTCTTTTACCCGCCAAACTGGAGGTTCCTTCACCTCGATACCAAAGTCTCAGCACGAGGTAGAAGACAATCGCTAAGCAAGAGGAAATGGAAATGGTAGAGACGGAACCCTTTAGTTCTCAACAAGCTGAAGAGGAACTCAGCAAGGCCGATTTGCGCCGCCGGGAGTTTTTCCGCCGGGCCAGGGAACGCTCCGGTTACGAGCACGACTGGTATATCGAGCGCCGAAACCGCAAGAAGCCACTGGCCTTTCGGACCACCGGAGGGGTGATCAAAGGGCTGCTGGGCAAGTTCCGGGTGTACGATTTTCAGGTCAAGGTCCAGCGCATCAAAGAGCCTCTGGAGATCAAGAAGCTCGACACCTTCACCATCTACTCCGCAGCCGACGAGAGGTTTTTGTGGCAGCACATCAAGACCCACCGGCCCACCCAGGATAAGAAGCTTGAGCCCAAGCCAGGAGCCGGCTACAACCCTCCCATGACTGAAGGGTTGGTGGAGTTGGCCATCAACCAAAAGAAGCCGTTGGCTTTGATGCTGCTGGACGGCAGCATCATCATCGGGATCCCCACCAACGAAAGCCTCTACAGCGTATTGATGAGGGTGCCCGACCTGCGGGGCAAAGAGATCCTGGTCTACAAGCACGGCCTGGCCGGCTCGAAACTTTTGGAAGACATCAAGGGTTTGTAGTAGTTCGTGCTGATTCGAATTTTCTTGCTGGCGCTACTGCTGGTCTGGGCTGCAGGCTGCCAGGGTGAAACGGCTCCTGAGCCTACCCCGGTGGCGGTCCAAGGGGCTCCCATCGATAGCAAGCCAACTCCTAGCGGAGATCGAAGAATTAAGGTGGCCCCCACCGACCCGGAAGCCCGGGCCGCCCTGGCCGTGGATGTTCCCGCTCCCTCCGATAAAAGCGGTTTTATCAGCCTCAGCTTTACCCGCCTGGCCGACTTTCCGTACGAGACGGATGAAAACGGCAAACTGCTTCCCGGCCAAGAGTTACCGGAACACATCTCGGCCCTCGACGGCCAGGACGTGGCGGTTTCCGGCTACGTGGTGCCCATCGAGTTTCAAGAGGAAAAGGTCTCCGGTTTGATCCTGGTGCGCAATCAACTCCTCTGCTGCTACGGGGAAGAGCCCAGGCTGAACGAGTGGGTTTTCGTGGAGGCCGACCCTCCGGTGGAGATGATCACCGACCTACCCGTCACCCTCTTCGGCAAGTTCGAGGCCAGCCCGGATGAGGAAGACGGCATGGTCATCAGTCTTTACCGCATGAGAGCGGTGAGTCAGGAAGTCATGGACTCGTGAAGCGTCTCGTACTGCTGCTGGTTTTGCTACTGGTGGGTGGCGCCGGGGCCTGCCCTTTTTGCGATCCGGGTGAATCCGACGTGTTTAGCGATATCTCCGACGCCACCGCCGTGGTCCTGGTGGATAAGCTCGAGGTGCGCAAATATAAGGTAATGGAGACCTTGATGGGTCCGGTAAAAACGGGCCGGGTGGTGGTGGCCGCCGAACCCCAGGGAACGCTCGGAAAGACCGGGCACCTACTCCTGACCACAGCCGGGCCACCGAACCTGCCATACTGGTCCGATGCGCCTCGGGCACTGACCGATACAGAACTCAAGTTCGCCCGCCAGGCGTTGGCCTTGCGAAACGCGCCGAACGCCCGGAAATGGGACTTCGCCACCGAGCACCTGGAGCATCCGTCCGCCGAGATCTCCAGCGCTGCCTACAATCTGCTGGCTACCGCCCCGCTGAGCGAGGTGCAGAGCCGGGGTGCGAAACGGTGGCCGAACCTGCTGAGTTGGGCCAAAAGCTCTAAGGTGGACCCCCAACGACGAGCCCTCTACCTGCTTATGGGGTACCCCCGCTACGGCACCGCCGAAGCGAGCTGGGTCGGGGACCTGCTGTTTAGCCCCAACCTATCGCCCTCTTCACCCATGCTGGGCCCGCTGGCCATGACTTATCTCCATCTCAAAGGGATGGACGGCCTCCAGCAGGTCCGCCGAACGTTTTACCAGCCCACCCTGCCGGCCTCCCGGGTGACTCCGCTCAATCGGGCCCTCACCCTGGTCTACGAACAGTCCGGCAACGGCGCTCTGAAAGAGTCCATCAAAACGCTTTTCCTGCAGGAGCTGGACCACACCCAGCGGGGAGCCTTCGTGCTGGCACCGCTGGCGATGTGGCAGGACTTCTCCGGGGCAGGCAAAGCGGAAGCTCTGTTTAGCAAGAATCAAAACGTAACCTGGGTGAAAGTGGCCGTGATCCGCTTCTTTCGCAGCTTTCAAGGCGAAGCTTCAAAGGCTGCTCTGGCCAGGCTGGCCAAGCTGGACCCCTCGCTGGTCCAGCGAACCACCGATGGATACCGCCGGGATGATCTGGGGATCGATTAGCCCGCTTTGAGGATCTCCTCGATCTGTTGGGGGGTCAGCTCGGGATTTTCTTTCGCGAGCTTGGCGGCGGCGGCTGCCACCACCGGGGCTGCCAGTGACGAACCTGAGGTCGTCGTTTTGGCCCCATCCTGAGCGGTGACTGGAATTTCCACTCCCGGGGCAGACAGTTCGGCACCGGCATTGGGAGAATTGAAATCCGCCGGCCGTTCGGGTGAACTTCTCGCGTCGGTGGCTGCCACGGCGATCTTGTGGTCGTTGATCATGGCGCTCCGATAAAAGTCGTCGCCCACTTTCACCCCCAGCCGCTCCCATTCATCGGCAAACCCACCCAGATTGCCCGCCGTGACCACGTGGGTGATCCCCTCCTCGGAGGCGCGTGCCGAAGTATCATCATATCGCTTCTGGGATTCAGCGATCTTGTCGCTATTCTTGATGGTCTCCGTCAGATTATCACCCAGGGCCTGAGCTAGCTCTCGGTCGCCCACCTCTCCCTCAAAGCCCAACGACCTGGCCAGGTTTTTGCGGAACTGGCTATCTCCCTTAGCTTTGCCCCAGATATTCTGAGCCAGGCGGCCTTGCGCCATGCTCTGAGACTGATTCACCGTTCTCACCTTGGAGTCGGGGTCTTCGATCAGCTCTTCCAGGGCCTTCGAGGTGTCGTCCAGGAGCCCCGTGTAGTTCGACTCCGCATAGTTGCGGAGAGCCGACTTATCACCCCGGGAGAGAGCCTGCTCCAGTTCCTGCATATTGCCCCCCTGGTTGGTCTGGAACCGCTGCACCTCTTGATCGCCGAGACCCGCCTGCTCCTGCAGACGGCCCTCCACCAACTCTCCGTGGGTAAAGACACCGGGCTTGTCGGCGTTTCTGAACTCATCGAACACGGCGACTTCCGCATCTGGCTCATACTTCTCCGCTCGGGTCGTACCGAAGGAGTTGCGGAGCTGCCCCAGGAGGCTGCTAAACGGCTCCGACATTGCGCTCTGGGGCGCGGAAGCTTCGTTCGATACCGAGGAACGGTCGGCCCTCTGAGATTGGCGGGGAGGGGAGCCCGCTGCACCGTTGCGAGGTTGGGGGCGATAGGCACTGGTTTCTCTCAAGGCAGGGGCTACGAAGGTGGGCTCAATCATGACTGCTCAAGCATAAGATAGAGAGGGCCGGAGGTCGCCCTTTTTATAGTTTTTTAACCCCAAAACCAGGCCATGCACAGCCTGAGTAAAGTCAGGAGTCCCACTCGAAAAGATATTTGTGCAAACCGAACGGCCACATGCGACCGAAGGTCTCCTCGCTCTGGAGGTCCATGAAGCCTCCTCTTTCGTGGTCGAAGCGAAGATGATGCCAAAAGATCAGCATCTCGGGAAGCTCCACGGTACTCTCGCCGCCGGTCAGGGTCACCCGGGCTATCGGCGCAAAGGCGGTCTTCTCGGTCTGGCCGGTGGCCACTCTCCGCTGCCTAGCGATCCGCTCGAAGCGAAAGTGCTCAAACCGCCCTGTTTGCCGATATTCATAGTAGGTTTGGTAATCATAAGTCGGCACCGAGTAAGTATGATGTGAGATCTCGCCCAGCTCCACTGTGATCCTGAGTTGTGCGCGCTCAGGGTCCACTTCGATGGGCCGATGCCCACAGGAACGTACCAGTCCCAGGATCATGAGCTTCATAACCTGATCCAGATCCCGGTAGTAATAATCGGTGGGACCTGCGCCGGTGATCTCCACAGCCACTTCCACCGAGTCCTGATCCGGTGGGAGCATCTCCTTGAGCTGCTCTCTCACCAGCAGCCCTTCCACGGCCAGAGGTTGTAAATCATCGAACCCGGTGGCCCAGGCCCCAAACATCACTTGCCGTTGGGCTTCATTAAAGTACTGGGGAGACTGAGTCAACACAAACAAGAGGTTTTCTAAGAGTTGCCGGGAGTGCTCCTTCGGCTTCTCGGCCAACCGATCCACCAGCAGCCTGCTCTGCTCTTCGGACAAGACCGCTCCGGGTGGTGGGGTAAACCAGGGAAGGCTGCTCCAGCGCCGGGGGTTGGCCTCATTGACCAAACACCCCAGCAAAATCTCAGGGCCGTCCGGCTGCTCGAACAGCGCCTCAAAGGTCTTCCCACTCTGCAACTCCAGGGCGGTAAAAACCGCCGCCACCTGGGGGTAACGCAACAGATCGGCTCCCGAATGTTCAAAGGCATAAGACCGCAGCAACGGATCGCGAGCGATCAATTCGCCCACCCCAGCTTCTTCTGTAAAAGGACGAGAAAGCCGTATCTCTCCGAGGTTGCTGACCCGAAGGTTGCGGTTCAGAGCTTCCAGCCGAATGAGTTGATACCGCCCCCAGTCGCTGGTGCAGGCCAACACGAAAAGCCCACCGGCAAGAGACAGCAAGAGAGCGGCATAACGAACGGGAGTTCCGAAACGAGAGACCACTCTCCACGGTCGAGTCGCCAAAACAGCTATCAGGCAGAGCAGAGCCCACAGGAAAAGGGGGAAAGAGTCGCTGGTCAATAGACCAAACCGACCTTTACTGAAGATCAGACTCCGTTGGATGACCAGCACCGCTACCAGTGCCACCGCCAGTATCCCCAACAGGGCTTCCCATGACTTTATAAGCTTCAAAAAGTGGTTCTCGAGGGTGAAACTCAGCTATTAATGAAGGCGAGTCCGCCTCCCACGGCACCGGCACCCAGCGCGATCAGAGCGCCGTTCCAGCCGGCCACACCCGCGCCCACGGCTACTCCCAGAGCAACACCCGTTCCCACGGTACCGATGGCGCGACCCACGTTCGGGTTGCCTCCGAATTTTTCAGCGGTCTTGGCTCCGATATTGCCCATGACTTTGCCCGCGCCGCGAGTCAAGACGCCACCGGTCACCCCTCCGACCACTCCTCCCACGGCGGCTCCGCCGGCAGCATACAACCCGGTTTGCAGAGCGGAGTTCAAGATATTGCCCAGGCTCAAGGCTACGTCGCCTCGAATGACCCCGGCCACGTCGCCGATCAGGTTGGCGGCACCACCGATGGTGGCGCCTACCATCAGGCCGGAAATTCCACCATTCCAGGCCCCGATGGCGAAGTTTGCGTAGTTACCGCCCTTGGCGGCTCCGGAACTAAAACTATCGACGGCAGACGGCTTTGCGTCTTCTCCCTTTTTTTCTTGAGCAGGAGCGGGTTGGGCCTTTGCTGCGACTGCTTGCGGCCTGGCCGCGGTGGATTGAATATTCATGGTCAAGTGATCCTTCGTGTTGTGTAGAACCTATACTAACTTCGCGCGCGAACGAGTTTGAAAACCAGAGATGAACGTTTGGACAAGTGCTCCCTACAGGTTTCTGGTTGAAAAGGTGTCTCCGCCCTTGAGGTCCCCCCGCTCAAACCCTTTCTTAAACCAGCGCACCCGTTGCTCCGAGGTCCCGTGGGTAAAGGAGTCCGGCACCACGTATCCGCGGGCTTGCTTTTGCAGGGCGTCGTCGCCGATGGCGCTGGCCGCTTGGAGCGCCTCCTGAATATCCCCGGGTTCCAGGACTTGAAAGCGCCGCTGAGCGTGGTGCGCCCACACCCCGGCGTAGTAGTCGGCTTGCAGCTCTACTCGAACCTGTAAGGCGTTGGATTCCTTTTCGGAGAGGGTTCGTTTGCGGCGGTTCACCTCGGTGAGAGTACCCATCTGGTTTTGCACGTGATGGCCGACCTCGTGGCCGATCACGTAGGCCTGAGCAAAGTCTCCGGGGGAGTTCAGGTCTCGGGCCAACTGGTCGAAAAAGCTCAGATCGAGGTACAGATTCTCATCCCCAGGACAATAAAACGGGCCGGTAGCGGCGCTGGCAAATCCACAAGCACTGCTCACCTCCCCCTCGAACAGTACCAATCGGGGCTCGGCGTAGGTCTCGCCTTGCTGCTGAAAGAGTTCGTTCCATACGTCCTCGGTATCGGCCAAAACGACCGAAACAAACTCCTTGCGTTCGTCAGGCGGGGCATCTTCCGTGCGAGTGACGGCGGGTCTGGAGGATTGAGAGCCGGACAACAAGCTAAAAATCTCCGAAGGTGAAACCCCCATGAAATAGAGAAGGACGACCAGCACCAGGGTACCCAGCCCTCCCCCGCCCATCAGCGCCCGCCGACCTCCACCCCCTCCGGTTCGGTCTACCACGTTTTCACTGCCTCTGCGGCCTTGCCATTTCATAAGGCGATAATTCGGAACGGAACGGTTGGAGCCTTTTCGAAAATTTTGTGGAAGGCCCACCTCGTGGAACCGTTTAAACTCTTCGGCCTCCAGCATGTCACCACCCTGCTTCTGCTAGCGGTGGGCAGCTTTGTAGCCTTCCAAGCCGGGCGGGGCCCTCGCTCTAACCGCTGGAACCTGGCGGGCGGACTCTTCTTTGCCCTCTACGCAGCGGCTCTATGGACATACAAGCTCCAGGACGGCATCCAGTGGGAGCTGGATCTGCCGCTCCAACTCTGTGACCTCATCTTTTTGCTCTGTCTCGCTTGCTTCATCAGCCCCAGGCCTCTGCTGGTCACGCTGGCCACCTACTGGGGCCTGGCCGGCACGCTGCAAGCGCTGATCACCCCCGACGTGCGACATGCTTTCCCCAGTTCGGAGTTTGTATTCTTCTTCGTCGGTCACTCCGCCATCGTTCTGGCGATTTTTTTTCTGCTGGGCCGGGCTCCTCACGAAGGTCTCCAGGGGCGCTCGGGGATCAAGACCAGCTTTCTCTGGCTACTCGGCTATGTGGCCCTGGCGGGGGGTTTTAACAAACTGTTGAATGTAAACTACGGCTATCTGAGTGCCAAGCCTCAAAGGGCCTCGATCCTCGATCTCTTTGGCCCCTGGCCGGTCTACGTCGGAGCAGGGGTGGGTCTTGCCTTGGTCTTGTTTGTCGGGATTTCCGGCGTCCTCAGTTTGCTGCCACTGGAAACCCGGGGAGAACCTTCACGTGAAGAGTAACGCAGGACAGATCGACAACTACATTGCCAGGCTCAGAGAGCGTGGTACCCACGATTCAGAGGGTGTTTTCACGGTGGCCGGGACCAGAGCCCTGGGGAAACTCTCCAGCTTTCTGCTGCCCGACAAATCGGACTGGCTGCTCAAGATCGTGCAGTCCGCCTGTGCTTACCAGGCCCCGGAGCTGCACATAAAACAGACCCATCGTTCCACCCAGGTGAGCTTCCAGGTACCCGAGCAGATCGATCTCGCTCTCTTTGAAAATGCGATTTCCTCCACCAGCATTCCCAAACAAGACACCGGGATGGCGGACCTTCTCAGTGGTTTGCGGGCGGTGGGAGTCGGCCAGGAACGCGATTGGATCACCCGCTTCACTGTGGGCGGCGAGAGTTCCTTCGTGACTTGTGTGGAGGGACAACTCTCCTCGCAGAGGCTACGAAGCGAAGACGCCGTACCCGAGGGTCACTCGCAGGTTTTGCTGGGGGTGGCCTATCCAGCCAGTGAATCCGGCAAGATCGGTGGACTGATCCGCTTTGGTGAAGCGGTTCAAAACGAGCACCAGGTCCTGCTCCACAGGACCCGCGCCTGTCCCATTCCCCTCTACCTGGACGGGCGCAGGATCGATGATCTGTGTGAGCCCGGACTATCCAACGTACTACAATCCAGGGCCTTTCTGGGGTTCAATAGCACCGATCAGCCCGGCTACCCGCCGATTTCCATCCCCGGAGGGTTAATGGGCCAGGCGCGGTCCGAATCCAGGGATTTCTTTTCCCAGAACCCCTTGCTCGTCTCCACCCAGTCTGGCGGCGCCCCGGCCGGCAGTATTCAGCGCTGGTACTACAACTACGCGCGGCGGGAAGAGACCGGTAAGAGTCACGTCTTTCTGCAATCGGTTCCGACCCCCAGCCGGGTCCACCTGGTCAGACGAGGCGTGTTGGTGGGACGAAAAAATCTAGGAATCTCCCATCCCATCTCGGCCGACGTATTCTTAAACGCCGACCACCTCCGGAGTGACCTCACCGGGCTTCAGCTCGAACCGAATACAGAAGCGGTGGAGCTGGCCAGAGAGGGAATGCGGCGGAGTATGGATTTTCTTCGCTCGGTCGAAAGCAAACTCATCGAGATAGAGTCCCGCCCCATCGGCAAGGACCTCTGGCTCTACGGTGGCCTGGGAGTGCTCTCTCTACTGAGCCCCTGGTTTGCCTTGAAAGCCGTCACCGGAGCCGTCTCCGGAATCATGATCGCCCGGGCGGTCAAAAACGACCGACGAGCACTGCGGGACTGCGTGAACCAGCTCAACGACTTCTTCCGGCTAACCTCCCCTTGACGACCCGGTAACATCCCTGCAATGCCCACGCCCTGATAAACGGAATGATTCCTGTTCTCTCCCTCTCACTTTGACTAGCCTGAGCAAACAAGGAAGAAGACCATTTCTCCTTAATCTGGTATAAGAACAGGTAGGGGATGTGCAAGCACACCCTTGAACTATTCTGGGAGAAGTACCGAAAGTGGCCAAGAGTTTTGTCGCTCGACAAAGTGAGCTACAGATGGACCGGGACAAAGAGCGGGAAAGAGCGAAAAAACTTCGCGTCCCCGCCAAGAACCTGGTCATTTTCATTCGCCAACTTTCGATCATGCTGCGCAGTGGCATCCCCGTGACCTACGCCCTCGATACCCTGAGCAATCAACCCGAATCCCAGGTTTTGGGCCAGGTCGTGGCCCGTCTCTCCCAGATGCTGGGAGAGGGGCACAAGCTCTCTCACGCCATGGCCTACTTCCCGGGCATCTTCGACCAGGTGTTCATCTCTATGGTGGCGATCGGGGAAGAAAGCGGCCAGCTCGATGTCACCCTCGATCGGTTGGCGAGCTGGCGCGAACGAGACTACGAGCTGGTGCGAATGGTCAAGGGAGCCCTCAGCTATCCGTGCTTTATTCTGGCTCTCACCGGCACCCTCACGTTCTTTCTCTTCTACTCCATCCTGCCTAACTTTCTCAACATTTTTGAAGAGATGAAAGTCCCCACACCGGTGATCACCAAGATCACCATGGGTATCACCCAGGCCGCCCAAAACCCCGGGGTCTGGTTGATCGCCACGGCGGTGAGTGTAGCCATCTACGGGTTGTTCCGGGAGCAATGGAAGACCGAAGAAGGGCGGATCCGGATCTTCACCGCGGTTCACGAGATCCCGGTGGCGGGCCATTTGGTCCGATTGACCACCATTTCACGCTTCGCCGGCGCCATCGAAACCTTGCTGGATTCTGGGCTTGGGCTACAAAAAACCCTGAGACTGGGAGGCATGAGTTCGGGTAGCCCCATCGTTCAGAAGGCCTCGGAGGATCTGGTGGAGCGGGTGAAAGACGGCGAGCAGCTCTCCGAGTACATCATGATGAGAGTGGACCTCTTTCCCGGCTCCTTTGCTCAGTATGTGGCCACCGGTGAAGAAACCTCTCAGGTGTCTCGGATGATGGGTCACGCGGCCCGTATGCTCGACGAAGAAGTTTCCTACAAAGTCGAGGCACTAGGCGCCACCCTGGAACCGTTTCTGCTGGGCATGGTGGCCGGTATCGTAGGCTTCGTGCTCCTCTCCATCTTTATTCCCCTCTACAGCCACATCGGCTCTTTAGGGACTTAATCTTTCTCTTTAATGGCCTGAAAATCGACGGCTTCGAAAGTGAACGTCCCCTTCTGACCAGCCGCCTGCAGCGTACCCGAAGTCTGGGCCACGGGGGTGGAAGTGCCCTCCACCAGAGTCACTTCGATCGCTTCAGGATCCCGAGCCGCTTCGAACACCAATTCAATGGAAGGAGATGGCTCGTCGGTCTTCAGGGTTTCGGTCACCGAGTACGGTATATCAGGGAGGCGTATCTTCACTCGACCTGCATCCGGAAACTTGGATCCCTCGACCGAAATGGTTATCCTGTACTCGGTGTATTCTAGCTCCATGGGGGGAGGCGGTTCAGGCCGGCCTAACCAGGAGACCACGATCCAGATCAGACCCGCCACCGTCAGCAGGAGGGCGACCTCTTTCCTCAGGAAGAATTTATTCAGAAAAGTCTGAATTTTTTCCCAGGGTGTCTCCTCGAACTCGATGATGGCAGCTCTCTGGGGGGTGGACCTGGGCCGCCCGGAGGGTCCGGCGGCGGGGGTATGAACCACCAGGTCGATGGAGCTGGATTCCTCCAGCGAAACGACGCTGAAGCCCGCACTTTGTAAGGATTCCCGGGCGGCCTCTTCGTCTTTCTCGGTAATGGTTCCGCGTCGAACCTTGCCCGAGGGCGACTGCACGATAAAGCGGTACTTGGGCATGGGTTGGGCTTCTACGGCTAACCGGAATTTCTTCTGAGCATTCTCTTTTCCGTCCATTGCAGGCCTTCCGGAGGGATTCGTGGGAGTATAGTCCGGTGACCCAGCAGGCGCGGCGGCGCAGGAAGAAGCCTTCAGAGGCAGAGCAAGCCGAGAGCACTTCAGCTTTAGCCTGGCTATTGGTCGGCCTGGCCGGTCCGGCCGCCTTCTTTATGATGACCCCCACCGGCGAAGTCGAGAAGCCCGTTTCCCTGGTCCTGATCTATCTGCTTTCTGCCCTGGGCCTGGACCTCTTCGTGGGGGCTTCCCGCAGAGTGACCCTGCAGCGCATCTCCCCGGCGGTGGTGCTGGCGATCCTGGTGACCCCGGGTATTCCACCGGCGGTGGCCATCGTGGCCGACCTGCTGGGGACCATCGCGGTGGCCTCGGCCTCTCGCATCACTTACCCCTTGATCGCCCAGGCCGGGAAATCCCTGATCCCAGTCTCCGCGACTGCTTTCTTTCTGGTGAGCCGAAGCGAACTCACCCTGGAGACCTATTTCTTCGCGACCGAACTGTTTCTGGTCGCTTCCCTTCTCACCCGAACCACCGATCCACCTTACCGGTCGGACCTTTTTCTAGTGGTCTCCTACCCGGCCATCGCCCTCATGCTGCGTTCCCTGGCCGAGCTTCATTTGGCCTACGTGCTGCTGGCCATCCCGCTGCTCTTTTTGCTAACCACGGTGGACACCGACATGCTGCTCCGCTATTTTCAGTTGCAGAAAAAGCTCGACCACTCTCAGACCGAGATTCAGCAGAGCCGGCGCGCCCAACGGCAAACCGAAATAGAGAGTCGTCGCAAGGGTATTCTGCTCAACCGCAAGGAGCAGCAACTCTCTCTGCTCAACGGGCTCGGTCGGGAGTTGGAAGCCGCCGAAGCCACCGAGGACCTGGGCCGCTTTCTGCTCAACGAAAGCATCCGGCTCACCGGTGCTTCAGCCTCCATGGTGTGCTTCAGCGACCAGAATGACCGACGAATAGTCAAACTCATCTGCCCGGCTCCGCCTGAGTATTGGGGGATCCGCAAAGGAGATCGTCTACCAGGGCTCCAACCGGGAATTAGCCCCAGTGAGCCCTGGCGAGCACCCTTATGGAGGGGCAAGCAGTCGTTTCTGGTGGCCAAGCTGGGGGATGAAGGCTGGCTCCTGCTGGCCTCCGAGGAGTCCGACGCCTTTCCCGCCTTCTTGCAGGAGTTCTTCTCCGCCGTGGGGCGCCACGCCGGTAGCTCGGTGCTGGCTCTCAGGCGCTTGACCGAAGTGCGGGCCATCGCCCGGCGAGAGGCAGCCGAGAAGGAGAATGTGGCCGCTGAAAAAGAGAAAGTGGCCGAGCAAAACCGCAACCTTCGGCTCTTGATCGAAAATTTCGAGAGTATCACCGAAGAAGCCCTGACCGCCGATCATGAACTCCTGCGCAAAGGCACGATCGCCATCAAGCGCATGACCGGCGCCGAGGAAGTGATTCTCCAATCCCGGCCCCTCTCGGAGTATCCGTTGGATCAAACAGGAGTTCTGGTGGAAGGAACTCGCTGGCCCAGCCACCTCTTCCATCCCGGAAGCGGTCCTTCGGGCAACCTCCTCTGCCTGAGCCGCAAACCTGAGGCCTTTACCGAAAGCCAGATGGAGTGGTGCATCCTGATGCAAGACTTTCTAGACAAGACCATGGAAAACGGCAATCTGCACCGGGAGGTCCAGGCCTCCTACACCCAACTGGAAAGGACTCAAGAGGAGGTCGTGTTGTCCAGCCAATGGGCGGCCGCAGGCCGGTTGGCCGCCAACGCAGCCCACGAACTCAATACCCCGCTGGGGGCTATCCGACTGGCCGCCGAGCAAGCCAGCTTTTTCCTGGAAAAGAGCGACGCTCCCGCCCCGGCGGTGCAGGGCGTGCAGTCCATTCTGCGCTCGGTGGATCGCTGCCGACAGGTCACCGATCGCTTGCTCATCACCAGTCGCCCCGTGGATCAGGGCGAGGAAGCTTCAAAAGCCGGCCTGCATCAGGTGTTGCCCATCGTGAAGGATGCAGTGGCCACCGTTCAGCCCTATTTGAGAGCCTCGGAGATCAAGCTCGCTGATCATCGCCTGGTCACCGATTACACCTGCAAGGTCATCATCCAGGACCTCTACTGGGCCATCGTCAATGTTTTGAAAAACGCCATCGATGCTCTGAACGAGCAACCCTCCGAGGATAAGCGAATCGCCATCGGCACCAAAGAAGCCAAAGGCTACCTGGAGATCATCATCGCCGACAACGGCCCGGGAATACCGCCGGAGCTAGAAAAGAAGCTCTTTGATCCCTTTTTCACCACCAAAAAACTGGGCCAGGGGAACGGCCTAGGATTGTCCCTGAGTCGCACGAACTTGCGACGTTGGGGGGGTGAGCTGGAACTAGCCAAGACCCAGGGACAAGGGGCGACCTTCATCCTCACCATCCCTAAAGGTGACCGCTAGAAGCCGAGGATATGCCTGGGGTCATCAGGAAAGGACTCGAATGGAAGTAACAAGAGCGAAGATTCTTCTCCTGGAGGACGACCCGGAGATGCGTTCCATTTTGGAACAAATTCTGAGTTACCAGGATTATGAAGTGACAGCGGTGGAAACCGGTTTCCAGGCTATCGAGGCCGCCAAGACCACCAACTTCGATCTCATCGTGGCCGACGTCCGGGTGGACGGGCCGGACGGTATTCAGGTCCTCAGTGAAGCCCGCAAAGATCAACCGGAAGTCGGTACGCTGCTGGTTTCCGGTTATTCGTCACTGGAAGATGATGCACGCGCGGAGAAAGTTGGGGTAGGCGGTTTTTTACGCAAGCCGTTCGAGACCCAGCGCTTTCTGGAATTGGTGCAGCAGCAACTCCACAAGCGGCGCAAAAAAGAGCAGGAACGCAGCGACGAGCAAGAGGGCACCAACGTCATGATGACGCTGATCAACGCCCTCTGCCAGGCTTACAGCACCACCCCCCAACCCGGCCAACCAGAAAGAGTGAGCAAAGCCCGAGAGGTGGCCACCAAACTGGGAGTGGCTTCAGGGCTGGAAGGCTCGGTGCTCAACCAGGTGGCGGCCGCCTCGGTGCTGACGGTGCTGCCCGAAAAAATCGTGGGAGACCTGCGTCAGTCTCTAGTCCAATCCACCAGCCAGGTGGATTCACTCTCGGAAGCTCTGGCCAACTACGAACGCCCCAACGACGACGATCCCCGCCCTCCCCTGGAGGCCCGCATTGTCCGCTTTGTGAAAGCAGTGCTCGACGAAAAAGATTTGGACAAAGCAGGGCTGGACAAAGAGCTCCTGGTCCTCTATCAATCCGAGTCCTTGCCCAACGCGGTGGGACATACCCGCAAAGACAACAAGCAGCCCGGCCAATCTCAAAGCTTCCTGGCCATCGCCCAGGCCCTGGAGCGAGCCGGCGACGTCAACGGGGCCCAGGCGGCCTACAAAGAACTTCTGGCGGCCAAACCGGAAGGGGAAGCCGTGGTGGAAGCCCAACTCGGCCTGGCCCGCTTGGCAGTTCTCCGGAAAAAGGGTGACGAAGCGCGTCACTGGGTGGCCAAGGCTACCGAGGTTGCAAGTTCCGTGGGTCGCTTCCGCTCTTGCCTCACCGACTACTATGGAGGGCTTTTACTCCGCCAGGTGGGTGACAAGGACGCCAAGAGGCTCTTGCGACGAGCCGTGCCCTCCTTGATCAAATTTGGCTTTTCCGACGCCGTGGCACTCTCCGCGGTGGCTCTGATCGCCGAAGGCGAAAAGGTGGATCAGGAGCGTTGGAGGTCGATCGGCCGCCGCCTGCTCTCGCCCTCGCTCAGCCGAGACATTCAAAAGCACGCCATGTGGTTCATTCCGGCTCTGCTGGAGACCCTGACTCAACACCCACTACCCGGCTTCTTGAGTCGATTTATCAACCACCTGCCGAGACTCTTCACCAAGATGCTCGAGGACCAACTCCTCGAGCCCAATGACCGCTTGCGTCTGGTTCGACTGCTGAGCGAAGAAGAGTCCCAGTTGCCCGAGTCGGTGTGGAAACTGCTGAGCCAGGACCCCAGCCCCGAGGTTCGCGATATCGCCAAAAACCTTAAGGTGAGAGTGGAAGCGGTGGCGGCTCCCTCCATGATCCGACTCTCCTCACTGGGGCCTTTCGAGGTGCAGTGCGGGGGAGAGACCATCCCCGATCGTACCTGGCGCACCCAGCGCACCCGCTACCTCTTCGCCTACCTGGGCTACGAATGGGGCCGCCAGGTCCACGAGGAGATTCTACTGGACGCCCTCTGGACCGACAACGAAACCCCTGACAAAAAAGGCCTCTACTGGAGTACTTCGGCGATCCGGAGGATCTTTAAAGGGCTGGGGTTTCAGTCGGAGGTGGTGGAGCGAGTTGGAGAGACCCTGCGAGCCAACCCCAACGTCTCAGTCTGGCACGACGTCAATATTCTGGAAGGCCATTTCACAGCCGCCCAGCAAGCCATGGACAAAGGGGAAAGCGCCCGGGCCAAATCCGAACTCCAGGCCGCGCTGGAGATCTACCGGGGCCCTTACCTGGAAGGCTGCTACCTGGATTGGGCACTTCGGCGCCGCCAGGATCTAGAACGACAGACCGCCGATGGAGCGCTGCAACTGGCCGAGTTGCACTTTCAAGGCGGGGATCATAAAGAAGCGGTGGAGGCCGCCCGCAAGACCCTCACCCTGGAGCCAGCCCGCCAGGAGGCGCACCTGCTGGCCATGAAAGCGCTCATGGAAGGCGGCCGCCCCGAAGCCGCCATCGATCAGTATCACGAATGCGAAAAACTCCTCCGGCAACATTACGACACCGAACCGGAAACCGTGATGATCGAGTACTTCCACCGGGCCAAGCTGCTGATGTGACGAAGAGCCACAAAAAGACGCGCATTCAAAGATAGAGCAGGCCCGGAGGCTTCGGTTTGCGGCAGCGCGGGGGCGCCGCATGCGGCAGGCCTGGGTGTTTGCGGCAGCGTGGGGGCGCCGCATGCGGCAGGCCCGGGGCGCCTCAATGCACGCTCGGGTGTTTGCGGCAGCACGGGGGCGCCGCATGCGGCAGGCCTGGGGCGCCTCAATGCACGCTCGGGTGTTTGCGGCAGCGCGGGGGCGCGGCATGCGGCAGGCCCGGGGCGCCGCATGCGCACGGAATTTACTGGGCGTATACGGTGCGAGTCCAAAGCATGCGGCCCCGCATGGCATGATCATGCGGCGCGGCACGGCATGCACTGAGTGCGGCAGCGCCAGGGCGCCTCAATGCACGCTCGGGCGTTTGCGGCAGCGCGGGGGCGCCGCATGCGGCAGGCCTGGGGCGCCTCAATGCACGCTCGGGTGTTTGCGGCAGGCCCGGGGCGCCTCAATGCACCCTCGGGTGCTTGCGGCAGCGCGGGGGCGCAGGAGAAGTCGGGACGGAGGAAGATCAGTGAGCGCAGTCGTGGAAACTCGCCCCGAGCCTCACTTCTTGAGTTGCGAATTCGAGAATTTCGCTACCCATTCTTCCAACTTCTCAGGGAGCCTATTCTTCCAGGCATCCGGAATTGTCAGTGGGCTGTGGAAGTCGCGACGCCCTCGACCACTTCTAAAACCTGAAAAAGTAATTCGGCCCGTCTCTCTCGGATCGGCATAAACCACCACGTCGCCAAACTGCCTGGTGAATGCGATGGTGTTCTCGGACGCGCACTCTGTAAAACCCAGCACATTGGTCAACCGACTCTTGGCCCACTCCAGGCTCTCGTCTGAACGTGGCAAACCGAAGCATTCATCGAGTAATTCCGGTGGGCCTTTTCCGACCACATAGCAGGTCTCGGTCTGACGACGTGCCTTCCGGTCCTCCAAGAGTCGCTCGTGTGCCTTCGCCCGCTCTAATTTCATCCGTTGACCGAATAGCGGTCCGCGACCTGCGTATACGTTTTCCTTACCAAGGTGGGAAAGGTGGTGGTAAAAATTGTCGCTTACGGCCAGGTCATACACATTGACGAATTCCGTGATGATAGCTGCGGCCAGTCCCGGGAAGTAGGTGAGAAAATCCGAATCATCATCGGTGAAAAACCACGCCTTCTTACTCTCCACTCCAAGCACGGACTCGATCTTCCAGTCCAGCGGCTCGAGGTCGTAGAAAACGTTCACGACTTTGGCTCTCGACTCCAGCGTATTGAGGAGAGGGCGGAAATTGTTCGCGGAAAAGCCCTGGCCCTCTTGGATGTCGACGTAGACAGTGGTGTAGAGTCCCTGGTCCAAGCTTTGGACCAAGCGACTCAGTTCGGGCACATCGTCCCATGATAGAATCCCGCGGCCGTCAGTTAACTCGATGAAAGTATCCTGGGCGTCACGCCAGACTCCGTCGCGTTCGCGAATGAGTTGTAGGTATCGGTTGATTCGCTTCAATTGAAGCTCAACGGGCCGAGGCTTTCGCATTGGGCCTTGGCTTACTAGATAGATCGCTGCTTTCTCCATCGGTTGCACCCCTGACTCTAATCAGATTGAAAATCTGACCGGTTTACTCATTATTGAGTCTTTACACATTTCAGAGTTAGTGCAACAATACCCTCTATGGACCCCAAAAACAAAATCAAGAGCCTCAGACTACGGAAAGGCCTGACCCAAACGGCGCTGGCCAAGGCCGTCGGAGTCAGTCAGCAACAAATTCACCGTTTCGAAAACGGAATTTCGATCGTGAAGCTTGAGACCGCCGTCGCGATCGCTGCGGCTCTTGGGAAGACTGTCGACGCCGTCTTTCCGGGCCTTAGCAAAGCTTACAAAGCCTTAAGAGACGGCATGATCTCGACTGGGCGACCACCTTCGACAGATCAATATCAGGCTATTCGAAGGAAGGGAGTAGAGGCCGACCCTACAGACCTCACAATTCGACTGCTCCTCAATGGCCATTCGGAGCCGCATATTTTTCCAATCTCTCATCACGACAAAGAGCGGCTGCACCACATTCTCTTCCAGGGCTTCGAGTACGAAGAGAATGGCTTCTTCGTCTTTAACTCGGAGCAGCACCAGGTGGCGTTCAGTCTGGCTGAGGTCGCGTACTGCCATTTCCTCTTCGATATCGGTTGCTCGCTTGAGCGAGAGGAGCCATCCTGGCTGGCATCGGCCTACTTCCGGGGCTCACAGATCGAACACACTTTTGAGATAGAACCCGATTTCCAATCCGAGGACGAAGAAGACATGGGGCAACTCGCGAGCGTCTTCTGGTATTTGGAGTTGCCTCCCGAGTCGGGCCAGCATGTGCATTTCATCGACGGTGATGGGGAAGAGGTCTTCCTCCAAGCGCGCAACCTAGCCCTATTCATGGTCCCTCTGTCGTGCCTGCACGCCGAGCCGTACGAAGATGAGGATGATGACGAGGAATAGCCGCATGAGGAGCCCTCTCCGGTACCCTGAAAAATCGTTAAGGCTCTCGGGGCCTTAGTCAGACGAGACTCAGACCCGCGAGGTTCCATGAAGATTGGGCCGCGAAATTCGAGCCGTGTTGTAGACTGGTTATTCCTCCATGTCGGCCAGGTGGCTCATGTGAATAGTCCCATCTATCAGTCCCGCGAACTTGAGGCTCCAGCCTTCGTCGCCGTGAGCGAGGTACAAGGGGAGGCGATAGCGCTCTCCAACCTCTCCCGCAAACAGCGGGCCCCAGTCGATAGATTCGACATAGGTGCCCTCGAGGATGAGCAAGCCGCGCTTCACCTCCGGCAGGTAATGGCTGGAGATGACGCGGACATCATCGAGCAATAAGGCGTCAGTTAGAGTTAGTGCCAGCCCGAAATCGGTGCCGTCTGCGAGCAAGGTGCTGAAGGCCTTCTCGAACTCCTCATCGGCCAGAGAGCCTGTTTCAAGCAGAGCCTTTCGCTGGGCAGCCAGGACGCTCTCGAATCGCTGCCCGGTGGCCACCAATTCGGGGATGGAGGGCAACTCGGTGACCGTAAGGCTCCGGGGAAGCTTGCCGTCCAGCCAAGCCCGGGTCGCTTTCGGGCCTCCGATCGTTCCTTGAATCTTCCACTCGCCGGAGCTCTCGACCAAGCAGAAGCTCAATTCATCCCCCGGGTCTTTAAATTCGGTTGTCCTGAAGGTCCGCGCAATCTTCATCACCGCTCGGTCGCCCTTGCTCTCCACGTCGAGCAACTCGAGGTGAGGCTTCATTTCTGAGGTGCGGGTCCAGTTGAAGAAATGCTCCCCATCGTCCTGCCCCCAATCACTCTGCTGCCAGCAACCTTCCAGGTACAGTCCTTTGACCGTCGCCTCGTCGTGCCGGTTCATGGCCTCGACAAATGTTTTGCCGAGCCCATCCAAACTCTCGCCCACGACGGGCCCGGTGGCCAACAGGACAGCCAACACCAAGAGTGTCCAACGCATCGCTACCCTTTCGCAGGTCCAGGTATAGAACTCATTGTCATTGCTCCGTCGAGTTCCTGTCGCCGGGCGTCTGCCCTTCCCCAGCTCAACACGGTACTCCGAGCGAGCGAAGGAGACGGAGCAGCGCTTCATTCTGCTCGTGGGTGGGCGTCCATTCGGCGAGGTTCTCGTGCTGGCGCCGGACAAACTTTACGGAAGCCGCTATGGCATTGCCTTCTCTGGGCGGTGTGCACAGGCTGCCGAACGTCATCGGGAGCATTCCAATTTTCAGCACACGCAAATGCCCACCAGTTCTTGAGTTGAACGTCTAGGCGGCCTTCCGGTGGTCAAGTGGTTGAAGGAAATTGTGGATATTCTTCTCCCCAGGCCAGCGGACCCTAGGATCCAGGCTCTCACCTTCAAACACCTCTACAGGAGCCACTCAGAGCCCCTCTGCGGCACCCCTTCAATCTTTTAGAAATTTCTGTCATCAGCCTCTTTTCAGAGTCCTTAGATCATCTCTAAAAAACCTCTCAAACGGCTTGGTTGTGCGGTTTCTTTGCTGTCTATTTTTTGACTAAGATGACCCCTCCGGGTTAAAATGAGGTATGAAATCTCACATCACAAATCCCGCTTATTTCCGCTTAGACATGCTGCTTTCCCTGGGAGTGTCGCAGGTTCATGAGTTTGCCCGCAGAGCCACCGCCACTCTGACCACTTATCGCCTGATCCTTGGTCGCTGCCTTCTGGCCATGCGGGAGTCGAAGGGGTTCAAGAAGTTCGGCTGCTCTTCGGAGATCCACTACGCCACCGCCAAATTGGGAATGAACAAGAGGGCGGCGCGGGAGTGTCGCCGGGTGGCTCGGAACCTGCTGTATTTACCCAAACTAACACGGGCTGCCGAAAATGGCCTGATCGACTGGAGCACGTTGCGGGAGATCGTTCGCAAGGCCGTGGTTGAGACCGAAGACTACTGGCTAAAGCTGGCCAAAGAGCTCGACTGCGATCAGATTCAAAAGTTAGTAAGCCAGACCCCAAAGGGTGGCGTGCCCGGTGATGTGTTCGAGGATTCCGAGCAGCCGACCAGCGAACTGCGCTGCAAGCTTTCCGAGGAAGTGCTGGCCATGCTGGATCACGCCCGACGACTCCACTCCGTAGAGCAAGGTGAAGCGGTGACCACCGCCCAGGTGCTGGAATTTGCTCTGGTCTCTTACATCTCCAATCTGCCGCTCGATCAGGATTCGTTGGACAAGGTGCGACAGGAGATGGATAAGGACTTGCAGGCGGAGAGAGCAAGAGAGATTCCACTGGTGGCGGCGGCTCGCGAAGTGGCCGTGGAGATGGGTCTCTTGGTTGATCCCGATGCTGACGAAACGACCCTTCCGGGTCAAAATCAACCCGCAGAAGACTGCGCCGAAGCTCTAGCCCAGGCCCTCGGAGCCGAGCCCAGCCCGGAAGTGGTGCAAGAGACGGCAGAGGCGCTGGCCAAGAACAGCCGCGGGGATCATTTTGATGTCACCGGTCTGGAACTATCCAGGGTTGTGGGGCCTGTCCTGGTCGAAGCTCTACAGCGCCACCAACCCCCGGCCATCTCCAACAAACGCATCTGTTTCAACCCTCAGAACCGCCACACCACCAAAGCCCAGAAGCGAGAACTGTTGCGCCGTGACGGCTGGGCCTGTAGCACTCCAGGCTGCTGTCACAAACTATATCTTCATCTTCATCACCTGGTGCCACACTCCCAGAATGGCCCCACCATTGACCGAAACCTGGTCGGGCTATGTTCGGCCTGCCATCGAAACGTACACGAGGGATCGCTTCGGATCTTCCTCCGGCCAGACGGCAAGCTGCACTTCACCGACGCCGAGGGAAACTCGGTAGCCGAGCAAGCCGATCTGGAGTTGGGGCAGTGGCTGGACTTCAACATCGGGTGGGACGGCGAGGAGGAGGACTCCTTTACCATTCGAGCCCACCGGGGAGAGTGGTCTATTTTTGGTGAGGCACAGTTTTCTAACTCGTAAGAGACAACCTCGTGAACAAAGAAGTGACCAGGGCGAATCGAAGAATCGCTCTCTTGATGAACGCGAAAAAAAGGCCTATTGCAATGTGCGACAGACCTTCTTTTGCTAAGGTTACTGCTGTTCGCTCTAGGACGGGCTCCTAACGAGCGGTCGCGAGTGCCGAGTAGCTGTTCATCAAGTTTCGGTAGTTAGGGATGTGCTCGGAGAACAGTGCGCCCAACCCTTCGATGTCGTTGCGCCAGTCGCGGTGCAGTTCACAGGCCATCGCGAACCAACCCATG